>Ga0207147_1030_pt1 | contig 29042 bp, 20 predicted proteins | sample Alteio_BWMinHeat_33_FD_153551 | JGI IMG/M metagenome (GOLD analysis project Ga0207147, IMG submission 153551) | Enriched cells from forest soil in Barre Woods Harvard Forest LTER site, Petersham, Massachusetts, United States -... | ecosystem: Environmental > Terrestrial > Soil > Temperate forest >... | reverse complement strand
CGCTTACGCGCTCGCACTTGACCTGGGCTATCCTAAGAGTCGCCCTTACGGGCTAATGTGAATGTAATTGTCTCTGCAAGAAAAATCAAAGAACCTGAACACGCTACCTAATGTTGTGAGCAGCGTGCGAGCGGCTGCTCTGGTGCTCCAAAGAGCAGTCTCGCTGCTCATAGTAAGAGTTATTGTATTACTTTGCACTATGCACTAAGAACTAAGCACTAATCATTAGGCATTCTCTGCTTTTAGGGTACTTCTGGTCGAAAGAAAATGAAAATTGATGATTCTATTGGTGTGTGTGATGGGTACTGTTTGATCATCGCCGTCTTTTGTAATAATAGTATTTATGGCAATCTCAAATAACCTGCTAGCGATGTTAAGCAGGTGTGAATCTGGAAACTTCTTCTGCATTGCTTTAATAACTAACAATCCTTCTTTTCTTAAAGATTTATTGACTGCCATTTCTGCACTTAAAACCTTCATGCCCACTTGAGCTAGTTTAGGGTCTTTTAGAGCTACCCGACCATCTACTCTTCCTTCTAAAACGACATGTTGCCAATGCTCAATATAACTTTTGACTGTTGAAGATACTTTGCAAGCACATAGATGATAGCCAAGCAAAAATGGGTAAGATAGAGGAAATGCGTAGAAATGGGCTGTATAAACAATTAAAGCAGCAGTCGAAATATATGTAGCAAGACCGCCTTTTGCTTTCATTTGCTTGCAGATAGCTTTAGCTTCATTGTGGCCATCATATTGTAAATAGGCCAGTTCTCGAGCAATAAAAAAACAATGGTCGATACGAAGTTTGTCATCTTCCTTCAGATGAGTTTGCATATCTTCAACCATTTTAGGGCTAAATGTCAGAACCGCAAAATTCCAATGTTTTAATGATCCGCTAGAGCTAGCTTTTGTAGTCGCAGGCTTTTGGCAGAGGACGATGTCATCGCATTTATATCCAAGTGTTGTAATGGCCTTTCGGACAGCCGCTTCAACTTTTTCCGGCAATTTGTAAGTACCCAAAAGATCTATTTCTGAATCCTTTTTAGCCTGCTCTTTGGTTTTTTCGCTGGGCCTAACACCCCAATAAAAGTGAGCGAAATCGACTAAGGGCTGAGTAACAAAAGAGATGAGTTTTCCTATCATAATAAGACCATTGGTTATGTAAAAATTGCGGTATTTTACTGAATAGACTTTTTCTTTGAAAAGGATTATAATCATTCTAATAATAACTTAAACTTTTAAATTACAATGTTTGATGAAATAAAAAACGAATCCTTTGATGTAAGAGAACAAAAGATCCTCAATTTCTGGGAAAAGGATCGCATTTTTGAAAAATCTGTAGAGCAAAGAAAAAATAAAAAGCCTTTCACCTTCTACGACGGCCCTCCATTTGCAACAGGTCTTCCTCATTACGGCCATTTGCTCGCTGGCACTATTAAGGATGTTGTCCCCCGCTATAAGACGATGAAGGGCTATCATGTGCCCCGCCGCTTCGGCTGGGACTGCCACGGTCTTCCGATCGAAAATGAGATCGAAAAGGAAAACAACCTGTCCGGAGCTGGAGCAATCGAAGAATTTGGAATCGCTAACTTCAATGAAGCCTGCCGCAAAATCGTTCTTAGATACACCGAGCAATGGAAAGCAACAGTCCTTAGAATGGGCCGTTGGGTCGATTTTTCGCAGACTTACCGCACGATGGACCTCTCCTTCATGGAGTCCGTTTGGTGGGTCTTCAAACAGCTGCATGACAAAGGCTTGGTCTATGAAGGATTCAAGGTAATGCCATTCTCGGCAAAACTAGGGACGCCTTTATCCAACTTCGAAGCCGGTGAAAATTACAAAGAAGTCGACGATCCCGCCTTAACGGTCACAATGCCCTTGCTTAACGATAAGGACAACACCTCTTTGCTCATATGGACGACAACCCCTTGGACCGTGATTTCCAACCTGGCAGTCATGGCAGGACCAGATATTGACTATGTCAAAATCAAGGAAAATGCCACCGGCAATCATTACATATTGGCCGAAGCTACCTTACAGGCAAATTTTAAAAACCCAGCTGATTACACTGTCGTTTCAAAATTCAAAGGATCTGAACTCAAGGGCAAGAAATATAAGCCGCCCTTTGAATATTTTGCCGATAGAGCTTCCCAAGGGGCTTTTAAAGTTATCATGGAACCTGGAGTTGCCACCGACGAAGGCACAGGTTTAGTCCACAGCGCACCGGCCTTTGGCGAAATGGACTTCTATGCATGCCAAAGGGAAGAAATCGAGCTCGTTTGCCCAGTCAATAATAACGGACTGTTCACTAAAGAGATCCCTGAATATGAAGGGAAATTCGTCAAAGACGCCGACCGCGATATCATCAGACGCCTAAAGCAAGCCGGACGCGTTTACCACCATGCCACCTGCCATCACCGTTATCCTTTCTGCTGGAGATCCGACACTCCATTGATCTATAAGACCGTGCAGACCTGGTTTGTTGCCGTTGAAAAAATCAAGGACAAGCTGTTGTCAGCCAATGAGAAGATCCATTGGACTCCTGACCATATCAAACATGGAAGATTTGGAAAATGGCTGGAAGCTGCTCGTGATTGGGCAATCAGCAGAAACAGATATTGGGGCACTCCTATACCAATCTGGAGATCTGAAGATGGAGAAATCCTCGTTTTCGGAAGCATTGCCGAACTTGAAAAAGTCTCAGGCAAGAAAATCCATGACCTTCACAGGCATTTTATCGATGACATTACCGTAGAAATGAATGGCAAAGTCTTCAAAAGAATTTCCGAAGTATTCGACTGCTGGTTTGAGTCTGGGTCGATGCCCTATTCACAAAATCACTATCCTTTTGAAAATAAAGATACCTTTGAAAAGAGCTTCCCAGCCGATTTCATCGCTGAAGGCCTGGATCAAACCAGAGGATGGTTTTACACTCTGACAGTGCTGGCAGCAGGTCTTTTTGATAAGCCGGCATTTAAGAATGTTGTGGTCAATGGAATTATTTTGGCTGAAGATGGAGCCAAAATGTCCAAGCGTTTGCGCAACTATCCCGATCCTGCTGTCGTCATTCAGAAATATGGCGCCGATGCTATCAGGCTTTATATGATGCATAGTCCGGCTGTTCGTGCGGACGACCTTTGTTTTTCTGAAAGCGGCGTTGAACTCGTCTTGCGGCAGGTTTTGCTGCCCTGGTGGAATGCTTACAGCTTCTTTATCACTTATGCGCGCATCTATGGATGGAAGCCTACTGATGCATTACTGAAAACAAAACCTGATGCAGTCATCGACAGATGGTTAATCTCATTGATGAACAAGTTGATCCATCAAGTGGAAGAGGGATTGGACAAATATGACCTAAGCCTTGCTGTCGAGCCCTTTGTCGGTTTTATCGATCAGCTCACTAACTGGTATATCAGAAGGTCGAGAAGACGCTTTTGGAATGATGAACAATCCTCTGATAGAGATCAGGCATTTACCACCCTTTATCAAGTCCTTGTCAGCCTTTCAAAGGTTGCTGCACCATTTGTGCCCTTTACCAGTGAAATGATCTACAGCAACTTAAAGGCACCCGGACAGCTGGATTCAGTCCATCTTACTGATTATCCAACCTACCATCCTGAACAACGTGACGAAGCTTTAGAAGCATCCATGGATGCCGTTCAAATTGCTGTCAGCTTAGGGCACTCATTAAGGAAAGAACATAAGCTGAAAGTTCGCCAGCCTCTGTCTGTGGCTCACATCGCCTCCGCAGATCCACGTGTCCTGCACTTCTTAGAAGACCAGAAGCATCTGATCGCTGAAGAGCTGAACGTGAAACAAGTGAAGTTTGGCGGTGATGAAACCGAATTTGTCGCGCTCAAAGCCAAACCGAACTTCAGGGTACTTGGAAAGAAAGTGGGCAAGCTGATGAAAGCTGCACAAACAGCCATCGACCAGTTTACACAACAGCAATTGGCTGATCTTATGAACGGAAAAACGGTTGACCTCGAACTCGAAGGGAGCAGCTTCCCGATCACCATCGAAGATGTTCAAGTCGACCGTATTGTTCATGAAGGAATGATCGCTGCTAATCAGGGCCATATCACCATAGCGTTGGAGACCGAGTTGACGGAAGATTTATTGCTGGAAGGAATAGCTCGCGAGATCGTCAATAAGATCAACACCATGCGCAGGGATCAGGGATTTGAAGTGACCGATCGCATCAGTGTCAAAATGCAGGCTACAGATAGGACCAAGGAGAGCATTGAAAAGTTTGGCGATTACATCAACAACGAGATCCTGGCCTTATCAATTACGTTTGGGCAGAACGATGGAATGAGTTGGGACTTGAATGGCGAACCTGCTGTCATCGCAATCTCGAAGGTTTAACAATAAAAATAACCACAGAGACACAGAGAACACAAAGAAAATAGCTGATAAAAGGTGGTAAATTTAAAACAGTTGCAAAAGTCCGAAGGACTGTAACTGCAACAGACCAGCCGCGAATGCGGCAACAGCATGTAGCCACAGGCGTGAGCCTGTGGATGTTTGCCATTAAAAAAAAGAAGCCGCGCTAGCGGCGACAGAAACATCATCCCTTGTTTCTGTCGCCGCTAGCGCGGCTTCGTTGTTTTGTTTGCATCTTTCCACAGGCTTACGCCTGTGGCTACATGCTGTTGCCGCATTCGCGGCTCGGCAAAAATGGCTTCAATCCATATGTTAAAGACAACTATTGTCCAAAACATCCACTAGAGACAATTACATAAGTGACAAAAAATATTTCAATATACCTATTTTTGTCATATTCGTGGCAATCAGATTTAAAAAGTAGCTTAGGACATACAATGGCTGGCTCCGAAGGAGCCTAATTTTTATAGCCCACAGTGTAGCGCCGAAGGCGCAAACTGTGGGTAAAGATTAATATAATAAAAAAAGCCCTAGCAGGGCGTAATAAATAGATGTATTACGCCCTGCTAGGGCTTTTTTATTGATTTGCTTTCTTACCCATAGTTTGCACCTTCGGTGCTACACTATGGGCTATAAAAATTAAGCTCCTTCGGAGCTATACATTGAAATGTCCAAGAGCCCTAAAAATATGGAGAAATCTTGGACCTGGGTACAGCAAACTTTCCAAAAACCGCTGGAAAATGAGGTCTTGACTTGTGCAATTGTCTCACTAAGTCCACTATTATTTAATATTTTTCTCTGTGTCCTTTGTGTCTTTGTGGTTATTTTTTGCGTCATCAAAACTGATAGGGGACAAGCTGGTTGCGCAACTCTCTAAAAGTGGTTTTGAAAGGGAGTTTGCTGCCGGATTCGAGGTTTTTTAAATTGTCGGCCGCATCGATATAGCCTGGCCTTAATTCCAGGGCTTTTTTGAAATGGGCCCGTGCTTTTTCTTCTTCTTTTGCATAAGCATACATGACACCCAGATTATTTACGCAAGCGGCATTGTTGGGATCCTTAGATAAAGATTTCGTATACCACTCAATAGCGTTCTTATTATTTTTAAGAAGCTGATAAATATTTCCTAAATAAAAACAGGCTATTGCCGAGCCTTCTTTTTCAAAAAAGGGAATGGACGTTTCAAAAAGCTCGAGATTGTAAAAGATCTTTCCCTTCAACAAGGTTTTTTCTGTTTCAGATAAAAGTGAAGCATCCACAGCCTTCTCAATATGTTCATGAGGGTAAGCACGTAATATCCTCATCTCGGCATTTCTATGGATCGTCAGATCGTTAGAGATATTCTGAGCATGCCTGCGATATCTTGTGAGAGGCTTATCTAAGTATTTAAAACGATATTTATGAGCCAGGCGTACTGTGAGCTCATAGTCATCGACCTGCCTAAAATTTACATTGTAGGGGTTATCAATGAAGCATTGCCTTTTTGCCATCATGCAGCTGGGCGTGGCGATAGGGTTTCTAAAAAAGAGAAAGGCCAGAAAATTCTCCGGCAGAACTTCCTGACTGCGCATTTCTCCAATAAATTTGCCCTCGGCATTAATAAAACTGACAGCTGTATAAACAACATCAACTTTTGGGTCTTTCAAAAATTCATTGAGCTGCAGTTCGACTTTATCTTTTTCCATGACATCATCAGACTCAAGCATGCATATATATTCCCCTTTGGAATAACCTATGGCAGAATTTCTGGCCGTTGAAACGCCTTTGTTCTCTTGCCTAAAGTAATGAATTCTCGAATCCTTTTTAGCATATTCTTTGACAACCTCGGGAGTAGCATCCTTAGAGCCGTCATCCAAAACAATGACTTCAATATTTCGATACGTTTGATTGATAACGCTGTCTAATGTTTCAGCCAAAAAGTGGGCCTGGTTATAAGCAGGAATAGTAACGCTGACCAGCGGCGTGTTTTTTTTATTCATATTACCTGTTTAATAATTGCTTAACTTTATTTAAGGAGGCCTCAATAACCTGATGCATGTCATAATATTTGAAGTCCGCTAAACGGCCTCCAAAAATATATTTCGTCTGCTTTTCGGCTTCACTTTTGTATTTTTGGAACAATTCATTATTGGCCGCTGTATTTACCGGATAATAAGGAGTTTTTTCTCGGCGCCAAGTATCGGGGAATTCTTTTGCTACATATGTGTAAGGCACATCTTTCCAATCAAAATGCTTATATTCATTGATCCTGGTATAGGGAACTTTTTCATCAGTGTAGTTAATGACTGATGAACCTTGAAAATCAGGAATGGGCAGCATTTGGGTCTCAAATCTTAGTGTACGGTATTCCAGGTCGCCGTATTTATAATCAAAAAATTCATCTATGCGCCCGGTATAAACGACCTGGTTTGCCATCTTGTCATATTCTTGGCGGTTTTTGAAGTAATCCTCGTTTAGACGCACTTCAATGCCTTTCAACAGATTTTCAAAAAGCTTTGTATATCCTCCTTCAGGCATGCCTGAATAGGGATCATTATAATAAGTATCATTGTATGACAGCCTGATCGGCAGCCGCTTGATCAGGAAAGGAGGAAGCTCTTTGGGATCTTTTTCCCACTGTTTGATCGTATATCCTCGGATGAAAATTTCATAAATTTCCCTGCCGACTTGCGAGAGAGTCCACTCTTCCAAGTTCTGGGGGTCTGCGCAAGGAACTTTCTTTTCCTCCAGGCATTTTTTTGCCTCTTCAGGAGTCTTCACTCCCCAAAGCTGATACAAAGTCATTAAATTGATGGGAAAGGAGTAGATTTGGCCGCGATAATTGACTTTAATGCGGTGGCAGTAAGGTTTGAATTCACAAAATCGCTGCGCATAATCCCACAATTCTTTTTTGTCTGTGTGGAAAATATGTGGGCCATATTTGTGCACAATGATGTCTTCAATTTTTTCAGTATAGCAATGTCCGGCAATGTGGCTGTTTTTGTCGATGACTAAGCATTTTTTCCCGGCGTCAGTCATTTCACGGGCAAATACGGATCCAAAGAATCCTGCACCCACAATTAAATAGTCGTATTTGGAAAAGTTCGTCATATCTTGCTATGTTGTTTTATATAGATATTAATCGCAAAGCAGCAAAGTCGCAAAGATTATTTTAAGTGATAGTAACTACAACAACTTTTTCCTATGAGCAGCGAGCGCAGCGAGACTGCTCATAGTTAAGGTTGTTTAAACGGGCAGTTTCTTAAAGATAGGCTTTTTGAGGTAATGCCGATGTATTGCATACCAAATGCCTAATATAAGCAGGGCAATGCTCCAGATGATCAGCCGCGGCAGCACGAAGATAGGATACGGCTTCTGGGCTGGAGGGCCCCAGCGCTCTCCGGGCGGCCAGATGATGAGTGAAGGCACGCCTTGAAGGTTATCCTCAGGAACAAAGCCGAATGTTCGCGAATCGGAACTCATCGCATGGTTGTCGCCTAACGCCAAATAGTGCTTGTCAGGTATGGTGATGCCAAATGTGCGTATGAACTCTTTATTATAAGAACCATCTTCATTTAATGGCGCACCATAATCCTTAAAGGCAACATAAGGCTTATCGCTAGTTGCCTTCTGCTCTTTTTCCTGTTCGCTCTTATTAAAAGAAATCAATACAGGTTCATCTTTTTTGATGACAGGGGCTCCAAGCAAATAAAGATCGCCATTTCTGAAATAAGCATAGCGGGAAGGATAATACCTCTGAGGAATCTGAGGTGCTACATTGTTATCCACTTCTATGCCGATATTATAGAGTTTTTGAATATTGCTAGGATCTCTCTTATAGAGTGGATGGTCTTCCGGCAAAGCGAATGTAGTGCCGCCCCAGCCTATTTTTACAGCTTTGCCAAAGTAAAATTCATATGTTCCATCAGGAACACCTGGAAATTTAGGGCTGCTTAGATTAAAGGGCAGCGGCTCAACGCTATATCTTTTGGCGCGGCCATTTTCCACTACGAAACGGGCTGTGTACATATTGTTAAAGATTGCCTCTAAATGCTGCTGATCAAGCGGAATGACTGTGACAAATGGTGTGATGAGCGGGGTTCCTTTCATATAGAGCTTGTTGTTGTTCAAGCTTGGGGTGTGGCGTAGCTCTAAATATAAGACAGCATCTTCTAAATTAGCAGTGTCGATCGCCCCTTCTTTTTTTAGCTGTTCTTTTGTCATCAGTCTTGCCATAGCATAATTGCGCATGCCCCAAAGGTCGCTATAGGTCTCAATTTTGTCATGCGATGACTTCTGCGCTTCCGGCTTGTCTTTAACCCATTCTTTGCCATTGAATACCTCGCCAGTACCAGAACCTGTTAACGAGAAGCTCAAGCGGCCGACCGGCTTATGCATTTGATTAAACAAGATTTGTCTGGAAGCGGTAGTCGTCATATCACCTTCAAAAGTCCTATAAGGAATATGTTCAATGTGATCCAGCCAAGGGCTATTTAAAAATTCTTTGATGGGATTTCCATCTGCATCCAGGCCATAGATAAGGCCTCCATAAAAATAAAGTGTGTCGCCAGGCTTGCCCATGTTGCGTTTGATATAGCGCTTTTTGTAAGGAATAACTCCAAAATAGGTTGTCTCTTGATCAATGTAGGGCAGCTTGTCGCCGCTAAAAATAAATACGCTTGTGCGCTGGAGCAAATTAGGGTCGAAATAAAAATGTTTAGTTTCCAGCGGGACGTTAATGCCGAACGCCAATTTTGTCACAGTCAGATGATCTTGCTCTTTAAAGGTAGGACGCATGGACCCGGTTGGGATCTCATAGGGCTCGAACCACATGCTTCTAACAATCGAAGCAATGACCAGAGCAAACACTAGGGCAAAAGCAAGCTCCCACGTATATTGGAAGATAGTTTTCTTAAAATGCTGACCGCAAAACGCTTCCAGCTTCCTGGCGTACTGATCGGCTTCGCTCCGGTCGCCATTCAATAAGGCTTTATCCAAATGTTCGAGATCGTATTCCAACACGGATAGTTTTTCTGGAGACAATGTTTTTCCGCGCTTTTTATACCAGTCATAGCTCGACTTCATAATTTGACGCGACTTTCGAAGGGAATAAATTTTTTTCATAAACCTCTAATAATTATTTAAACCATTGTAGAGGAGGAAGACTTATGTTTCAAGACTGTAATATCCCTTGCCCTTGCCCGAAAAATCCCTTGCCCTTGCCCATGCCCTTGCCCTTGCATTGAAACACAGAGAACACAGAGAAACGAGCACAGAGAAACACAGAGAGGTCTTAATGTTTATCACTAATTTAGAGATGGCCAATAATATTTCTCTGTGTTTCTCTGTGTTCGTTTCTCTGTGTTCTCTGTGGTGCAATTTTCGGGCAAGGGCAAGGGAATATTTCTAGTTAGTCAATCCCGTCCCTGAATCGATGATACGCAAATCCGCTTTGCCTATTGCCCCGCTGACTTGCAGCCAATAGGGGAAATAGGATGGATAGTTATCGCCTTCGCGGGGTATGTAGACCTCGATGATTTTATCAGAAAGTGGGCTGCGGTCTCTTGGCCAATGGGCCCTCCAGGCATCTAAAAGAGCGCCACGAATTTGCTGGCCATTTATGATCAGAGGTGGCTGCCAAATTTTCTTTCCGCCTGTGCCGCCTTCAGAGAGCGGATCACCCACTTTTTTTCTTTCTTTATCAGCAATTTTAGTGAATCTTAGATTAAGTAAAGTTGGCAAGAAGGGGGCTTCCAGGTTAATAGGCTGCCAGCCCAGGGAAGAAAAGGAAAACGTATCTTGCATTTCTCCGGTTGGCAGGATAATGGTATATTTTATCCATGAGGTATGTGCAGGAGCTCCTTTCTGTACCCATTCTTTCCATACTATATTGTTCCGTTCGATTTTGCTGGCTGGAATTGAAATTTCTTGAATGGTTAATTTTTCGGGTGTTTTGGCCAGAATATTTAATAAAATGTAATTTTTATTTTGAGCTGCAACGATGTAGTCTCCAGGATTTGCTTTTGACAAATTTTGTCTTAGATTCAGCGTTTCGTTTCCATATAAATTAAAAAATAAAAAGAAACACGCGAATAACGCAAATTTTAACATTTTCATATTAACACCTAATTGATTACCATGATTATATCCAGAAAGTATTTAGAATGCATTTATTTAATAGGATTTTATGAAAAACAAACGCGCGCTGCCGCGCATCGGGATTATTGGCGGAGCAGGGCCTATAGCCGGCTTACAACTCGCCAATCATATCATTCGGATTTGTCAAAATAAATACCAATGCGTTGACGATGCTGACTTCCCCTATATCATGCTGCTAAGTTTTCCTTTTGCAGACATGCTAACAATAGATAGTGGAAATTCTCAGCGTGAATTATTACAAAAGCAATTGAAGGAGTGTTTTGAAACATTTAGTCAGCATAAGATTTCCTATGCCGCCATAGCATGCAATACCCTGCACGAGTTCCTGGTGCCTAGCCCAGGTATTGAATTTCTTCATATGATCAAAGAAACAGCCGAATTCTTAAAAAAGAACGAGATATCAAGATCAATAAATTTATGCACTGAGACTTCTTCTAAAACCCAATTGCACAGGAAATTTTTCAATTGCGAATACCCCTCGGTCAAAGATCAGGCGATTGTTGATGAAGTCATCTATCGAATCCTTGGAGGAAATATTCGCGCTGAAGATTCAGAAAAACTTGCCAAAATAGCCGCCAAATTTAGGAAGGATGAAAACACCCCTTTAGGCATTATTCTTGGCTGCACTGAACTTCCATTGCTTAATGACAAGTTCCCTATAGATCATTTCGTAAAAAACTGCGTCATCATAGACCCCATGATGATCGTCGCTGAAAGGCTTTGCAAGCTTGTGATGAATAAGTAATTGAATAATATCTATGGAATCCAGAATTCAGAATCCAGAATTCAAAATGGTCAATTAACAATTCTGGATTCTGAATTCTGGATTCTTATAGTTCATTTTTTTTTGGACTTTGCTAAATAATCGATGATGGCAGGGCAGAAGACCGGCAGGTCGTCAGGGGTGCGGCTGGAAATAAAATGGTTTTTAGAATCGACTACAACGGGCTCATCCACCCAATTGACGCCTGCATTGATCATATCATCTTTGATTGCAAAGAACGATGTTGCCTTAATGCCTTTAACGATCTTTGCTGATATAGGAACCCATCCTGCATGGCAAATGAAGGCAATCGGCTTTTTTTGCTTGTTGAATTCCCGGGTGATATCCAACACCTTTGGCAAGCGGCGTAGCTTATCCGGCGCATAGCCTCCAGGGATCAATAAGGCTGCATAATCATTTACTTTTACGCTATCGAACGAAATCTCTGCCTGGCAAGGGTATCCGTGCTTTCCTTTGTATGTCTTTCCCTTCTCCGCTCCGGCGATAACCACTTTGGCACCAGCTTCACGTAAGCGATAAAGCGGGTACTGTAGTTCAAGATCTTCATAGTAGTCATCAACAAAAGCTAAAATATTTTTATTATGTAGGGACATGGGTGACTCCTTATTAATTTACTTAAGCTCTGTCATTCAATTTTTCATTAATTTTTTCAATAGTTTTCTTTAACTTGAATAAAATTTTTACGAAAGTTATAATACTTTCCTTTTTAACCACTTAAATGGATATTTTTAAAGTTATGAACTCAATTCAACCATCGCTTAACCCATCAACTGTCCAACAAACGGTGGGTGCCGTAAATCCAAATAATGCCGAGAAAAACGATGGTCAGCAAACAGTAGCTGCAGCATCTGTAAGACAAATCAAAGATGATACTTCATCTAGCGACCAGATAAAAAAAATCGGTGTTGCTATTTGGGTGAATTCAACCATAGACGCCGCCTTAAAAGAGGCTTCGATAGAAGACCTAAAACCACTTATCAAATTGCGTGAATTCCTCCAAAATGTCAAAGAAAACACAATGTCTCTTGAACACATGCTGGAGCAAAGAGAGAGTTTTTCCCAAAAGATTCAAAATATTGTCAGAATTGTGTTAGCCAAACGTCCCTGTACCACTCTCACTTTGCAAGAAGCTTACAAAATTCTTGAATTAAGTGATTCATTGAAACTATTCAATAAAAATGACAATGTTGCAACTTTTGAAAATATTTTTGAAACGGCAAAAGAAGTACAAAAAGAGCATCCAAAAGTCCTGGTGCTCATCTTTTTTATGTTGCAACTATTCGACGAGGCAGCAAACTGGGGCCCGGCTTCCGCCAAATTTGAGGCGTCTAAGAAAGTCATACTCCCATTGTTACATGAGTTGATCATAAGACTGCTTCCACAAGTAATCAAAGAAGATGTTGATCTTGCAGCCCAATGTCTATGCGCTATTCCAAGCGATGCAATAAAAGACAAGGAAAGAGCAAAAGCATACAAAGAAGTTTGTTATCAATTCTTGAAAGTTGCTACCAATAGTAATTCCAGTGTCCAACCCAAGGCCTTTTACACCATTGCTGGCCATTGTATTGAATTAATCGCAAAGAATCTCAGTGACTTCAAAGATACAGTCAACTCACTTGTCTTATTGAACGCTGTATTTATACACGTAACTAAGAACTTCCGTGCTCATCAGTTTTCCTTCAAAGAGAAGTATTTTGAGGGTTGCATCATATTTCTAAAGTATGCACAGGAAACAAAATCTTACGAGCACATCCAGTTAGGAACAGATATCATTACAAACCACATTTTAGTGGTTATCTCGCCTAAAGATGTTGCCGCAATTACTGCAATAGGAAACTTTGCAAAAATTGTTTGCTCAGTGCCAATTAAGGAATATATTCAACTCGGAAAAGTTCTCATGCGTGCTTTCACAACAAACATCGCTTTGTTGTGCCATTCAGGCACTAAGGAGGGCATCTTGAAAGCCATTGAATTGTTTGCTGCATCCAGAGAAAAAGCGTCTCTTCCATTTAAATATATTTTGACAGCATGCAAAGACGATCACGAATTGCTTAAGGCCTTTTATAAGGGCATAATTTCCAATATAAACAGATACGATTATGAGAAATTAAGTCAATTTGGAAATCTTTTATTAATCATATCTACAGAACATTATGATAGTTGTCTTCCCGCAGTTTGTATGGAGTGGATGGAAATTCTTTCTGAACCTTTTCGTAAAGAATATTCTTTAAAAAACAATTTTAAGAAGCTCACAGAATTTCATTCGAAACAAGAAAAAAACGCACACCAGATCTCATTGTTGATGATTTACATCAAATTTTGCTTGTTATTCGGTAATGAAAAGCACATGTCCGAAGCAGAGAGATTCATAGCTCCAAATAACGATGATCCTGGCGATGGTCATGAGATGAACTTTTTTCTCACTTCGCCAATCGTAGAATCTTTCCTAAGCCTTTCCTTTGATGGAAATATCGTTCTTCTCAATAGACTTAAAGACAGGGTTCAGCAGCGATTAGCACAGAAACTTCCTGCTGATTGCATGAATCGAGGAATTGTTCAAAAGCTCAGAGACCATACTCGACTGACGCTCAATTCAAAAGGCAAGAGCTTAGCAGAAGTGGTAAGCTTATTTCAGCACACAATAAATCTGTTGCCCCTATATGCTGCTTTTAAAGAACAGGAAGGGCGATTGGTTATCAACAATTTAATGCAGCACTGTGCCTTAAACCCCCAAGAGTTGTTTACAACTATGACAAAAGCCCTGGAAATGGCTGACAAATGCAAATTATATGGGCCTTGTCAGGGAACTATAGAACTATCGGAAGAAATAGACCCTTTGTTGCTTGCCAAGCGCATTCGTTTGGAGGAAGAGTTGATAGGACATCTTACAGCTGCACATGATCCAAAGATCATTGCAGCTTTTCTGGCGCGTTTTAATGATCTCTATCCACTTTCTAACAGCCATATCAGCCCCTTGGAACTTTCTGTAGGTCAGTCAATAGTTCGAATTTGTATAAAACTGATCGAAATACACTTAGAATTAAATACACCGCAGCACTATACAACAATCGGATTGATGATAACGGATATGACATTATACCCTGTAGTTTGCATGGCCATGAAAAAAATATCAAATTCTGGCCTTATATCGCATGCAATTCAGTATGCTTCACAAGCGCATGTCAAGCGTTTGTCAGAATGTGAAGCCTCTAATATAGAAGAGGTTGACACCTTAATAGATAAGACCCTTGAACTGCTTCCTTGGTATGGAGTCGGTCATGATCCTTTCAATCAACAAGAAGTCATAGCGCACTCGATAAAACTACTTTTTAAATCTCCTAAAAAAGACATTACAAAAATGACAGATCTTCTGGCTGCCATCGATAGATTTATCCCCAAAATTGACTTTGGTATTGAAAAGAGTGCTTCACAGAGAGTCCAAGAGGTTTTTGTCCAACTAGAACCAGAAGAGCAAATCGCAAATTTATCTGCCCTCCTGAAGCTTGCTAATATGAAACTTGCTAATCCAGTCAATAAAAACATTTTAAAAGCAATTATGCGCACTATGGAAATTGCCCATCCTGATCTTATTGCATGCAGTATGGTTCCATCTGAAGATAAATCTTTCTATCGAAACTACATGAGCGAACTAAAAACTCTGTTAGAGAAAATGGATGATCCATACGTTCTTAAATTGATCAGAACCTGTCTGGAGCGCAGCAGTCTATTTCCCACCATGGTAAAGCACTGCATCAAATCTCTTAAACCTGCCGATGACAAAAAAGGCAATGGAGTGGAGGTTAGTGCAAAAGCTAAAAACGCCGACGGAATGAGCGAAGATCAGCGAAATGACTTTCGTGCCGATGCGGTTATTCAAGCCAATGAATTGTTCAAAACAATACAACTGTCAATCCATTTAGATAAGATTAACTTTAAATTTCACTTTGATCAGGCTATTGACTGCATCACCCGCTGGACAACCGAAGATCACTTCAAAGCAGCAGAAGGGAATCTTTTCCAGGAATGGTCTCAGGCTCATTTCATGGAATTATTTGATTTATTCTTCAATGACAGCGTTGCATCAATTCTACAAAAAAAAATCAAGGAAGACCCACACACTCCTTGGTTGAAACATGTTCAAACAATGATTGAGTGTTTACGTCGCATTATCAAATTACAACCGAATGGTAAAGCCCTCGAACATCGCCTTGACACATTTCGTTTGCTTTAAGCGATATTCGATAATCATTGATTATGATCAGCAAGCTCGTAAGCGTCAAATATAACCCTATTCTAAAGTCCGAAGGACTTTAACTGCAACAGCCCAGGGCATCGCCCTGGGGAATGTATCGTATAAATTATGGCAGCCTGTAGGGCTGCTATATTTTCTAGCAGCCCTACAGGCTGCAATATTTTAATTAAATCACCCAGGGCGTTGCCCTGGGCTGTTGCAGTCGAAGCCCTTCGGGCTTCTATCTTTTTTGCAAAATGTATTTTGACGCTTACGCGAGCGCAGCGAGACTGATCAGAGTTAGCGATTGTCTTAGCTGATTGTGAATGCAGCATTCTGCCGGCTTTTAGTCTAAATCCATGCAAAACAATACTACATTTCTTTTAGCTGCTGCACGTAACACAAGAGGCATCCAGCGAGCATTCGGTAAACTTCCTTCGCGAGCTTTCATCTACCGTAAATTTTATGGGCTCTGAGGCAGCCTTAGAACGAAGGTAGTAGATGCCGGTCTTCAAACCTTTTTTCCAGGCATAAAAATGCATGGAGGTCAGCTTGCTGAATGTTGGATTTTCAATAAACAGGTTCAACGATTGCGACTGGCAGACATACGGAGCCCGTTCAGCTGCCATATCGATCAGGGATTTCTGTTTTATTTCCCAAACAGTCTTATAAAGCACTTTGATATCAAGTGGTATTCCATCAATATTTTCGATGGAGCCATTATTGATCAATATTTTTTGGCGCATGGACTCGTCCCAAAGACCAAGTTTAATAAGATCCCCCATTAAATATTTGTTCACGACAATGAACTCTCCAGAAAGCACTCTTCGGGCATATAAATTGGATGTGCAGGGTTCGATGCATTCGGTATTCCCCAAAATTTGAGACGTCGATGCTGTCGGCATCAACGCGATCAATAAGGAATTACGGATTCCATGCGCTTTAATTTCTTCTCGTAACAAATCCCAATCCCATTTATCGCCAGGCAGTGTGTTCCACATATCAGGCTGTAAAATGCCTTTGGATATTGGCGAGCCCTCATAAGTAGAATAAGGTCCATGTTGTTTTGCCAGATCTTTTGAAGCTGTTAAGGCGGCATAGTAAATAGTCTCAAAAATCTCTTTATTCAACTCTGCAGCTTTCTGTGATTCAAAGGGCAACTTCAAAAGAAAGAAGACATCCGCCAAGCCTTGTACACCTATGCCAACTGGCCTGTGGGCAAGATTTGAAATTTTCGCTTCTTCTACTGGATAGTTATTTTCATCGATGATGCGATTCAGATTTTTGGTTACAACCTGAACGACTTCAAAAAGCATTTGATGGTCAAAACGGCCATTTTGAACAAAACGCGGTAATGCGATCGAAGCTAGGTTGCAGACTGCAATTTGATTAGGAGAAGTGTATTCTACAATTTCAGTGCACAGGTTGCTGGATTTAATAGTCCCCAAATTCTGTTGGTTCGACTTCCGATTGCAGGCATCTTTGTAGACTAAAAAAGGAGTGCCTGTTTCTATTTGCGATTCAACGATCTTATGCCAAAGGTCCTGCGCCGGAATCGTTTTCCTGGCCCTGCCTTCTCCTTCATATTTTTCATATAATCTTTCGAAATCATCTCCCCAGCATTCTTCAAGGCCTGGAGCCTCATTTGGACAGAACAGTGACCATGTTTCATTATTCTCGACGCGCCTCATAAATAAGTCTGGAATCCACAAGGCTGTAAAAAGATCCCTTGCGCGAATCTCCTCTTTGCCCGTATTTTTGCGCAAATCAATAAAAGAATAAATATCGGCATGCCAGGGCTCCAGGTACATAGCAAACGAACCTTTGCGTTTGCCTCCGCCTTGATCAACATAGCGGGCCGTATCATTGAACACCCTAAGCATAGGCATAATGCCATTGGAGGTGCCTCCAGTGCCGCGAATGTAGGAACCTGTTGCCCTGACGTTATGGATACTAAGACCAATGCCTCCAGCTGATTGGGAAATCTTTGCGCAAGCTTTCAGGGTATCAAAAATGCCTTCAATGCTGTCTTCTTTGATTTGCAGTAAAAAGCAAGAAGACATTTGAGGCTTTGGTGTGCCGGCATTAAATAATGTAGGCGTAGCATGAGTGAAGTACTTTTCGCTCATGAGATTATAAGTCTCAATGGCTGCTTCAATATTATTTTTATGTATCCCAAGGGCTACTCTCATGAATAGATGTTGCGGCCTTTCCGCTGGCTTGCCGAACGTTCTCAAAAGATAAGATCTCTCCAGAGTTTTAAATCCGAAATAGTCAAAAAGAAAGTCTCGACTATATATTATGGAGGCGTCCAATATCTCTGAATTTTCCTGAACTATATTGAAAACATCATCAGCAATTAATGGAGATTTCTTGCCGGTTTTTGGGTCTACATAAGAATGCAAAGCTTTTACTGTTTCTGAAAATGATTTGAGAGTATTTTTATGTAAATTTGAAATGGCTATCCTAGCTGCAAGCAAAGCATAGTCCGGGTGCTTGGATGTCATTGTAGCGGCAATTTCCGCGGCCAGGTTGTCCAACTCGGTAGTCTTAACTCCATTATAAAGGCCTTCAATCACCTTCATGGCAATTAGAACCGGCTCTACATGACTTGGGTCCAAGCCATAACAAAGCCTATTGATGCGTGCTGTTATCTTGTCGAATTTGACTTCTTGAGAGCGACCATCTCTTTTAATGACTAACATGTTCGCCTCCTAGAATTCTTCGGTTAATGCAAATTTGACTTGTTCGGTCTTTCCCATAACTCCAGACTTCTGATAATCAGACACTCTTTTTTCAAAAAAGTTCGTTTTGCCATTCATTGAAATAAGCTCCATAAAATCGAATGGATTTGAAACATTGAACAGCTTTGGGACTCCCAATGCGACCAAGAGACGATCTGATACAAATTCAATATAGCGGCACATAAGATCGGCATTCATCCCGATAAGCCTGACTGGCAAAGAATCACGAACAAATTCTTTCTCTAACTCAACAGCACTTCCGATAATCTCTTGGACAATACTGTATGAAAGCTTGTTTTGAAGCTGAGAATAGAGCAGGCAGGCGAAATCGCAATGAAGCCCTTCATCCCTCGAGATGAGCTCATTGGCAAAGCTCAAGCCTGGCATTAGGCTGCGTTTTTTTAACCAAAAAATAGAACAAAAGCTTCCCGAAAAGAATATACCTTCCACAGCGGCAAAGGCGATCAGCCGTTCTGCAAATGAACCTCTGTCAATCCAGCGGAGGGCCCATTCGGCTTTCTTCTTTACACAGGGAACGGTATCAATAGCATGGAACAAATGATCTTTCTCCTTGCTATCTTTAATGTACGTATCGATCAATAGTGAATAGGCCTCGGAATGGATATTTTCGATCATAATCTGAAATCCATAAAAACAGCGTGCTTCCGGATACTGCACTTCATTCATGAAGTTGACTGCCAGATTCTCATTGACGATACCGTCAGAAGCAGCAAAGAAGGCCAGAACATGTTTAACAAAATATCTTTCATCTTCATTGAGCTTATTATCCCAGTCCATGAGATCGCTGTTCAAGTCGATCTCTTCAGCTGTCCAAAAGCTGGCCTCAGCCTTTTTATACATCTCCCAAATGGCCTGATGGTTAATGGGAAACAAAACAAAACGATCTTTATTCTCAGATAAAATTGGCTCAGAAATAGTTGTAGACATAGTCCTCCTTAAGGCGTATAAAAACGCATAGTTAATAAAACTGACAAAAGGGAGAGAACTTGAAAGAAGCAAGAGAATGATAGCGGAAGGGCCGCCAGCTTGCTGCAGTAGTGAGTTCTTCCCATCCTGCCTTTTACGAGACAGTTTCTTCTACATGTAGAAGATGATGAGTAAGATAAAGCAGGTCTTCTGACTCCGAGATCATCCTCAAATCTACGCCTTCCCGCTCAAAATGCAGTGGCTTGGTTAGATCTTTGTCACTCGTTACAGCGGCGTAACCACACGGGATTCTCACCCGTTTCCCTATTCTCCTCACGCCATAGCATGAGGCACTTTATCTACAATTAGGACTGTTGTACATTTTAACGGATTTTCAAACAAGACAAAATAAAATCTTGTGAAACAAAATCAAGGACCAAAACGACGAAACGACCTTAAGGACCTTAAGAGGTAGTTGCAAAAGTCAAACCCATCATTTTCCAGAGAGTTTTGGAAAGTTTACTGAACCCGGGTACACAATTTTCAATTTTTCATGAGTTCTAAAAATTGTCATGAGAAGCCTTGGAAAAAAACAAAGCGGTGCGAAGCACCGCACTCCAAAGAGCTGTCTCGCTTTGCTCGCAGCTCGTTGACAACCAAACGTTTATATCGATCAATGAGCGAAGCGAATTGATCTTTGGAGTGCGGTGCTTCGCACCGCTTTGTTTTTTTTCTAAGCTTTTTGTGACATTAAAATCTGCGAAAAAATTCAATTTTAAAATTATTTATTTGCAATTATGCAACTACCTCTTAACGACCTTAAGGACCATAATGACAAAAAATGACCAACTTTCTGTCGTTAAAGTCTTTAAGGTCCTTATGGTCCTTATGGTCGTTTCGTCGTTTTAATTCATTCGTTTGTCTTAACAAGCATCTTCGCAGAGAGCCTCTTCGGCCTCATTGGCGCTGGCCATGAGGTCACCCATAGGGAACTCTTGGATGAGCTCACGCACATGATCGAGATTGTCGGCCTTGCTGATGAGCTCGCGAAAAGCGCGAGTGCCGGCCGATTTTTTGATGTACCAGCAGCCCACCCTGCGCATATCTACAACGACGCGACGGTCTTGATGGTATTCGGCAGTGAAATTGAAATGGTCTAAAAGAGCTTGTCTATAGTCTTCAATGGATCTTTCAGGCAACGACTCGCCCTGCAGATGCCGGATGATATCTTCAGCGATCCATGGTTGCCCCATAGTTCCACGTGCAACTAAGATGGCATCGCAGCCAGTGTATTCAAACATCCTTTTGGCGGCATCGGCATTGACGATATCTCCATTGCCAATCACTTTTATAGTCGTTGCAGCCTGCTTGCAAGCTTTGATGTGGTCCCAATTTGCCGGTCCCTTATAGCCTTGTGCACGTGTTCTGCCATGAATGCAGATGGCCTGAGCTCCAGCCTGTTCAGCGATCTTTGTGATGGTCGTCGCGTTGATGTTCTGCTCATCCCACCCGGCTCTAATTTTAACGGTAACCGGGATTTTTACTGCTGCAACCATATTCGCAATGACTTCGCCGATGCGCTCGGGATTTTTCAGCATTCCTGACCCACTGCCGTCTTTAGTGATCTTATCCACCGGGCAGCCGCAATTGAGGTCGACAACATCGAACCCGAGATCTTCAATAATTTTGGCGGCCTGTCCTGCGATTGCGGGTTTGCTGCCGCAGATCTGCCCTCCAATGGGATGCATTTCCGGGCTATAATCGAGCATGTGGAAGGTCCCCTGGTCGTGGCGCACCAAGGCGTCCATTTTTACCATTTCGCAATACATCAAGCCGGGGCGATATTTAGCTGACATGCGTCTGAAAGGAAAGTCTGAACAGCCTGCCAATGGAGCATAGAAAACATTGCTGGGCAAAACTTTCTTGCCAATAGTAAATGGTTTTTGCAATTTTGACATGACTATACCAGCAAATATTTAATGAAATTTTTTGCCAGTGTTAGCGCAAAAAAGGCGACGATAGGACTTAGATCGAACATTCCAAGAGGCGGTATGACGCGTCGGAACATATTAAGATAAGGATCAGTATAGAAAGAGATAAAATGCATGAATTTATACTGTTGTATTTCCGGCACCCAAGAGCTAATGATCCTGACAAATAGCATGATGGTATACACTTGGAACAAAATGTCTACGATATTGACTAACATTAAAATCTATATGTTAAAATTTATATCTTGCCATTATACAAATTAATATATTTTAAGACGATAAACTTTTTGACTTCAACCTTTTACAATAATTTTTATTTTATAAAATAATCCTGTTAATAATCATCTATCTTATGGAGAAGGAAGCAGCAGTTCCTTTCAAACCAAGATCAAAAAAACCCATCAGGCCGTCCAACGATTGATCGCTACAATGAAGTAACATCATAAAAAGTCACTTCAAGCTTAAGAAAAATTAGCTTTTAAAGCGGCAGAGGACTGCCGCACTCCCAAAGAGCTGTCTTCGCTTCGCTCGCAGCTCGTTAATAAACAAACGTTTAACTACGAGCAATGAGCGCAGCGAATTGCTCTTTGGGAGTGCGGCAGTCCTCTGCCGCTTTAAAAACTTTGCACTAAGCACTAAGCACTATGCACTAACTTTGCACTTTGCTCTTGAAAGAAGCCCTCTTTTCCTCTATCATTGAGTATTAATTATTTGCGTGAGAGCCTAGATGTTTGATAAACCGCATGCGAAACAGTCGATGGGCATCGAGTTAGATGGGGCCCTGTTGAAAAGCGTCGCCCTGTCTTTAGTCAAAGGTAAGGCCGTCATTGATCAATTTTTTGCTATCGCAATCGATCAGTCGGCCGAACATGTAAAGCCGCTTGACACAACCGAAGAAGGCCAGCATTTTCTTAAGGCCGCCAAGAAGAATTTAATTGTATCTGCCCTCGATAGCGACGAAGTGTTGATCCGCACATTGGATGTCAAACTTAAAAAAGAGCGCGACATCGATTCCGTCTTGGCATTCCAAGCCGAGCCTCTGCTCCCCTATCCAGTGGAAAACGCTGTCCTGGACCGCATGACGGCCAGCCAAAATCCGGAAGGCACACAGCTGACTTTGATAGCTGCCCGCAAAGACCATGTGAAACAGCATCTCGACCGCCTGGAGACTTTGGAGTTAGCTCCTGATGTGGTGTCGTGCGTCCCGGTCGCCCTGGCATTCTTCAGCAAGTTAGCCACGACGACAGATAAGCCGCATTTCATTCTACATTTAGGCAAACGCCAGATCACTTGCGCGCTCGTCAAAGACGGCAAGCTGCTGGCTGCTCAGACCAGCCCTTTTGGGATCGATGCCCTCGCTAAAAATCTGCCACTCGGCGCAGAGATCGACTTCACGAACCTTTCTCAGAGGGAATATCCGGCGCTTTTTGACTCCGTTGAGGAGCTGCGCCGCGACATTACCAGGCTGCTGTATGCCTTATCAAAACAGGTGCGCGACCAGGAAGCCGGCGAGCTTTTGATAACAGGCGAGGGAGCAGTCATTCCCACTTTGGGTGAAGCTTTGAGCAGGGATTTGCAAAAACAGATCATTCTGCCCGCACAAGATGCTTTCGGCTATCCTGCGGTGCAGGTACTGCGCTTTGCTGTACCCATCGGAGCCGGCTTAAGCGCTTTAGAGAATGTGAAGGACCAAATCAACTTCCGCCAGCAAGAATATGTCCATCCGCAGCCCTGGCGCCATCTCAAACAGCCGATCGCATTATATTTTATGCTCTGCATTGGTTTGGCAGCTGCTTTTTATATCTTCGGCAAGGCCAACATCAGTCAGCAGAAAGATGCGCTGCGCCAGGAGTATGTCGACCTTTTGGGAACCATGAACAAGTCCTATGACAGCTTTGAAAAAGAATATGAGAGCAAACATCCGAGAGATGAAGGCGAAGAAGGGATCATTGCAGCTGAAAAATTGACTCCGGAGGATATCTCGCAACGCATTCAGCTGCTTCAAAAGGAGCTCAAGGACAGTCCAGACACCTTCCCGCTGCTCCCCAATACGCCGCGCGTGAGCGACCTGCTGGCTTGGATCAGCACACACCCAAACGTCACGGGGGCAACAAAGGAAAATGGAACTCCAGCGCAACCTTTGATTCAGGTTGAAAGCCTTTCTTACACCATGGTGAAAAGACCTGAGGCAAAGAAGAAACAAGAGAAATATCAGGTAAAAGTCGAGCTTGAATTCAGCACGCCGACGCCCAAATATGCCCGCGAGTTCCACGATGCGCTTATTGCTCCGAATGATTTCGTGGACCCCAAAGGCGAAGTGAAATGGAGCACCAACCGGGGCAAGTATAAGGCCACCTTCTTTTTAAAGGACCGGACTGCTTACCCTTCAACAGTAGCGAGCGAGGGATGATATGCTGAGCACAATTCCTAAATTACGCTTGCTGGTCTATTCGATGCTGGCAGGCCTGTTGCCGTTTGTTTTTGTCGTCGTCAATTTTTTATCGGAAAAGAGCAGTTTGGACGACCTGCATAATTCACTGCAGGACATGCAGCAGAGCGCCCTTCTGCGCGAACGCAAGCAGGCTGTCAACATGGCAGTGAGGAACCACTATCGCGATGCCGACCACTTCTACATCGACAAATACATTGAAACGCTGACCTTCCTTGAGCCTGAAGTTGAAAGCCTGCAAAAAATTGTGAACAACAAAAACTTTGCAGGCGATGAAATGATCAAAAAGCGCCTCGAGCTCCTTTCCGGCAGCGGCAACAGCATGGTCTTTACTGAAGGCGTCGTGCAGTCAGCGCCTCAATTCCAGGAAGTCACTGAAACCCTTGTCCATCCTGTGGAGATCAATACTAATGATCTGCAAAAAATCCTGTCGCGCATTGAAGGTGTGCCAATAGGGCAGTTTTCTCCAGGGCCCAACCGGCCTCAGCTGATCATTTTAGAACTTAAATTGGACCGTAAAAATATCACCGAAAAAAATGAAGTCTTTTCACTTAACCTTAAATTATTGAAACGAGAATATTTGTGAATTCCATGCGTCCTTATCTCATTTTATTAACGATTGCTTTGCTTGGCCTAAACAGCTGCGCCCATAATGCTTATACTCCCAGCTTTATGATCTCCGCTCCGGCGGCGCCTGAACTTACCAGCATTCACATTATTGACCGCAACGGTTTCTCCGAAACCATCAGCAACCAGGAAAGGCTAAATCAATATAAAAATGTCGACTTCCTGAAAAATCAGCCCTATCAAAAAGTGCTGCGCATTTATTCCCGCGACCAACGCAGCAACATCAAGGCCTACATCACTAGTTACCATCCCAATGGCCAGCCTAAGCAATACCTTGAAGTCATTAATAACCGCGCCTATGGGGCCTATCGCGAATGGCATCCCAACGGCACTAAAAAGCTCGAGGCCTATGTTGTGGGCGGAGCTGCCGACCTGGATGAAATGGCGTCCAAAACCTGGCTTTTCGATGGCTGCAGCCAGGCCTGGGATGAGCAAGGGCATCTTTTGGCCGATATCAAATATTCCAGCGGAGCCCTCGAAGGACTCTCCACTTACTACCATGCCAATGGCAAAGTCTGGAAGGTCGTACCTCATCATTTGGGGCAAATCGAAGGCACTTCGTCGATTTACCTGGAGGATGGCAGCTTGCTCCAGACCACTGACTATAAGAACGGCTTAAAGCAAGGTGTTTCTAAACGCTACTGGGATGATCAGCGGATTGCATCTGAAGAATTTTATAACAACGGCGTCCTTTCTTCCGGCCGTTACTATACTCGCTGCGCCGAATTCATCACGGACATTGAAGATGGCAATGGCTATAGGGCCACTTTCAACAAAGAAGGCATCAACGAGCTGCAAGAATATGTCAATGGCGTCCAGGAAGGCGAGGTAAAGGTCTTTGATAATCAGGGTGTACTTGTCAGCGTGCATCACATAAAAAATGGCCTTAAACAGGGCGAAGAGATCGAATATTTCGAGCCCTCGCATGTTGACGACGATCTCACCCCCAGGCTTTCCATCAACTGGTTTGAGGGTAAAGTCCAAGGCCTTGTCAAAACCTGGTACCCGAACGGGGTCATGGAATCCCAAAGGGAAATGAGCAACAACACAAAGAATGGGGTCCTCACGGCCTGGTATAAAAACAGCAGCATCATGATGCTCGAAGAATATGACCATGATAAGATTGTCAAAGGGGAATATTTCGCTCCCGGCGAAAAACTGCCTGTCAGCAGCATCAGCAATGGGCGCGGCATGGCCACCATCTATGACAACCATGGCAACTTGATAAGAAAAGTGTTCTACAACAACGGTAAACCAGTGATCGACTAACGGCAATTTAACCACAGAGGACACAGAGAAACAATACACAGAGAAACACAAAGAAAATTGAAAGTTATCTCTCTAATTTTTCTCTGTGAAACTCTGTGTTCTCTGTGGTTAAATGTCGAGAAATAAACAAACGTAAACAAAGGAGCGAATAAAATGAGCAAACCGAACGATGCAGAGCGTAAAAAGGCTCTAGAACTAACTCTCAGCACTATCAAGAAACAGTTTGGCGACGGCGCAATCATGTCCCTCGGCAAACATTCCGAACAAAAAGAGATCAGCGTCATCAAAACAGGCGCATTGACACTGGACATCGCTTTAGGAATCGGCGGAGTCCCCAGAGGCCGTATCATCGAAGTCTATGGTCCTGAATCATCCGGTAAATCCACCTTAGCGCTGCATATCGTCGCCAACGCCCAACGCAACGGCGGCGTCGCTGCCTATATCGATGCTGAACATGCCCTCGACCCCGGTTATGCCGGGAGAATCGGCGTCAACATCGATGACCTGCTGATTTCTCAGCCAGACTGCGGCGAGGAAGCATTAAATATAGCTGAAATGCTGGCGCGTTCCAACGCGGTCGATATCATCGTCATTGACTCGGTAGCAGCCCTGGTGCCAAAGTCAGAACTCGAAGGCGAGATCGGCGATGCTTTTGTCGGCCTGCAAGCCCGCATGATGTCTCAGGCGCTGAGAAAGCTCACTGCCACCTTGTCCAAAAGCAATACCTGCGCTATCTTCATTAACCAAATTCGCGAAAAAATCGGCGTCATGTACGGCAGCCCAGAAACCACCACCGGCGGCCGCGCTCTGAAATTCTACTCATCAGTCCGATTAGACATCCGCCGCATGGCAGGCATCAAAGGCGCCGACAACAGCGAAGTCGGCAACCGCGTCAAAGTCAAAGTCGCCAAGAATAAGATGGCCGCGCCTTTCCAAATCGCTGAATTCGACATCCTGTTCAATGAGGGCATTTCCCGCACCGGAGCCATCATTGATCTCGGCGTCGACTTCAATATCATCGACAAGAAAGGAGCCTGGTTCAGCTATAAAGGCCAGCGCCTTGGCCAAGGCCGTGAAGTGGCCCGCGAAGAGATCAAGAACAATCCAAAACTTTTGGAAGAAATCGAAAGCCTCATTCTTCAGCAGTTCAAAGAAAAGCGCCATACTTTATTAAACAAAAGCACCCCCAGCGCCAGTGAAGCTGTCGCATCAGCGGCCGAGTTGGATTAGAATAGACTGTAGAATTAACAACAATGGACGATATGGACTGTATGGACTTTATGGACTAAATGGACGATTATAAACCGTCCATTTAGTCCATTTAGTCCATTTAGTCCATTTAGTCCATAAAGTCCATATCGTCCATTGTCATTTATTAGTCAATAATTTCCCTTTACTTTTATTGTAAAAATATTTTATAATACTTTAAATTTTAATAATTTAAGGTGCTAAAATGATTGAAAACGAACTAAATATCTTTCCTAACCTCACACCAATGGAAAAACAGGTCTTTGAATCCAATAGATTTCCTGGAGACAATAATCATTTTACAAGTCGAATTCCCCCCAAGCCAATCTTTCCAGAAATTCCTAAATCGCCTCCGCCAATATTGCCAAGGAAAATATCTCAATCTAGTGAACTTACTATTCAGCCAAGACCAATTAAAGGAATACCAGCATCTAAAGTTAACTTTTTCAAGGAAAGCGAAGTGAAATTTCAAGGATCTCTTGATGCTTCACTCGAAGGTGTCCCGGCTGAAGACGAAATCAGAGAATCAAACCCTTTAATTTCCAACGAAAAAATATCAAGCTTATTCCAAAGTTTATATGAATCTGCTGCAAGCAGTAAAAGCATGGATTCTTGCACAGCTGAAAGGTATTTTCGTAGCTGCGATTTGCTAAATCAGCTTCTGGATAAAAAACTTGCCTCCTTAAATTTACCAATTGATCAGCCTAAAATGGTTGCTCCTGAAAACTCAGAAGAACAACCTATCCCGGAAATGGCAGACCAAGAGGAAACCATTAAGGAAATGATGACAAAAGAGGCAGGTAACATTGCCAAAAAGCAAGTCAAAGCCGGTCCTATTAAGAGAACATTTCCGCCTCTTTCAATGGTAGACACTGTGAAGTTTGTTGATGGGAAGATGGTAAGCAAACACCCCAAACTTTCTTTTATTCCCGACAGTGAGATCAAAGAAGTACATGCAGTTGTTAAAAGGGTAGAACTTGAGAAAGGAAGCAAAATTTTTGCAGAATACACTAAACATGGCAAAGCAATCATTCAACAGCAGGCAATAAGGGGATGCACAGCTGCCGTTGCGGCAATGTTGATCGTGGACAATGGTAAGAAATGCGACACTAAACAGCTTTGGATGCGAAATTTAGGAACTCTTGAGAATGTCGAATCTGATATTGCCAAGGCTGGGTTAATGCCCATCAGGACACGAATTCAAACGGTTGAAGACTTGAAAACCGCCATCCTTCGAAATGGTTCTGCCATTGTCGAGGTGACTGATCCATCCATTGGTCAGCATGTCATGATTGTCGATGAAATAACTGAAGATAAGGCCCGTATTCGTGATTCTTATCATGGATGGGAGATTACAATACCCATTGGGACTTTAAGAAGCAGACTTTCTTTATCTTATTGCATTCAAGCGAAAAAGCTAAGCACTCACAGCGATAAGGAAATTGATCAATTACAAAGAAGCGAAGACGGAAAAGTACAAAGAAGCGAAGACGGAAAAGCTTTGAAAAATAATTAATTTTAATTTTATTAAATTTAATTATCTACAAATTATCTACATTTGCTTTACTTTAATTTCAGAAGTGTTTTATAATATTTAAGTAATTTTTAATTTTTGTGTTAAAATTTGAAAATAAATAAAGTGAGTTATATAGCTTTTTACAGGAATAACTTACATAAATAAGTGTAAATTTTCTAAGGAGATGTTATGTCCGTTTCTTTACCTTCAAGTCCAAGATTTTCCTCACCTCTATCACCTATTTCACCTATGTCACCTGACTGGAGAAATGAAAGAGGTGGAGTAGGTCTTTTACCTCATAATTTTTGGAATGACTTAGTTGACTCTCCTAGTGCAAGAAACGGGGTCTTACGCGAAGACCGTTTTAGATTGATGGACCCGCGACTTGCATCTTTCAGTATTTATGATGAACCAAGAACTCCTGACGAAAAAAAAGCGCCAGAACTTGCCGATTGCGAGGGTGACATTCTTTCTCTCCTCCCCTTAGATGATCGTACTGATAGGGATGAAGACGGTGTTGCTTCTGCCATGGATGGCGAGGCAGCAATCGCCAACATTGTTAATTCAAATATTCCTTCTATGGCCGGCACTGACGATCTTCCAAGTCCATTGTCTCCTGTTGCGAAGAAGGTTTCAACTGTCGCTATTGCGTCTCCAAATTTAGCATCTGCAGAGGAAAATTCCAAGACTGCTCGTTCGGTAAAAGCTTCAACGTCTGCCGCGGCATCTTCGAGC
>Ga0207147_1029_pt1 | contig 29131 bp, 25 predicted proteins | sample Alteio_BWMinHeat_33_FD_153551 | JGI IMG/M metagenome (GOLD analysis project Ga0207147, IMG submission 153551) | Enriched cells from forest soil in Barre Woods Harvard Forest LTER site, Petersham, Massachusetts, United States -... | ecosystem: Environmental > Terrestrial > Soil > Temperate forest >... | reverse complement strand
GTAGATTTTATAGATATTCTCAGTTCCAGATGGGCGGGCGGCAAACCAACCATTTTCGGCGACCACTTTCAAGCCGTCTATGGGAGCGCCATTGCCTGGAGCAGTCGTTAAAATTGACTGAATTTTTTCACCGGCCAATTCTTGAGAGTGCACTTGATTTGGAGACAACTTTTTCAAGAGCAGCTTTTGTTCAGGAGAAGCGTAGGCTTCAAATCTATCATAAACGGGTTCGCCAAATTTAACTGTCAATTCTTTGTAAACCTCACCAGGGTCCCGGCCAAGCTTGGCCGTGATTTCTCCAGCCAGCAATGCGGGTATGATGCCATCTTTATCGGTGGTCCAAACAGTTCCATCAAATCGTTGGAAGACAGCACCTGCGCTTTCTTCTCCGGCAAAGCCTAAAGATCCATCTAACAGGCCATCGACAAACCATTTGAAACCGACAGGCACTTCATATAACTTGCGCTTGAGGCTGGCGGAAACACGATCGATCATTTGGCTGCTGACAACCGTTTTTCCCACTGCAGTGTCTTTGTGCCACTTTGGCCGATGTTGAAAAAGATAATATATGGCTGCAGAAAGATAATGATTGGGAGGCATCAGACCAACGCTTTTAGTGACGATGCCATGCCTGTCGTGGTCTGTGTCGCAGGCAAAGGCGATTTCAAAACGATCTTTCAATTCGATAAGCCTTTGCATAGCATACGGTGAAGAGGGGTCCATGCGAATTTGGCCATCCCAGTCCACGGTCATAAAACGGAAGGTAGGGTCAACCAAGTCACTTAGCACAGTGAGCTTGATATCATATTCATCGGCGATTGCCTTCCAATAATGCACGCCTGCTCCGCCGAGAGGGTCAACGCCAAGATTGATGCCGGAATCTTTAATAATCTGCATATCGATGACGTTCTTCAGATCGTTGACATAAGCTGTCAAATAGTTGTATCGGCCTGTTGTTGGAGCTTTGAGGGCTTTTTCATAATCCACCCTGTTTACACCGTCAAGCTTGTTTGCCAGATATTGATTGGCTTTGTTTTCAATCCAAGCCGTCACTTTAGTGTCGGCAGGTCCGCCATTTGGAGGATTATATTTGAAGCCGCCTTCATTCGGAGGATTATGGGAAGGAGTGATCACAATGCCATCGGCGATGCCATTTCCTTTATTTCTGTTGTAAGTGAGAATGGCATGTGAAATAGCAGGTGTGGGAGTATATTCGTCATTTTCCGCAAGCAAGACACGGACGCCATTGGCAGCCAATACTTCTAACGCGCTTGAAAGCGCAGGCATTGACAAGGCATGAGTATCCATGCCTAAGAACAAAGGGCCATTGATATTGTGCTCTATCCGATATTGGCAGATGGCCTGTGTGGTCGCCAGGATATGCCATTCATTAAACGAAGCATTAAAAGATGATCCTCTATGGCCGGAAGTGCCAAACTGTACTCGTTGATCCTTCACTTCAGGATCTGGAATGATATTGAAATAAGCCGTCACCAATTTCGGCACATCTACCAAAATCGAGGTGTCGGCGGGCTTTCCGGCTTGAGGGTTGATTCTCATTAGAGTGCTCTTTAAGTAAAACTCTGTTATTGGAGTCAGGAGCCAGGAGACAGGAGTCAGAATTGAGTGCTTAGTGCAAATTATTCTGACTCCTGTCTCCTGGCTCCTGACTCCATTATTTTTTATTTTTGACCCTTATATATCTTGATGAGGTTTCCTAATAATGCAACGGCTTGGTCATGGTTCCTTTGGAAGCTGTTGCGGCCTATAATGGATCCAAAGCCTCCACCGTCGCGTATAGCCCTTGCATCATTGTACAGGGTTTCATCATCTTCCTTGGCGCCTCCAGAGAAGATGACAATGCGGCGTCCATCGAAAGCGCTTTCTACGACATGGTGGACCCTTTCAGTCAAGGTGCCTCTTGGAATCTTATATTTTTCATACACTTTCTTAGCGTCTTCTAATTCAAGGTGCTCTGTGGGCAGTTTCGTTTTTATAATATGGGCTCCTAGCTGGGCTGCAATCTGGGCAGCATAGGCGATGACATCCAGGGCAGTTTCGCCTTCTTTGCTTAGCCCTCCGCCTCGCGGATAGGACCAAACAACGACGACCAGTCCGGCAGCCCTGGCCTCTTTGATAAGTTCGCGCAGTTGCTCGTACTGATATCGCCTGTCAACTGTCCCTGGATATATTGTATAGCCTATTGCAACGCAGCCTAAGCGCAAGGCATCAGATACTGATGCCGTCTGAGCGCCGATGGGATCTTTTTCAGGATGTAAAATATCGTGGCAGTTAGCTTTTAAAATGAGAGGAATCCGGCCGGCATATTCAGCAGCTCCAGCTTCCAAGAAGCCTAGGAGGCTGGCATACCCATTTAGGCCGGCGTCAATGGCCAGTTGAAAGAGGTATAAAGGGTCGTAAGCGGCTGGATTAGCAGCAAAGCTCCTTGCCGGACCATGTTCAAAGCCTTGGTCGACTGGGAGAATGAGCAATTTGCCTGTTCCAGACAATTTACCATGATTTAAAAGCCGATATAAATTCGTCAAAACGCCGGGATTTTCGCTTTTATACCAGCTTAAAATCTCTTTAATTCTTTTAGACATCTTTATGCTCCAAAAATTAGTGTTTTGGCTTTTCAAGTAATTTTAAAGCGTGCTTGCAGACATTTTCCACAGTAAAGCCATACTCCTTCATAAGAACTGCAGCAGGTGCTGAGGCTCCAAAATCATCCACGCTTATGCTAGCGCCATTTTCACCGACATACCTCTCCCACCCTTGGGAGATAGCAGCTTCAACAGAAAGCTTGGGTATTGATCGTGGGAGTACCGACTCTTTGTATTCTTTTGATTGCGCTTCAAAGAGTTCCCAGCTTGGCATGGAGACCAGGCGTACAGCGATTTTTTGTTCTTCCAGCTTTTGTTGGGCAGCGACGATCAACCCCACCTCAGAACCTGTGGCAATGAGAATGATTTGCGGCTTGCCATCTTTTGGATCTGACAAGATGTAAGCACCTTTTCTAAGGCCTTCAGCCGAAGCAAATTTCTGTCTATCTAAAGTGGGTACATTCTGCCTGCTTAATATTAAGGCTACCGGATTATTCCTAGATTCAATGGCAACCTGCCAGGCAACTCTGGTTTCGTTAGCATCGCCTGGGCGGATGACATTTAGACGAGGAATAGCTCTGAGAGCAGCGACATGTTCAACAGGCTGGTGTGTGGGCCCATCTTCGCCAAGGCCTATGCTATCGTGTGTAAACACGTAGATGACTTGAAGTTTCATCAAGGCCGCCAATCGTATTGGCGGGCGCATGTAATCTGAGAAAGTTAAAAATGTAGCAGTGAAAGGAATAATGCCCTCATATGTTGCCAGGCCATTGGAAATAGATCCCATAGCATGCTCTCTTACGCCATAATGAATATTTTTCCCTGCATAGCTCCAACCGCCTCCGGAAGAACCTTGCTGATCTCCGACAGCCCTGTCGGGGCTTTCGAAGTCTCCGGCATTTTTCAATTCAGTATAAGTAGATGGATTCAAATCGGCCGATCCGCCAATTAGTCCTGGCATTTTGTCGGAAAGGGCCTGCAAAACTTTTCCTGAGGCAGCCCTGGTGGCTATACCTTTTGGATCAGCAGGAAATTGCGGCAAGTTTTCATTCCAACCTTTCGGCAATTCATTTTTCATCATCTGCTTCAGCTCTTTGGCCAGGTCAGGATATTTCTTTTCATAGGCAGCCAGCAGTTCATTCCACTGTTTCTCTGCTTTTTCGCCTTTTTTAATAGCCTCGTGCATGTGATCCAAGGCTTCCTTTGGCTCATAAAAAGGCGGCTCTGTGGGCCAGCCAAGATTTTCCTTGGTCAGCTTCACCTCTTCAGGACCCAGAGGAGAACCATGAGCCTCATAAGTATCCTGCTTATGGGGAGAACCAAAACCGATATGGGTCCTCACCAATATAATTGAAGGACGGTCAGTGACTTCGCGGGCTTTTTTAATGGCTTGATCGATGGCATCTATATCATTTCCATCGGATACTTTTTGAGTATGCCAGCCATAGGATTCAAAGCGAGCAGCTCGATCTTCGGAATAAGAAAGCTGTGTAGCTGCCGAGAGGGTAATATGGTTGTCATCATATAAATAGATCATTTTGCCTAATTTTAAGTGCCCGGCTAATGAAGCAGCTTCTGAAGCAACGCCTTCCATTAAATCACCGTCGCTGACAATAGCGTAGGTGTAGTGGTCAATGATATTAAAGCCGGGCCGATTGTAACGGGCAGCCAAATAAGCTTCTGCAATGGCCATGCCAACTCCGTTTGCAAAACCTTGTCCTAAGGGTCCTGTGGTGATCTCAACGCCAATTTCTGCTTCCCTTTCAACATGGCCTGGGGTCAAGCTTTTCCATTGGCGAAAGTTCTTGATTTCTTCCAGTGAAAGAGGGTAGCCCGTCAAATGAAGGAGACTATATAGAAGCATGGATCCATGGCCAGCAGAAAGAACAAAGCGATCCCTATTATACCAGAGCGGATTTTTGGGGTTATGCTTCAAAAAACGATCCCAAAGAACGTAGCCCATAGGTGCAGCGCCAAGAGGCAATCCTGGGTGTCCGCTATTTGCCTTTTGCACAGCATCAATTGAAAGGGTGCGAATAGTATTTATGCATAGTTCATCGAGAGATACAGCTTCTAGATTTTTCATGATTTCTCCATAGGTCGGGATTTTCTTTATTTTTTACTCTTTTTCTTTCTAGGTCAACTTTAAAATAGTTCAAAGTGCAAAGTGCAAAGTGCCTAGTGCTTAGTGATTAGTTCTTAGTGCTTAGTGCAAAGTCCGGTGCCAAGTGTGGTAGGGCTGAGTCCCTAGTTCGTGAGCCGCGAAGCGGCAAAAGCATGTAGCCCCAGGAGTGAGGAAATTGCGTATCCAGGGCGTCCCGCCCTGGCGTCGTGGAATACATGTTGCCAGGGCGGGACGCCCTGGATACGCAATTTCCACAGGCTCACTCGCTGACGCCTGGGGCTACATGCTTTTGTTGCTTCGCGGCTCAGTCATTCGGCTCTCGACATTAGCTAAGGACTAAGAACTATGCACTAAGCACTAGGAACTAAGCACTAAGAACTAGGTACTTAATAAAAGTAAAATTTTAATTTACTTTTATTCAAAAATTTGTTATTATCATTTTTAAATTTAACGTTTTTTTATTATGTCATTAAAAAAATTTGTTCAAACTTCAATATTCTCCTTAGCTGGGGCTTCACTTATGGGGATTGTGCTTTTTGGCACAGAAAACATCATGAGTCCCAAAATGGAACCCAGGTTTATTCATCCTTTAATACAGTCTTTAACTGTAAGCAATGAAGCAGAAGAGGCCTTTGAAAGTCCGAAGGCGATCCCCGATCATTTAACCCAAGGGATCATTTCGGTTAATGACAGCGAAAATGCTTTTAAAATCTACGATTTTCTCAAGAAAGAACATGGGCATAACTTTACTTTAAAAGTGATTGATATCGTCAATCTAGTCTCTAGTGGAAGCAATGATCTGGAAATTTATATTGTAACTAGCGGTTCAGCACGTGTAGACATTGGCGAGGAAATCCGAGACATCAATCCGGGCGACTTAGTCATCTGCCCTCCTCAAATAAGCAAAAAATTCGTCGCATTGAATGATAAATCCTGTCAGATGGTGTTGGTATCCTTCCCTGATAAAACACTAGAAAATAACTAGAGTTTAAAAATCCCCGGTTCATAAGGTCTATTTAAATCAATCGGATCCTTTAAAAGTTCAGCCCATATCGGGTCTCCTTTTTCAACAGGTCTTGTTAATACGTTTCCAATCACTTGACTGACCGTTAATGTCGGCAAGGCTGTTTCCCTATGAAAATCGGGGTGGGCATGATGAATCGCGCGGCTGAAATGCAAATCCTCTAGCTGAAGAGGCCTTTTCGCTCGCAGATCCTTGTTCGCATAGATATAACGAAGAGCTCCGGCTTCATTCGTATCAATTTCAGCTTGGGAAGGCCCGATCATTTTTTTTCCATATCCATAGGCCGCTTTTTGTTGAATCAGTTGAAGTTCCATTTCTGCGTCATTGGAAATTGTGTCGCCCTTTCTTTTTTTATAGGCTTGCTTGGCCCAAAAAATCAAAGCCTGCATTTCCTCGGTCACAATGGATGATTTTCCATCGACATCGCCTCCTGGAGTCCCAGGCAAGCCGCTGCGGCAGCCGCAAAAATGTTTCTCGATTATGCTGGCATTATATTGTAAGATGCCGGCCACAGAAAATTCATGCCCTTGATAATAGGTGTGGTTGTATCCTCCACGGAGAAAATGATCGCTTAATCCAATCACATGCGAATGAGAAAAAGTTTCTTTAAGAGCATCCAAACGGCCCAGTAAGAAATTCTTAGCAGAATCTTCATGGTAAATCTTAGGTCCTGTCACAAGGACTACAGGGCCGCTTTTGGCTTTGTGTAGAAATTCCAGGGTGGTGATGATTTGTTGAAGTGTTGCCACACAGGTATTTAAAATAATCGGCTTTTTGGTTTGGGCTATAACGTCGAGGAGGGGAAAAAAATTATACTCCAAGGCGCCGATCTTATAGGCTGGCGGGTCAAATTCTTTGGCCAGGTAAACGGCGTCCTTTACACTGAAAGGTGTACTGAAAACTGTGATGTCAAATTCCTTGCCAAGAGAGAATAAGTATTCTGTAAAATCACCTTGGGGGGTATAGACCTGTTTATACAGGTTATAGATATCACCCGTATTCCAACCCCACGCCTCTTTCCACTGGGGTTTTGAATCAATTTTTTCAGGAGCAATTTCAATGGCCAACGAATCAGGCGTATAGGTCTGAATTTTTATCGCGTCGGCCCCTGCCCGCTTAGCCTCGGAAAAGAGCAGCCGGGCCCGCTTTTTATCTCTAAGGTGATTGCCTGAAATTTCAGCAATAATATAGGGAGGGTGCTCAAGCCCGATCATTCGACCGTCTATAGCTATCTCAGGATTTTTTGGCATCACATCACGCTTTTAAAGGAATATAATGCAAAAAATATCTTCATCTCGATTAAAAGAAAACCGCAATTATTGCTTTTTTAGTCTAAATAAATCAATATCATAATCATCTCTTTCAATCACACCACTGTTTACCAATGTCTTAATTGTTTCATCTACTCCAATTCTTTCATAATCGTACTTTACTTTACTATTATAAGTGCCAACTATTCTTGCAATTTCATCTATAGATATATCTTTACCTTTAAATTTATCTCGTATCTCTTCCCCTACTTTCATATGATCTTCAGTTCTATCATTTGCTTTTTCAACTGCTTGTTTTTTTAGAATTCTTGCCCTTAAGGTATTCTCATCTACTGGGACATCTTGACTGATACCACTACCTGACCTCTTACTTAGGTCTATAAATTTAATGCCGGTGACTAATCCCCCTATACTGCCTGCAATTCCAGGAATTATAATTGGCACTGCTGTAGCAGCAGCATTAGTACCAAGAGCAGCACAGCCTCCCCCCGTTATTCCCATTGCTAAACCAGTACCAAAGCCTATCAGAGCTTTTGTGGTAATTTCTCCAATATCATCTGCTCCAACTGCAGCTCTTTCAATAATAGCTCCAATTGCTAACGCTAATAAAGCAGCGGCAGCAATACCCCACCCCACCGGGTTTGTTGCCAAACCTAATACTGCAGCTGCAACTGCAATACCTGCACATACTCCGGCTGCAAAAGAAGCCACTCTAATTACAGCTTCTGAAGCTATTAGATGGGTAGATGAAACAACGACTTCTTCTTTCGTTGTTGATAGACCTAATTGTTTCGCGGAATCAAGAAGTGCAGACGGTAAATTGCTCTGAGGCTTTATAGCTGAACTACCAACGTCGTTGTTTATTGGAACGCTTGTCATACAATCACCATTATTGATTTAAAAGTTTATTAATATTTTTATAAATTTCAGAATTTTGAGCTTTTTGATCTTCTAGCCTTTTTTTAGCATTTAACAATAATTGCTTGGCTTTATCATTCTCATGATTATTTAAATAAAAAATGCTAGCAAAATAGGCCACCATGCTATCTTCAGGAAACATTTGTAAGCATAACTCATAAATATATTTAGTTGTCTCGGCATTTCCCATTTCATTTTCGGCTACCGCCCATCCCACCCAAGCAGGTGTATAGACAAAAAAATTGTTAATAATGAATCTGAACATAGAGATTGCTTCTTTATTGTTCCCTATGCTGATTCGATGACGCGCTAAATTATCAAAGTAAATGGCTTGGTCTAAGGCGGCTTGATAGATATTTTCCATTTCTTCAGGAGCCAATGCTGATACTGATTCTTCACCCTGTTTTTTCAAGTCTTGCGCCTGATAAAAATTTGCCAAAAGTATTTTTCCATTTTTGGCATATTCCGTTAAAATTTCTTTATGCTCTTGATCGGAGTCTTCAAAAAGTAACTCAAAACCATGAACAAAGTCTTCTTTAATAAATTGAAAATTATCATCGATCTTCTTTTTGGCTTCCTGAGTTTGCTCTTCTACTGATTTGAGAGGAGTTTCTTTTATTTGATTTCCATATACTTTTTCAAATATTCTATTCTTCAAGTCTTCTTCGTCAGCATTAATATGTTGGGTTAAATCATAATCTGACATTGTCATAACTACCCCCTTTTCATTTATAACTATTATAAATTAAAATAAATATTATTAACAAACAATAATTTTATTTTTTCCATTTAATTCATTTTTAATATTTTTAACATGAGAGATAGATAACAAAATGGAAATTAAAATTTCCTTAATTTCCTAGCTGTTTAACTCAATGAAAAGGTCTGATAAAATTTAAGTAATGTTATGAGAACCGAGAAAGCTTAGTTTCTTGCGTCTTTTATCCCTTCTAAGAAAAAACTGCCTTTAATTAGCCATTTATTATATAGATATTTTTTAAATAAATATTCAAACAGGAGCTTATATGATAGGCATTGCGATCTTTTTATTTCTCGTTTTGGTTGTGACTGGATTTCTCGGTTTAGCAATGGCGTTGAAAGCTGCTAAAATTTTATTTTATATCTTCCTAGTTCTTTTCCTCCTTATTCTTATCGCTATTTTTTCCGGAAAGCATGCAAGCGAGGAGAAACCTGTAAGTTTCAATATTGAGGCCAACGGCAGTCCATAGAGGTATTTTCCCAACAAATAGCCAGCGTAGTCCAAGTGAGACAATTGCAAAAGTTAAATCCCTCATTTTCCAGAAGTTTTTAGAAAGTCAACTATACCCAGGTCCGCAATTTTTCTACGTAAATGTATCATGAAAAATTTCTTGAAAATTAAAAAAGAGATTATTTCGTGTCCGCCGGCATTCTGCCGGCTTTTACCCAAACTTGATTTCAAACTAACATATATACTGTGATTTTAATGTAACATACTTAAATTAAATAACCTATGTTTAGAACCACACTTAACTAAAAGCCGGCAGAATGCCGGCGGACACCTTGTTAACGTTGTTGTTAAAATCAAGCTTAAAATATTTTATTGGCACTTATACAATTGTCTCAAGTCGTCCCGACCTGGTTGTTAATACATTCGAAACCGGGACGGCCTTGCTACCTTATTTAAGATTAGAACAAGGCGATCAGGCGAACTGTGGCAGCCCATGCAGGCTTCAGTGTAGTCGGCGCTGCAGAAGGATTACTTGCTGGGGGAGGTATGCTTGCTCCAGGAGTGGGAATGTAGGTCAAAACAGGTTCTACGATGAAATTATTGGATAATTTTGCCTGATAATATCCCTGAAGAAGTAATTCGCTTGGGCGAAAGCCTAATCGGCGGTTAAGCTTGGAATAGGCAAAACCAAAACCGAACGAGTCATCTTTCCTGTTTCCAACCAGGCCAAGAGCGGTCAAGCCCCCTCCAGCATAGGCAGTGATGGGAAGAACCTTGGAGTTATTGATCCCATATTGAAAAAATCCCAGGATGCCGCTATCGTCTTTGCCGGGATGCTGAAACCAAAGTCTTTGCGAACCGTACAGATAGACCCCTTGCGTGCCTTTTTGGGTGACGACGTTGGGAATTTTGAGCAAGCCTGACTGGTTCCAGGCGCCAATACCGAATTTTCCCGGCATCTTTTGCGGGCCATATTCCCAGGTAAATCCGGTTTCTGCTATGGAAAAATAATATTCTTTAAAACGCGGATCTTTTATTCCAGTCTGGCGTCCGGTAGCACCGCTTCCGTCATAGCATCCTGCAGTTAGAAAGTAATGTTCAGTAGGTGTAAAACTTACGGTAATTCCCACAGCGGAATTATAATATCCTGGAAGCACTCCTAGCATAGAACCATTCACAAAAATTGTGGTGTAAATCACTGAAGTGACTACCGGTATTGCCTTTGTGGGATCTGAATAGGGTATCGGACTAATTACGTTGTTAAAATCAAAATTGGGACAAGACTTTCCAAGCCTTATGATAAGTTTTTGGTTAAAGAGCTCCTGACGCCACCAGAGTTGGTAAAGCTCAGTGCGGGTAAGGGGTGGAGACCCTGGAAGGCTGTTATACCCTTGTACAGTGCCTGCTTCAACATTTGTAGATGATCCATTGAATTGCAAAAATTGTGCGCCAACAGAAGCCCCTGGAATTTTTAAAAGAATGTCAAGATCAAGCTTAAGGTCCAAAATGAAAAGGCTGTTGCCGCTCCATTTGTGAGGCTTAGCTCCTCCACAAAAAAGGTAATTGGTATCACCAGCCCAGGCAGCGCCAATCCGGATGCCGGATTTATCAGTAAAACCTATCAGCTTGCCAAGCTCACCGGTTCCTGTCTCATAATTGACATCAGCAGGGTTACTGGCAACAGATCCACCAGACTTTGTGCTATTATTTGATTTCTTGGCATCATCAGCATAAGTCCAAGGCATGTACAAGAAAAAGGCAAAAAAAACACATAATAAATATCTTTTCAAAAATACCGCCTCAATTGCACAAGCTGCTTCGCGGTGGATGAATTGCATCGATGCCTTGTTTAGATTCTCAATTGCCACCCGAAGATCAAGCGTTTGAATTTCGCCTTAAAGATGGCATATAGCAAGTCTCAGAAAAAATTACAAAAAAAAACGTGAAATATCTTATCGAATACAGATCTAAAAAGCTTTTTTTACGCGTCCATAAAGACTCTTTGCAGTAGCAATAGCTTTATCTGCAACTATCTCTCCAAAAGCTGTAGTGGCACCAAGGGTGCCTCCGATAAACATTCCGACACCACCTCCAAGCGTCATTCCAGTGCTCCAATTTCTAATGTTCTGGTTTTGACGTATATTATCGCATTCTTGCCACTCCGTTTGATTAAATGCGGGATCGGTCACCTTACGACAAACAGGTTTGTCACTAAGGAACACATTGTTAAGTGAGCCTTCAAGAAACCCACAGTAAGCACCTACAAGTGCACCTGCTATGCCGCCTGAGATTGCTCCCTTACATGTCTTATAATTGACATAGTCCCAAAATCCTCGTTCAGTTCTTCCCAAATTAGTTAACATAATAACTTCCTTTTTATTGTTTTAATTTTATTGAAAACAATAATATATATCGTTAAAAGATAAAATGGAATTTTTTTTAATTATTTAAATTTTTTTATGATTCCGCTGCTCTAACCGACTGAGCTATACCGCCAGAAAGAGTATAGACAATAAAGTAGCTGATCAGCTACAATATAAGTTGAAAGGTGATTATGACAACGAAATATGAAATTGAAATATATAAAACAGACACCGGAAAAGAACCTTATACTGATTGGATAAAAAGTTTAGATAAAAATGTCTTAGTGCGAATTGATGCTAGATTAACAAGAATAGAAAAAACAGGAAATTTAGGAGAGTGCGAACCTGTTGGTAGTGGCGTATTTGAACTTAAATTTGATTTTGGACCAGGTTATAGAGTGTATTTTGGATACAAAACAAGTCATTGTTTAGTTCTGCTCCTTGGTGGTTTTAAAAAGAAACAACAAAAAGATATAGATAAAGCGATAGAATATTGGAAAGAATTTTCGTTCGCTTAGGAGTTCAAATTATGAGAAAACTTAGAGATCATAAAGAAGATTTGATTAAGAGGTTAAAAGACCCAGAATATGCCTCGGCTTATTTAAAAGCTTGTCTGGAAGAAAGTTTCGATGTAAATGACATTGGAGTTTTTCAACTTGCAGTAAGATATGTTGTTGAAGCCCATGGGGGAATGGCTAAAATATCTTCAAAAATGGAAGTAAGCAGAGAAAGTTTTTATAGAAGCCTCTCAGAAAAAGGAAAACCTCGATTTTCTACAATAATTCAAGCAATAAGAGCTTGTGGATTAGAATTAGACTTTCACCCAGCTCACTAAATATGTTTAAATCAATTAAGATATTCGATTTGTCGAATTTTTACTTTCGCCAATTGCCTTGGAAGGGAAAATGAGATGTAGCGGTAGCCAGATTGAACCAGCGACAAACGGATTAGTGTAAAATTCTTTTTGATGCTTCAAGCATATGTTGAAAGCGTACATAATCACGATTTAACATAAAGCTCTCTGGCTTCCTTTAAAACCTCTTCCCTAAAATACTTACTTAAATCTTCTGGTGTCTTTAAATCTGCCTTTCTACCTATTATGTCAGTCAATTCATTTTCTAAATTAATAACAGTAAATAAAGAAGGTGTTTTACCAGGTTCAAATTCAACAAGAAAATCAATGTCACTATCTTGCAGCATATTTCCATGAAGCGCTGAGCCAAACAAAGAAAGTTTGGCAATAGTGGGATGATCCTTGCAGAATGAGATTATTTTATTTATATGAAGAATATTATTAGCCATATAACCGGATTATAGCAGTAATTTAATTTTTTTGCAGAAAAAAAATAATTTTTTAAACAGAGACGATGGACAAGCTTCTATATAAGTCAAAATAATTGTATGAGGAAAAAGAGATGTAGCGGTAGCCGGATTCGAACCAGCGACAAACGGATTATGATTCCGCTGCTCTAACCGACTGAGCTATACCGCCAGAAAGAGTTATAAAATTAGCGGGGGAAGGATTCGAACCTCCGACCTTTGGGTTATGAGCCCAACGAGCTAACCCCTGCTCCACCCCGCGTCAAATATTATGCGATAAAGATATCACAAGGATCTATTTATCACAAAGGGAAATAAAAGAAAGCCTTCAGATTGTTAAATAAAAAGATAAAAATAAACTTAAGAAAATCTCGAAAGAGGTCGTTGGATACATCGCAAGGTCTAAAGGCCGGATTTCTTAAACGCTAAAGGCTAAAATCTAAAAGCTAAAGATATAGGAAACTTTAGCCTTTAGCCTTTAGCCTTTAGCCTTTAAAAGCGGCGAGAGCCCCCTCGCCGCCCCTAAGAGATCATTTCGACGTATTAGGGATCCATTTCATGGTTCCTTTAGACGTTTTTTCGAAATGACCGTTTTTGCCTTGTTGTTTCATCGTTTGTTGATTGACTGGTTGCTGGGTGGTTTTCTGTAGCTGTTGTGTTGGTTGTGCTTTAGATTCTTTCATTTTCTGTTTAGCGGCTTCAAGTTTCTGTCTGATTTTTTCTCTCCAATTTTCCTTTGGTTGTGCCTTGGTTTTTCCGGCTGGTTTGGTCATGGCCTTGCCGGCAGGCTTGGTCATGGCTTTACCTTTTGGCATAGCCTTGCTCTGTCCAGTCATATTTTTCTGAACAGTTTTGAGCTTATGCATTGCCTGCAGTTGTTTAGAAGCTTGTTTTTGCATTTGTCCTTTTTGCGGAGCTGCTTGGACTTTATTAGCAAAATTGCTTCCTTGTGTTACCCAAACCCAATATCCGCGTGAGTATTGGGAAGCTGGAAGCCATCCCCAATAACCATTCGGACTATTATTTGGAACAACATTTGGCGTATTATTTTGACCGCCGACGGTGAAGTAGAGCACATTTCCATCCGCTGTATTTGCAGACAAAATGGAACTGACCTCAGAGGCTGGGACATCATAGCTTGATGTCGAGCCATCGCTGCCAATAAAGGTGATTCTTGAAGAACCACCTTGGGCGCCTGTGACAACCATATTAAAGCTTGTGGCTGCATATGATTGTTGCAGGGCGGTCGTATCCGTTACAGAGATTGATTGGGGGCTTCCTTGAACATCGGTAGCAACCCATATCCAATATCCGCATGGATTATCATCGCCTGGAGGTATCCATTCCCAATACCCATACTGTGTTGGGTAGGCCGTTGGGCGGTTATACTGATTGCAGGCAACAATGTAGACGGCTTCACCATCACTTGTTTCTGCTTCTATGACATCACCGCTGTCAACAAGATCATCGGTAATATCAATATCAATTTCATCACCATCTATATAGATTATGATTGTAAAAGGTTCAATACGTGGTTGAGGTGCTGGTTGGTTTGCAGGAACAGGTTGCGGCACTTGTTGAACGGGTGGTTGATTTTGAACAGGCGGTTGGAATGTATCTATAATTGTAGTAGGAGGGATAACGTTACCAGGTATAGGTTCACCTTGGCTATCAGTTGGAATCCATCTCCAATATCCGCAGTTAAAGTTGCCATCAGCTGTTAAAACATCGCCGCTTGTTGGCGGTATCCATTGCCAATAGCCACTATTAGTCGGAGAATATTGAGGAGGATTTTCCTCTGTGCAAGGTACAACATATATAGGTGTACCGTCATCGCTTGGTATCTCAATAACTCCGCCATCAACAGTTTCATCGGTTGGAATATCAACAGTTATAGGTGTGTTATCGATAACAATGATAATTGTAACGTAAGGTGGAATTTCAGGTGGATTGTCATCAGAAGGTGGTTCTTCTGGAGGTGTTAAATCTGTCGGTGGGACAACGTATATGGTGGGTGGAGGAGTATATGTTTGCGGTGGGGTATAATCTGGTGGAAAATCAGGTGGTGGGTAGTTTGGTTCGAACGTATCAATGATGGTAGTGCTTGGTACAGATTCTGTACTTGGGCCAAAGCCTGGACTATAATATGGAGGAATACCACCCAATCCATCGGTACCACCATCGATAATAGGTCCATGTATAGGTCCATGTATAGGTCCATGTATAGGTCCATGGGTTGGACCATGTGTAGGTCCTCCATGCTTTGGTCCATGGGTTGGTCCGTGCGTCGGGCCATGGGTTGGGCCGTGTGTTGGGCCATGCGTTGGGCCGCCATGACGTGTGCTGCCTCCACCTCCGTGGCGACTTCCACTGCTTCCTCCGTGGCGACTTCCACTGCTTCCTCCGTGGCGACTTCCCCCGCCGCCGCCGTGACGACCTCCGCCGCCGCCGTGGCGACCTCCGCCGCCGCCTCCATGGCCATGCGCGGCCAAGAGATCTAGGTCGGATTGATTAAATGATTGATAATTTGTACCAAAAAACATGAAACTGGCACAAATCGAAGCAAAAACTGTATATTTTAAAATAGATTTTATATGAGGCATAGGCTTTACCTCCATTTAATAAAGACACATTTGATCAATATTTATAGATGCAATTTCGATGCCAACTTGAAACCGTGCCCGAATAAAACCCTTGCCCTTGCCCATGCCCTTGCCCTTGCCCGAATAAAACCCGTGCCGTGTCCGTGTTTGAATAATAATCATTTCGAATTTTCATTAGAATTCACTAGCTATATTTAATTCGGAAAAGATTAATTTACGGGCAAGGGCAAGGGCACGGGCACGGGCAAGGGTTTTATTCGGGCAAGGGTGCGGGTTTTAGTTCTTTAATGGAAGTGAGGGTTTTGTGAGTGGCACCCTTTAAATTGTTAACTAGGGTGATGCCGGCTTGGCCAAGAGAGTTTTTCTTTTCATTATTACTCAGGAGCTCGCAGAGTAAGTCTGATAATTTTTCAGGCTCGATTTGAATTCCGGCTTGGTATTCTTTGACCAGGTCTAAGAGTTCGGGTTGGGAATACATATGCGGACCAAAGATGACAGGCACGCCAAACCAGCAAGGTTCGATGATGTTATGGCCGCCGACCTTGGATGTGAAGCTGCCGCCAACAAGTGCGATATCGGCCAATTGATAGCATTTCCTCAACACTCCCATGGCATCAACGAGAATGACGGACTCTTTGCCGGTTTTAGAATGAATTCCGCTAAAGCGAACAAATGGGAGATGTTTCTTAGCCAGGAGGCTTGCGACATCGTTGAAACGTTCGGGATGTCTTGGCACGATGAGTACTTTTAAATTGGGATATTTGTTCCAGACTTTTAGAAGGGCCTCGACGAGAAGGCTTTCTTCGGGATCATGAGTGGAACCAGCGACCAGGATCATTTCGTCGTTATTGATGCCGAGTAGATCTTTCCATTGTTTGATTTCATCGGCGGTCAGTTTTGTATAATCTTCATCGAATTTTAAATTACCAGTCACAATAAGTTTATTTTCTGGGACTCCGATCTCTTCGAAGCGTTTTTTATAAATGTTGTTTTGGACGCAGAAAAGATCGACAAGATTAAAAAGCGGTTTGGAAAAAAAGCTGAATTTTTTCAATCGATCGGCTGAACGAGTGGAAACTTTGCCATTCACAACAGCAATGGAGGCCCCATTTTTTTTACTTTCATTAAGAAAATTATACCAAAAGTCTGTTTCAGCCAGAATAACGAGATCTGGTTTTGTTTGACTGATGATTGGCTTGACAGTGCCCTTGAAATCAAGAGGAAGGTACACATGATGATCGGCGAAAGGCAGGCTTCTTTTGGCCTCGGCGTGGCCTGTTTCTGTGGTCGACGAGATAACAAGAATGGGGTTATTTAACGTCTTCAATAATTTTGCCAGCGGAGCAATCGCTTTGGTTTCTCCTACGGACACGGCGTGCATCCAGATGAGAGGCCTTTTCCCTTTGTCAATTCTTGGGAAATCATAACCCAGGCGTAGGCGTAAAGAGTTTCGATATTTGCCATATTTCCATCTTTGATAAAGCATTTTGGGAATTGCGATCAAAGCCAGAAGCCAGATTGAGATCTCGTAAAGAAAAGAAAACAACATATGAACCTTTTATAATATCATGATTATTTGACCATTATATATCGGATGGGAAATATCGAAACAGAATTATCTCGCTTGCAACTGAAAGAAATATTTTGCTATAAGCAACGGACTTCGTTCGATATTGCTAATGGCCCATATTCGAGTTCTTTTCCTCTAGGAACTCGCAAAAATAAGAGGGCAATATTTTTTTTAAATTTGACCACCAGAGCTTTAATGCGATTTTCGACAGCTTTAACGGCCTTCATTCTATTCATTGAATCATACTTATTTGGCAATGACATCATCAAAGATAGACATGCTTTTTCTTTTTCAGCTAGCTATGAAACCTATCGCACATCACATTTCTGGAATAAAAATGGCGTGATCAAGCCGGCATTTAATCAATTTCATTCCACAGAATACCGTTCTTACATTGAGTATGGATTGACATCCAAGAATACCCTGGGAGCACAGTTTGCATGGGAAAAGATTACTGAAAGCTTGCATGGGCATGCCATGGGCTTTACTGAGGTTGAGCTAACCTGGAAACATGTGTTATATAAGCATTGTTCTTCTACGATTGCCGGACAAGTTATTGGGATTATTCCCATCATCAATGATTTCAAGCCTGGGTTAAGATATGGCAGATATGGCAGCGAGTTAGCTGTATTTTATATTAGGGATTTTAAATATCAACATTTCAGCTGGTGGTATGATCTGAAAGGGGGTTATCGATTCTATAAAGGATTTCCTTCGGATCAATTGAGGTCTCACGTGCGTGTGTGCTGCCTTTTTGATTGCAGGATACAATTAAGCGCAGGGGCTTTTTTAGAATATGGTATTTTTAATGGCAAACACATGCTTATTTCAAACATCATTGCAGACTTCCCGAACTATAGATTGCTTAAAGCGGAATTTGAAGCATGTTATAGGATATTTAAGAATGTTTATGCATCGGTAGGATATTGTCAGCGCCTTTGGGGAAATAATGTGGGGACAGGCGGCAGTTTTATAGCCAGCCTCGGCTATGCTTTTTAAGTTTGTTTAAAAATTTAACCACAGAGGACACAGAGATACACAGAGAATTTATTAAATAAATCTCTGTGTCTCTCTGTGTCCTCTGTGGTTCAAAAAAAATAAAATATGTTTATTAAAAATTCTTTTTATTTTCTTGCAGCTTTCATATTTTGCTTTTCGCAAGGCTTTAGCCATGTATCCAAGGAAACATTGAATACTGTCAAACCTTATCTGTTGCCTGCTGATCATCCTGCAAAACTCATTTTGGACAGAATTTTTTCTTCAACCAGGGCCACTTTAAACTTAAAAAAGTTAAAAGATGCAGGGTTCATCAACCCTAAAGTCAGAAGGTGGACCCATTTAGTTGTCACAAAGCACCCTGACCTTCCAGGCTATATATTCAAAATCTATTTAGATGCTCAAAGACATTTTAAAAATATGCGTGAACACGATCACTGGTTGAAAAGAATCAAAGGTGCCAGGGCCATACAAAAAATTCTGGACGAGAATAATTGGAACCATTGCTTCAAAGTGCCAAAAAAATGGATCTACAAGCTACCTGGCAACCCTCGACCGTCTTCAGATTATGTGAAGAAGCATTTTATTTTAATTGAAGATGACATGGACCTTCGTAGCGACGATGAAAATGCTGAAGCTTGGAAAAGCAGCCTGGTCGATAGCGAGAAATTAACGTCCCTTTTCTACATTTTAGATACAGTCGGCTTAAGAGACTGTTCTAAAATCCACAACATCCCTTTCTCAAAAGATGGGCGCATTGCCTTTATAGATACCGAAACAACCGAGGAATGGCCAATCACCTACAGCAGGCTGAACGACAGTTTATCGGATCAGCTGAAAGACTTCTGGAAAACCCTCTACGAAAGTCATGAATAAAAATCTTTGACACAGATGACACGGATAACACAGATTATCACAGATATAATTTTAAAGATTAGTCTGTGAATATCTGTGTCATCTGTGTGATCTGTGTCTAAAATTTTCCTTTGCGTCTTTGCGCCTTTGCGTTAAATTTTTTTAAGTTCGGTAATAGCGGGAAACTCCAAAGCCGACAACAGCAGCCACAGTCAGGGCTTTAGAAGCAGACAGACAAAGAGCTGTAAGACATGCTGCGTAAGTCACTTTCTTTGCAGTATCCGCCCAATTATTTTTATCGCCTGCCATTGAACAATTCGCTGCAGTAACGGTGATTGCTCCTAGTTTAGCCGAAGCGATGAAAGGTCCTGTGCCGATAAGTGTATTTGCTGCTGCAACGCCAATTTTTCCGAGAACTGCTGTTGAAAGAAATGATCCGGCAGCAATTTCTGCTCCATGAGGAGGTTCATCACGGCCAGTTAATTGAGTCCTAGCTGTCTGAGCGCCCATAGCCCCAAGGGCATTTGTAAGTGCTCCTGCAGCTATGCCTGTCAAGTAGCCTGCTGGTATAGTGTATAAAAATGACATGATAAACTCCCTTAAAGTTTTAAAAATCAAGGAAGTGTATCATTTTCTCATTTTATCTTCAACTGACAGGGAAGGTCTGAAACTCACATTGTTTACAATTTAGCACACACACATGGTTTACACATTTGCGTTAGCTCCGGAGGAGCAAAATATTTATAGCCCACAGTGTAGCGCCAAAGGCGCAAACTGTGGGTAGCAGTTTAAAATAAACAAAAGCCCTAGAAGGGCGTTATAAAATATGACGCCCTTCTAGGGCTTTTTCTATTATCGAATTTTTACCCATAGTTTGCGCCTTTGGCGCTACACTATGGGCTACAAACATTTTGCTCCTCCGGAGCTAACGCAAAAGTGTAAACCATGTGGGTGATCTAAAGTGTAAAGGATGTGACTTGATTGAACCGGAAAAGATGCGCCGGCAGGATTGCCGGCGCACAGTTTGTTAAGGATGAATGATACCCCAGGCGGCATCGAAAGAAGCATCAACGCCAAGGCCTGTCTGGTTCTCATGGTCCCTGTTGAGGTCCCAGAACATAATGCCTTTCAACCCATTTGCTATAATGAAATTGGCTGCGGCTTTGATGAAATCAAGAGTTGTGTTTACTCCGACGTCATCCATGCCGGGCATTAAGCCTACCACAATTTTGCTGGCAGGAACACCCATAGCAATCAGCGCATTGACATCATCTTGATATCTATAGCCCGGAGCATAGTCATATGCCATGATGCTAAGATAATCAAAATATTGATATCCGCCTTGGATCACCTGATCATAAGGATGAGTTGATGATGCCGGTGATTTAGGCGTATAGCTGATGATTGCGTTAGGCAGAAAGCTTCTTGTGTATTGCAAAAGGGCTATTTGCAAATTAGCTGCAGGGTAATCTTCGATGTCATAGTCCACGCCATCTAGATTGTTTGCATTTACAAAGTTAGCCACGGCTTGGGCCATTCCTTGTGCATCTTGGGTAGTTTGCAAGAAGTTCTGCATGCCATAGGTAGCACCGCCAATCGATATTTTCACTTTTTTACCGGCAGAATGGGCTGCTTGGATAAATTGTGTCATCGTTGCCTGATCAGCATCCAGGCCTGTCAATTGGAAGGTGTGGTTCCCTGTTGAAGAGAAAGTCATAAAGGCTATGTCAATGACATCTGCTTTCATATTTACAATTGTGTTTATTGAATCATTAGAATTCCAGGATTCCCAATAACCTTCTACGATTTGACCTGTTGCTGGCGGAGGAGGTGGTGTAGAAGAAACTGTGGTGCTTACAGAATTGCTCCAAGCACTTTGTGTGCTTCCAGCAAAAGCTTGAATACGATAGTAGTAAGTGCCTGGTGATCTTCCTGAAACTTGATATGAGGTGGCATTGCCGCTAAAAATTGTTGCAGCATTCGAAAAATCACTGCTTGTGGCTTCCTGAAGATTATACCCTTGAGCTGAAGACACCAGCGACCAACTTATAGTATAAGATGAAGATTGATTTGGGTTGCTGATCGAATTTAAATTCGGAGTTCCTAATGTTGATGCTGCAATAGTCACAGACTGTGTGTTGCTGTATGGACTATTGCCCGACGAGTTGCTTGCTAAAACTCTGTAATAATAAGTTCCTGGCGGAACATTGCTAAATGACTGTGATAACATTGTGCCCTGAGCAACATTTTGTGGATTGCTGAAGCTGCTGCTGGTATCTTGCTGCAAAATATATGATGTTGCATTCGATACGCTGTTCCAGGATACGATATAATTATTTCCTGAAGCTGAAATAGGATTGAGGACCGGGGCTGCCGGCACCGGCGCTGGAGTTGGCGTGCCGTTTGCAGCTGCGATCAAATTCAAAATCTGGGAAGGTCCTGATGGAGTTCTATTTACAATGAACCCAAATGTTGTGGATCCTCCAGCCGATATGGTACCGCCGCCCCACCAGGTGGGGTTTTTTACCGTGATTTGCTGGCCCGAATTGCTATAAACACCATTCCAGGCAGATCCTAACGATTCTCCGGAAGGCAAAGTGAATGTGGCCTGCCAAGTCGTTGTAGGCATTGAGGTAGTATTTTTTAACGTGACCAGGACTTGGTAGCCCCCAGTCCACTCGTTTTCTATAATATAAGTAGCGTTTAAGGGAAATGACGCGGCATTTACCGAACTTTCAGAAAGAAAGAAACCTATTAAGGCGAACAAACAAAAAGTCGCCGAATGAATAAATTTTGTCATTTGAATAACCTCGAGTTGGTCAAGAGCGACCTTAAAAGAGTTCAAAAATTAAAAAATAAAGAACCCCTCTAAGGCATGTATTCCTTGACGGTTAAGATCTATTAGTTGTTTTTAAAATAAAGAACAAAAAAATGAAAAAAAAGGATTTCCCTGGAAATCTCCTCAGGAAGTTTCCTTAACGTCATTTTTTTGTTTATAGGCTGCAATTAAGAATGGATAAAATTATTTTCGAATTTTGGCTGCTTAGTAAAATTTTACTCTGAACCTATTCGTAAATAATGCCTTTACCCCTTCCCTAAAGCGTAGGTTCTTTTTTGACAGGCCTATATTTACGTGTTGTACCAATCAACAAATTTACAATCAACAGTTAATTCGAAATATTTTTTTAAAGTGCAAAGTGCAAAGTACATAGTGCAAAGTTTTACAATATCTTTTGCAATGAGCAGCGAGCGCAGCGAGACTGCTCTTTGGAACACCAGAGCAACCTCGCTGCCTCGCTGGTCATAGTAAACATTATTCGGAACTTTGCACTTTGAACTATGCACTATGAACTAATCGAATCACTCTTTGGCTATGGCTTCGAGGGCTGCATTGAATACTTTGTACCAAGGAGTGTCTTGATGGTTTTTGCCTTCCACCATCCATGTCTTCATAAACTCTTTGACAGTGTCTTTGTCAGCAGCTGTTAGAGGCTGGTTATAGGCATGCTTCAAAAAGACTCGCTCAAGAGAGTCTAAAAGCGGTTTTGAGAATCTCAAGTCCTTTTGCAGTTCATGAAGGCCAAAGTTAAGTGTGGCAAAAGCCTCTGGATCAGATCCGCGTTTTTCTTTAGCTGAAGATATGACCATATCAGCCAGAGCACTTGAGCCAAAAACAAAATCTCTATAGCGTGATGCTCTGTTTTCATCACTGTTGCCTTTGCCTATATCTTTTAAGGTTTTGGCAAATAGGATAGAGCCTGTGATCGCTGTATTTGCTCCACTGCCGGATCTTGGATCAGGAGTGACCAAAGAATCCCCGCTCTGCATAACTAATGCATCGCCCACTTGAGTAGCCGCATCTCTCTTAGCAACCTGAACAAGAAATGGACTGAATTTGAGTCTTTTTAATCCTTCAAAACCATCCATATCGCCGGCTGCGGCCTCTCCAATGTCCTCTGACAATTTTTCCAGTTCTTTTGAGAGGGCATTTTTGTCAGCTTCTAAAGCTTTTATCGTTATCTCTTCAGAAGTTGTTTTCGTGGCTACTTTGCTTTTAGCGTCGCTTTCTAAAGTCCGTGGTTGAGCAGATTTTAACATTTCAATACGCTGCTTTAGTTTATCAATTTTATCAAGGAGTTGTAATAATCTGTCCTGAAGGACCCCTAGTGTTTGGATCTGAAGATAATTGACATTAGGAGTTTCAAATTTCATAGTCTCATAATCATCCAGACTAAACTTTTGCCTGACTGTGGGAGTTTCTGTTGATAGTGCGGCTGCCGCTTTATCATCTGATTGAACTGTGGGAATTGCTGCTGCTGGAAGAGCCGCAGCTGATTTTTCATCTGATTGAGCTGATTTTTTAAAAACAGCAACAACCATGCCTCTCGGGTTTTCCAATGTCTGTGGAGGACTTTTACCAAGAATTTTAGCCGCTGCGCCACGTGCTCCGGTAGCATCCACAATAAGATCTGCAGGATATGGCGTAGAATCATTAAAATTAGACTTCGAGCCTTTTTCTCCAGGATTTTTTATTAAGCAAAATGTTTGCGGTTTGCCAATTTTATCCAATTTACCATATTGAATATCTACCGATTCACCTGTTATAATCGCACTATCTCCCAGCAGATCAACAGCAGCTTGTTTACAGGCTGCTTCCAAATGCATAATTTGGATTTTTGATTGATCTTCTGCGCTTATTGATTTATTCGCTATCAATCTTTGAAAAATTCCAAAATAATGTAAAATCGGCTGATCATCAATATTAAGGACCATAGGCCTATCATAAGTTTCACGTCTTTCAAAAAGTTTGACATTTGCTCCTTGACAACCTGCAGCCATAAGGCGCATCAGGCCGCCAGGACCGCCTCCCAAAACAACAACATTTGGTGCTTCTTTTAGATTAGTTTCAGACCATTGATTCCTATTTTTTTGCATCTTGTCATGCAGGTATTGCGACTTATGTTTCATGGCTGCGTCTATTTCTTGAGGTGGGAGACCTTCAAATCTTTTTGCCCTGCTAGCGATTTGAGAGCTACTGTCTAATAGCAATTCCAATTTGTTATTATTAAGATCAGATTTATGAATATTCAAAAACTCTTCAAGTTTGGGAGACATACTGTCGCATATCATTAGAAAATCAGCCATTTCAATATGCGGTTCCAAGGGATTTTCAAAGTCCCAAAAGAAATCATGACAGGCGCACACGCAATCCAGCTCTTTTCCTGTTGACATATCGGTGAGTTTAGAGAAATCTTGCTTATTGAGAAGTTCTAAGCCTTTATGGAAAGCCGTTTTAATCTCAGTTTTAATCTCATCAATGAGCTGCTTAACTTTTTGCAAATCCTTAACATTTGGGCCGCCTTTTTGAATTTTTTCTAACAAAGCTGCTTCAAAAGATAAAATCAGATTAATATCATCAAGTTTATAATTTCTTTCTGGAATTCCTAAATGCCTTTCCAACAACTCTTTAAATTCCTCAGGCTTTATCCCAAATTCACGTTGCAAAATTTCAATATAACTTTCTACTGTAGGTGTAGTTTCTACCGGCTTTTTAGTTGAGACAACGACTTTATCTCGAAAATCAGACACAGCTTTGACTACCCCACTAAGAGAATCAATAAAAACTTTTTTGATATTTGCAACCACAAGATTGGTGGGTTCTGTTGTTACGGCTTTATCCCCTTTTTTGGTTGAGGTCGATGAATCCATCAGTTTAACGTCTGACTGTTTAGAGGAAGTCATTTTGACATCTTTCTGTTTCGATGTGTCCCTAGCTTGCAAAGCTCCCATGGCAGCTGCTTCTGTGCGAAGATACACATGCAGTTTCTCCTCGGCCTGACCTTGAAGACTAGCTGCATAAGAATGTAAGTCAGTGAAGGCTTTTTTAACTTTATCAAGCTGAGGGTTATCAGGTTCGGATGCAGCTGCTACACTGCTTTCTATTTTTGCTGCTCGTGAATTTAAATCTGAGATTTTTGTGGCAAGCTTGTAAATGACGGCAGTTAAGCCTTCTTTCGATTGCGTTGTGCCAACTTGTCTTCCATTAAGTACATTATTGATGTCATTGCTATTTTTGGCATGCTCCAATTCGTAGGCTAGTTCGCCCACTTCATCTTGCATCGATTCAAGTTGTTTCCAGAGAGGGTTATCTCCGGAATTGGGCTGCATACCTGTATATTGCATACAGGCTCCTTGGTTTATTTAATAATTTAAAAACAATTAATTATTAAATTAATATAATTATTATACGTCATAATTTATTAATTTTACAAATTTTTATAAATTTATTGGAAAATTATAGATAAATGCCAAATTAAATGAAATAGATTTTTACTTAATTTATTGGATGGACAATAACAGACATATATGGACAAATATAGATTAGATCAGTTGATAGTGAGCAACGCTATAACCGAGAGCTCCGCCAATGACTAAGCCTGCCGTCGCAGTAAAGAAAATTGCCGTAGCTAAGCCGACAGCGATACCGCAGACGGCGCCATTCTTGAAGTTCTTATTGCCTTGAGTTGCGCAATGAGTCGCAGTAATTGCGATCGCGCCTAATTTTGCTCCTGCGATAAAGGGTCCTCCGCAAAGAAAAAAAGGAGCGGTTAAAACAGCCACCTTGCCAGACACCAAGGTTGCCAGGACTGAACAGGCAGTGGCTGCCACTCCACCCGTGTGATTATCTTCAGAATCGATAGGATCTTCGATAATTTCCACAACTAAATTGCCAACCTCATTGGACAAATAACCGCCTGATAAGCCTGAAAATAAGCCTATCCCGCCAGAAATCAAAGACGCCATAAACCACTTAATTTTTATATATTAGGATTCTTAGACACGTAAGATAATTTGTGAAAGCAGGTTCACTAAATCCTGTGAGAATTCAACAGAAGCAAAGCATTCGAGTTGAGCATCGGTCAATTGTATGTCATCGCTCTTTTTGAAATAATATTCTATAAAGGAATTTTAAGCGAATAACTAGTGCTGCGGCCGCTGCTAGAATTCCTGATAAGGATTTTTTTATCCATAAGATCTAAAATATCTCGGTAGGCTGTATCTTGAGAACATCTATTGATTTTTGCCCATTTAGTAGATGTTAAATTTCCTTCAAAATGATCTAACAATAAGGTGATAACTTTTCTTTGTCGCTCATTTAACTTCACATCTTTCAATGATTCCCAAAATTTTGTTTTTTTTAGTATTAACTCCAAAGAAATTTTCGAATGTTCTATAGCCCTTTTTAAACACTCTAGAAACCATTTTAACCAATCCGTAATATCCAAATTACCCTTTTGTGTTTTCTCTAAAATGCTGTAATAATCCTTTCTTTCAGCTTGTATTTGTGCCGATAAGCTATAAAACCGTGAACTTACTTTCTCAGAACGCGCCAACAACATATCTGCAATGGCTCTGGCGATTCGACCGTTGCCATCATCAAAGGGATGAATCGTGACAAACCATAGATGCCCCACAGCTGCTTTTAAAACTAAATCAAGTTTACTTTTATTTACCCAATTAATAAAAACTTTCATTTCTCTTGTTACTTGATCTGCCTGAGGCCCCTCAAAGTGAATTTTTTCTTTTCCTCTATGCCCAGAAATCACCTCAACCGGGCCCGTGCGCCATTGACCCACTTGAACTTTTGAAAAACTTTTGCGACCCATTGGGAAGAGTGAGCTATGCCATTGAATTAATCGCTTTTTAGTTAAAGGTTCATCAAAATGTTGGGTTGCATCAAGCATCATTTCAACAACACCATCAATGTTTCTATCAATTTTATGAACAGCCGCATATTCCATACCAAGCTGGCGTGCTACAGATGATCGGACCAAAGTTTGATCTAACAATTCACCTTCAATCTCGCTAGACTTTACTACTTCCTGAGTGAGTGTTTGTAAAATAGCCTCTTCTCTTAATTGAAAGCCTATTGATTCCATGCCGCCTATTAAACAGCCCTGTTCGTATCTCAAATCTGACAGAATTTTTTCAATTAAATCAGCATCCCAAATGAAATTGGGCCAGTCTTTAAGTTGATATATATACATAACAAAGGATCTCAGGTTTTCCTTTATTATACTAAATATGCGGAGATTAATCAAGCTAATCTCCGCATAATGTGCGGAGATTAGCTTGATTAATCTCCGCAAAAGAATTGTCTATATATTTAATTAGCTGGATAGAATTCTAAAAAATCAGAGGGAATTTCTAATTTGACATAGCGGGCAAAGCCGAAGCCTACAGCGCATCCAACAGCTAGACCTGCAGTTGCTGAAGAGAACAGGGTGGTCACTCCGCCAGCTAGTGCACCGGCTACGGCACCTGGTTTCCAATTTTTATGATTTCCTGCGATAGCACCTGCGCAGGAAGTCGCGGCTAGGCCTCCCATTTTTGCTGATGAAATAAAGACACCTGCGCCAATAAAATGTGTGGCAGCGAGTACGGCAGCCTTGCCTATGAATGCAGTAGTAATGAGAGCCCCAGTGCCGGTTTCTTTTCCTTCGGCAATGCCATCCTGTCCAGTGATAATGGATTTTACTCCATAGCCACATATATACCCCGCATAATTTGTCGCAATGCCGGATAAAAAGCCTGTTGCAAAACCCAGTGGAGCAGAAACTAACCAAGTCATAATAAACCCTTTTAAAGTAAATAAAGTGAAACACTTTACCACTTTTAAGTTTTTTGTGCAATATGCTTATAAACTAAAAACACGCTTCCAATTTAAATATTTATGAATTGGAATTAAATTTATATACCTCAGCAGGAACTTTAACCTTGAGATCAATGAAAAACTGGAATGCCAGCCTCTTGAATCTTTCATAGCGTTGTTTGAGCGTTGGATTTCGTAAGGAATCGGAGACAGAATAATATTCAAAAATGGCATGACACTCCTTAACAAACTTTGATACATCGAAATCTTTCGAAGTTCCATTTAGTTTATGCATTCTATCGTTTTTTAAAATTGCGATTATTTGATTAATCTGCTCCTTTGTGAAAGGATTTTTTGGCTGGGTAGAGGGAGAAAGCAGCTCTTGTTGAATACTTTGATATTCTTGTGCAGTATAAAGAAGAGTACTAGATCGATAATTTACACGTACTAAGCCAGCCTGATCTTTTAAGAATTTTTCAATGACTCCACTAATTTTTAACTTAATGGTAATCTCATTGAACTTTTCAACTTCTTCTTTAGTTTTAAAATGTACCTGATAATTAACAGGATTAGGGAAAATAATTGTTGCACTCATAATAAATCCAGATAAAAAATGTAAAATCCAGAAAAATTATATATTTTTACCAATTTATTTGAAATAGATTTTTATGAAGATTTTTATGAATTGAAGTGACTTATGGACGAAGAAATTCAATCAAGAAGGTAACCAAGCCAGCAAGACTTGGTTACCTAAGATGAGAAGGTTAATCGAGAGGTCTTTCTCCTTTACAAGCAACATAAAGGGCTGTAAGAGGCCAAATTAATCCTAAAAAGATGCTTTTACCCGTATTAGTGAACATGCTTCCATTCCTTAAAATATCATTAGCTTTACAGGAAACAACTTCAATTACTCCAGCAAGAAACACGGATCCAGCTGCAGCAGCTGCTGTCCATGTAGCAGTCTCTAAACAACCATTAATAACAGTAGATCTATCATCATGATATTTATGAGCCTGTTGATTTTGTCCTCCAGCCACTAATAAAGAAACTTCACAGACAGCAGTTGCTGCACAAGCTATAGCTGGCAATATAAATCTGGCTTTGGATCTATGAATAGCATCAACTGTGTTGCAGCATGAGTTACAACGGTTTTTTCTATTAAATTCATTGAGTGCAACATTGACTGCAGCGTCTATGGCTGCTTCGGAAGCAGTCTTTGGCGCTGGAGGAGGTGTTATTGTTAATTCGGCAACTCTGACAGGTGCAGTGGAATTTACATTTACAACTGGAGTAATTATTCCAGTGGTAACGCTGGTAGCGGCAGTATCACTTGCATTGAGAGTTACATTCGCCATTGTAGTAATTCTCACGTCGCTAGCCCTGATAGCAGCATCACGAGCTTCGGAAGAAGCATTCGCTAAAGGGGGAAGAACATTCATTTCAGCAACATTTATAGAGACTGACATTAATAACTCCTAGTTAAAATAATTAAAATATTATTAACATTATAAGTAGGTTTATCAATTAAATCAATTTAAATTTAATATTTAAATTTAACATTTAAATTTTAAAAAAAGTTGCCTGGTTGCTTATAAAGCCAGACGACCTAAACGACCAAAC
>Ga0207147_1028_pt1 | contig 29523 bp, 21 predicted proteins | sample Alteio_BWMinHeat_33_FD_153551 | JGI IMG/M metagenome (GOLD analysis project Ga0207147, IMG submission 153551) | Enriched cells from forest soil in Barre Woods Harvard Forest LTER site, Petersham, Massachusetts, United States -... | ecosystem: Environmental > Terrestrial > Soil > Temperate forest >... | reverse complement strand
TGAATGTAATTGATAATTTAACATGAGCCACCAGTTGGAACGGGAAAATAACGACGTTACTCAGGAGTGCTGCAGCTTTTGAATTAACGAGACGTTTTAAACAATACGTCGATAAAAATGAAATGTTATCATGCTTACTAACAAAGCTAAATGTTGTTAAATACAAAGTTATCCTATCATCTGATTGTGCAATTTAAAAGCTGCAGCAAGCTGCAGCACTCCAAAGAGCAGTCTCGCTTCGCTCGCTGCTCATAGTGAACGTTGCTTTACTATGAACTGAGGGTTACCCGCCATTTCTTTAGCAGTTTGTCAGGGACATAAGCTTCTTTGGATTGGCGCAAGGAAGGGATGCCCAAGTCCTGTTCCAGATTCAGCCACTCGACTGTTTCAGGCACATGCGTGGCGAAATCTTGATAGAGGTAGGGGGTAGCGCCTTTGACTGAGTGCAGCGTCTTAGCAAAAACCATCTGCACGGTTTTACTGGAGAGATTTTCTCCGATGGAAAATCCGACAGGCTGATCGTCGGAATAAATCACGCGTCCGAATAATCTCAATGCGGTAAAGTATTCCAGAGCATCTCTACAGGGCCAATAATCGGAAGCCTCTTTAGTTTGGTTCGAAGACTCTTGCCACGCGTCAAGGATAACAAAAGCTTCCTGGATGTTCTCATGAGTTAATTCTTTGGATTCCATGTGATGGCTCGTTTTAAGCTGCGCCAAAAGGTTGCGGCGGCTGCTTAGGGCTCTTCCTGATAACGTCTTTAATTTCTCATCAGTGAACATGTAATCCGAATCGGAACGACAATAAGAAAACTTTGGATGCAGATGCTGAAAGCAGTCCAGCCATTGGTCAGGAATGGGGTACAATATGGCTGACTTTTCTTTAAGGCATTCGATGGTGTCTTGCTGGATCTCGTTAGGCGGACTGGTAGGTATATAATAATAATGCCCTGGCTTGAATTCTCCACGCAAAAAAGGAGGATTTGTACCTACGAATACGTATGAATGTTTTTTTCTAAAAAGGAAGTTGTTGGCAAAGCTATATTCTGAAAATTGAAGATCATATTTTTCACAGAGAGCCTTCCATAAAGGGGCCAAGAGGTCCTTATGTTCGACAGAAAGAGCGGCAGTCAGATGGCTGCACATATCAGTCCTTTTGAAAAATTTTTTCCTTTTGCAGCTTGTTGGCCATAAATTTCTTCATCAAGGATACGTTTTGGTAAGCATTGAAGAAATCATATCTCTCAGATTTTTGAAAAATAAGGATGGGGAGCGAATACCATCCCATCACATAATTGACCAACAGGCGCCCCACTCGATTATTGCCATCAGCGAACAAATTGAGAGAAATAAATCCGTGAAAGGCGTCAGCTAAAATCCTTGATAAGGTTTCCAGGTCAGGATGTGGATTATTTTTGAGATTCTGGTCCAGGTTGCTTAAAAATCTTTCGAGCCTTTGCTTTTGTTGTTCTACTGAAATATTATTATCTTTCCCGCAGGACTTTATGACGCCGACAAACTGTCCTGGAATTGCGTGGCCATAGTCTAACTGCTCGGCGGAGATCAATTTTTGCCAAATGCATATGTCTGCAACAGTTATGCTTTTCTTCTCAGCAGCTAAATTTTGCGATTCGAGGAATGCTCCAAAATAACCTTTATTGGCCTTTTGCAGATATGCATTTTGATAATTAATATTTGTGATACCCTCGATTGCATTGCTCCCTGAAAGGAAGGCAATATAGTTTTTGAGAATTTTATCACTGCTTATTTTTTCTTTAGAGTGAGAAGTCATTTTCTTACCAAATAAAAAGCTTGTATAATCTCAATATAATTTTATATGAGTTATTTTAGAACCTTAAAAATAGCCTATTTTTATGAAAAAAATTATCTTGCCTGAAACCGATAGCGATCTATTAAGCGCCTGCAAAGTGGAGACATTTCGCTCGAGCGGAAGCGGGGGCCAGCATGTCAACAAAACAGACAGTGCAGTTCGGTTGACTTACCTTCCTGAAAATATTGTGGTTACCTGCCAGGAATATCGCAGCCAGCTGGCCAATAAAAATCGCTGTTTGCAGAAGTTGCGGGATATCGTTGCAAAAATGAATTATAGGCCTCCAAGGAGAATACCCACCAAAAAGCCGAGAAGCAAGAAAGAAGAAGTCCTGAAAAAGAAAGCCAGACATGGCGAAAAGAAGCTATTAAGAAGAAAGGTCAATTTTAACGATTAAAATCTGTTTATTACCACCTTAAAAATAAACCACAGAGACACAAAGACACAGAGAAAATAAAGGAAGTGCATAGTTCAATGTGCAAAGTTCAAAGTGCATAGTGAAAAGCACACCTGCCCTGCTCCGGAGGAGCTTAATATGTGTAGCCCACAGTGTAGCGCCAGAGGCGCAAACTGTGGGTGTAACGAATAAAAACACAAAGCCCTGGAAGGGTGTAATAAATTTGAAATACATTTATTACGCCCTTCCAGGGCTTTTTTTTATTATTGAATTTTTACCCACAGTTTGCGCCTCTGGCGCTACACTGTGGGCTACAAAAAATTTGCTCCTCCGGAGCAAGGCAGGTGTGCGTTTCACTACACTTCCCAAAATTTTCTCTGTGTCTCTGTGTCTCTGTGGTTAATTTTTAAGTTTTAACTGATTCGGTTAAAGGACTTCATGAGGAAAATCAAACCTTGTCGGTTAATCTTGAAGCCTTTTCCTCCTTCGAAATCTAGGTCGCCAAAGATTATATAATCTGAAGCGTCATCATCTAACCCTGCTTTCTTCCTTTCGGCTTTCAAAGCATCTATGATTTTATCCCGATAATCCTGTTTTTTTGTTTTCAGTGGATTATTTAAAATTTTGTCTAAGAGGTTTAACTGAGCTGTCACGGTATAGCCAGGTTCACGAACGGTTTTTCCTGACTGCCAGAACCATTGATTTGGATTTACGACAGCAAAATCTCTGCCTTCATAGAACCATTTTAGGAATTCTTTGACAATTTTCTTTCTATTTGCAACAGCCCATTCTGGCGGCTCGTGAATATCAATGGCTTTATCGTAATCGAGCTCCAGGCTAGGCCCCACATATTTTAGAGTAGCATTCAAAAAGTGAACATCGCTGCAGATGCGTTGAGCAAGCTGCGTGAGAATACGCAGCCGCAAAGACTTGAGGGAAACATAAATCATATCCTCTACAGGTAAGTTTTCATCCACATCGATTTCAAAGCCTGTCAAGAAGCCATATACTTTTCGAGATTCCTGTTTGTGTCGCATTCCGCAATAAGATCCGCCAGTGCCTAAAGCTTCAAACGCAAATATTCTTTGATTGGGTGGCAGTTTGCGCAGTTCTAACACAATATGTTGTAAAGTGAGTTTGACATTATCAAAAAATTGGATGAAATCGGGATTTGGTTTTGTCCTGTCATTATTAATGTATTGCGGGGGAACGCCGGTATAGAACTGTCTTGCATTAATAAAGTTTATAAATTTTTGAATGCCCAGGCGAATACTGTCTGAAGCAACTTCTTTTCCGTTGTCATCAAAAAACTTAGAATTAGAATAATTAGCACCTTTAGAATTTGTAAAATTAATAGCATCAAAAAGTGTGAGAAGTTCGCCAATATCTGGAGGTTTTACTCCTTTTGGAAGAGGCGGGATTTTCAGTTCATCTTTGACTTCAACTTTGGGGTACTTCTTATTGACAACGAATTTCTTTTCTTTCGGCGCATAATAGATATCAAGTTGTTCTGGAGTAGCCTTTGCTAAATAGATATCATCTTTTTTATCGAAATCTTTGGCTTGAATAATAGCTTTAAATTTAGCTTCATTGACTTTGCTAAAATTGATTTTCTTTAAAAATTCATGCGGGTCTTTTAGAAAATGTTTAGTTTTAATAAACGCAGCTATTTGGTTTTCATCAAGGAATTCAAGATTGATCTTCTCATAGATAGCTTTAAGGGTAGTTGATGAACGATTTATTTTTTCCATGCAGAGGCAAATTTGATAAGCTGCTGAGGAAAGTGGTTCGATCAATTTTACATTTTTAGCTAAAAAGTCTTCATAAGCCTGGATAGTCGTCTTGCTTAGCTTGGATATTAAATCAAAAGCCCCTAAAAATTTTAGGTAAATGCATTTCTCTTTGTCCGACAAATTATTTTGATTGACATGGCGGCGAATCGCAGCAATATCATGGTGATGGGCCATGCCCTCATTTCCTAAATACTCCATCAGGTCAAACAGCATCACACTATTTTTTGATAGTTCAATGTAACCGGCGTCATGCAACTGCAAAAGCGGGAAGAAAAGTATTTTTTCTTCTTTCGAAAGCAACATATAGTTTATATGAAAGTTCGCAATGCACGAATGAAAGAGCTCATAGCTGAATCTTGAGACTTTATCATTCGGATTTTTTGAATGGTTTATATATTTAAAGATTTCAAGCCTGGCTGAAGGGGATATTTTAGAAATGTCAACATCGACTTCCATTGTGCTTAGAAGTTGATTCACTTGAGAAAATAAATAAGATTTTCTTGACGGAGTTAATTTATCAAATTGCGATAACGCTGCTGACATTGCATTTTGAATGCATTCTAACTTATTCGATCGCTTAATAGTGTGCTCTAGAAATGCTATGAAACATTCCGGCTGTTTAAACAGTTTGTTAAAATTCTGTAGGAAATGTTTACTAAAATTTGGCGCAAGCTCCATTATGAGGTCTTTCTTCGATTGATCCAGCTTTTTGAATTCGAATGAGCTTAAATCTTGGAAGAAAACATTTGAAAGGGCATCGCATTTTGGCGCTAATTTTGGCGCTTTCGCAACATAGCTGATTGTTTCAAAAAACTTATCCTGCCCGCATATCTTCAGAACACTTTCTGAAGGCTTATGTCTCAAATAATGATTCAATATTAGATACTTTTCCTCGTTTTCGTCGTAGCTGAGTTTATGATTGGTTCTCGCAATTGCAGGCATTAGCATATGAAGCTTCAGTACGCGATCGAGGTCTTTAAACAAAAAGTTGATGAGCTTAACGGTTAATTTTTGGTCCGGAGGCCTTACTGTAGAGCTCATATGATCAAGTTCGCGATCAAGTTCTGCAGTTTTCATATTATTGAATTTCAATCTGAACAGGCCAAAAGTGATGATAAACAATATTTTATCGAGAATGTTTAACAAAGTTTTTTTGGTAATGGCGGCGTTTACACGGCCATTGATATTGTTAATTGTCAGGCAGTTTAGCTTTAAATTTAAGACTTGTTCTGTTTCTAAATTCTTTCTTTTTACTAGTTCATTTACTTTAGAAGTGATCACTTTCAATGAAGTGGTGAGATCTTTTTCCAATGTGGCATTTTTCTTTACTATGTAAAACGAATTATTTTTGTAAGCTAATTTCTCTCCTGCATTTAATTGAAATGTTTGATCCAGTAAATTAATAGGATTTGAAACGTCAGCCATAATAAAAACTCTTAAATTTTAAATTTACTAAGCAATATTAGTATGTGTAATCAAAAGACAGTAAATAGTAAACAAAACAAACTAATACTGCAATGGAAAATAGTGCGCCAGCCTCAGTGCGTATTCAGGCCGTCCCGGCCTGGTTCTTATCTGCCAGGCCGAGACGGCCTGAATACGCATTAAGCCACTCGCGCACTATGCACTTTGAACTATGCACTAAATTAGGTAGTCCTATAGATTGAGAGCAAATCATATAATGGTGGAATTCAATATGAATCAATGGACGATGTCAAAAAAGAAAGCTGATGGGATATCAAATGGTATTTTTTTGATTGGAATAGGAATTCTTGTTTTTACAGATGGTTGGTGGCCAGGAATTTTGGCGGTTTTATGGGCAACATTGGCTGTCAGGCAACTTCTTACCGGAAGGTTATATGACCTGATTTTAACTTCCATCATTTTGCTAGGCCTTGTGATTATTTCTTTGTTAAATTTAAATTGGACAATTATTGCTCCGGTGCTGCTAATTTTAGGCGGCATCCATCTTATTTTTAGAGAGTATTGTGTTGCTGAAGGCGTTGAAGATGAGGATGTGATCGTTGAGAAAGAAAAAGAGATAGAGGATGGAGAAGTCGACACCAAACAACGTTAAGATCCCTAAGCTCATTCATGCTGCAGTAATTCAGAAGAGAGGAAAAGGAATAATCCATCTTTTTTTGCGCAAGTTGGATGCGCACCATTACTGTTGGTTTGAGGGGTCTAATGATGGCCAAGAAGAAGTCGAAACAACGGTTTCAGGTGAAAATGTTGAAGAGGCCATCAGACTAGCCATTAGACATTGGGCTGAGGATGGCTTCAGGACAATTAAATGCGGATTCCGATATACCTTGCCGGAAAGGGACGAACATGGCATCAATGCTTTGTTCTATCAGATGACAGCTTCCTACGCTTCTCCTAATGGCATTTATTTTGATGAAGATCTTGGCAACAACTGTTTTGTGAACTTCGCATCAGTTGAGGCTCGCGACTTGTTTAACATTCTAAAACAGCAAAACCGGCTTTAAAGCTTTTGTGAACTAATGGCGGACAAAGAAAAAACAGCTATCAAATGTCCATCTTGTAAAAATCAGTTTGTGATCATTGTTGACCAGCCTGTTCGCTATTGCCCAATTTGCAAAGCCCTCCTTCTTCCAAGTGAAACGACGCAAATTGATGAAAAGGCATTAAACAATCACACTCCTACAGAAGATATTGTCACTTTGATTCCGGGTCATACGCCGGAAAATGAAGATATTCAGTTCGAAATCGGGCCCTATCAAGTGCTGCGAAGCATCGGCAAAGGTGGAATGGGAGAAGTTTTCCTGGCTTATGACACCACTTGCGGCAGAAGAATAGCTCTTAAAAGGATCAGGGCTGATCTGGCAGAGCATAAGCAGCTGAACAACCGCTTTCTAAAAGAGGCCAGGGTCACTAGCCAGCTGACGCATCCGGCTATTATTCCTATCTATACAATTCATGAGAATGAAAATGTATATTATACAATGCCTTTTGTTGAAGGAGAAACCTTAAAACAAAAATTAAGGACAGCTCAAGTTCAACATAAGAAGGGTCTAAAAACGGACCAGGCCAGCTCCATTCCGGCATTGATACGTATTTTTCTCAGTGTTTGCCAAGCGGTGGCCTATGCTCATTCCAAGGGCGTATTGCATCGAGATCTAAAACCTGAGAATATCATTGTAGGGCAGTACGGCGAAGTCTTGATCCTTGATTGGGGCTTAGCAAAGCTCATCCAATCAACTTCTGACGATTCCCAGGAAGACTTCGAAGAGATTGAAACTAAACCGATAAAACACCGCTTTCACGAACTCACTCATATTGGCAAAGCAGTAGGAACAGTGACATATATGGCCCCAGAAAGAGCTTTAGGGCATCCGGCGTCATTTGCCACTGATATTTATTCCTTAGGCGTGATTCTGTATCAGCTCTTGACATTTCGTTCTCCATTTACAAGAGGGACATTAAAGGAATTTAGAAAAAACATGTCCAAAGAGGTCCTGCAGGACCCCATGGAAGTGGCGCCCTATCGCGATGTTCCAAAGGTTCTTTCAAGAATAGTTTTCAAATGCTTAGCTCGCACTTTGGATGAACGGTATAAGACAGTAGATGCTTTGATCCAAGATATTGAAAGCTACATTGAGGGTCGTTCTGAATGGTTTCAAATAGCTGAACTGGACATCAAAAAAAAGGAAGATTGGGAATTCCAGGAAAACGTGCTTATTGCAGAACATATGGCAATCACCCGCGGCACCGAAGTGTCAGATTGGGTCAGCCTGATGATCTCTAAGGCTTCTTTTCCGGAAAACACTAAAATTGAAGCCCTGGTCAAACTAGGCGAAAAAAGCAAGGGCCTGGGATTCCTGTTAAGCATTCCTGAGGCTTTGGAACGCATTCATCTTAATAGCGGATATTGTTTATGGCTTGCGTCAGATCTCGATAAATCTACCAAACTTCTCCGCGCTACTGTGGAAGTGCTGTTTGCTCCAGAAATATTCATGCAGCGTCATGAGTGGTATAAGGTGCGGATTGAAAAAATCGATCACAATATCCACTTTTACTTAAATGACATCCTTCAATTCTCTTATGTCAGCCATCTTCCTTTAATAGGCACTCACATTGGGTTGCTCTCGCGAGACGCCGATTTTACAATCAAAGAACTATCTGTATCAGTTGGTTCACAGAGCATCAAAGTCAATTGCCTGGCTGTCCCTGATGCATTTTTGGCGCATAAGGATTATGCAACAGCGTTAAGCGAATACCGCCGAATTGGCTACTCGTTCCCCGGCACTGCTGAGGGGCGAGAAGGGATGTTTAGAGCTGGGATCACCTTAATTGAAGAAGCTCGTTCATGCATAGACCCTTCTGAATCCTCAAAAATTTATGAAAAAGCATTGACCGAATTTGACAAACTGCATAATACGCCTGGGGCTCCCTTAGGATATCTTGGCAAGGCTTTGGTCTACCATGCTCTGCACGACTACGAAGATGAGATAAAATGCTTTGAGCTTGCCTACAGGCGCTACCCTTACCATCCGCTTTTGCCCGTGGTGCAAGAACAGCTTGTCTATAGAATGCACGAGAGCTCGCACGCGAACCGCATGGCAACCTATCATTTTGTTCTTCTTGCAATCCGCCATCTATCCAGCGAGGCCGCCAGCAACCATACGAAGAAACTGTTTACCAGCCTATTACGCCATTGGGAACCCCTTTATTTCATTACAGATCTGCCTGAATTTCCAACGTGGGACAGCTCGGTCGAAACACTCACTTTCTCAGCTCAGTTGGCCTTTTGGCTGGCTCAGCCCTATACTTTATTAGAAATTCTGGAGAATTCCCTATCCTTATCAACTCCCTCGCTTAGCGTCATTGGCAGCGTTATTTACGCTTTAATGGAACTTGGATCAGTCGACCTTGCTAAAAAGCAAATGGATAAACTGTCTTTGAATGAAAATAATGTCTATTTCCAAAAGGTGCTTGAGCCGCTCAAAATTGTCATGAACGCCCAAGATAATTATGATGCTACTTGCAAAGAGTTGATCAGCTACATCAAAAATAACAAATATATCGATTGGCGTTCTGTCATTTACCTCATGGAAAGAGGAATCGGATATCAAGATTCAAATCATATTTTAGAACTTTCCAAGGAGTTAGAAGGGTTAGACTTGCCAGAACATGTCCGCACTTCTGTTGACTGCTATACAATATGGGCGCATCTTCTAAACAACGACTGGAATGCGGCCGGCGATATTTTCTCGAAATACCGCTTCGAACAATTGACGGAAGAGACTTCTTTACTGTACTTCCTCTATGGCTGCTGGCTCTATTTGGTCGAAGGAAGGGAAATTGCCAGCATACACTTTAGTGCTGTTCTGGATGTCTCCTTTCCACGATCCTGGTCTTTATTTAATCATTTTTTCACCGATCGAGGAGAAATGTTGAAAAATTGGCTGAAAACATCATTCCTTTGGGAAAGAAGGCAGCTATATAGGCAAAACGCTTTATTTTATATTTGCGCTAAAGATCCGCAACAGGCCCTCTACTACCGAAATTTGGAAAAAAATGAGTATTTGAATGTTAAAGAATGAAGTCAGAAGTCAGGCTTCCTGCGTATCCAGGGCGTCCCGCCCTGGCAAGTCATATTCAGCCACAACACCAGGGCGGGACGCCCTGGATACGCAGGAAGCCTGGCTCCTGACTCCTTTGTTTTTTTACTATAAATCTGTTAATTTAAAATAAAGGGGAAATCACTAGCATAGATCATTAATTTTTTGACTTTTATCTCTATTATTTATATAATTAAATGGTAAAAGTAAAATGTTTATCTCTATTTATTAAAAATAGGTAAGCTGTGAGTACCGAATTTGACAAAAGCCTACAGTCTGTCATATCTCCCGTGGCTTTGCCTGTCCAAATGCCATTGGCTAAAGAAGCCCCGGCTGAAGCACCCCAAATTGAAAAGGAAGAAACCAGGCATTCAATCTCCCGAAAAATTCCTCCTATTGTTGATTCATTAGCAGTCGCCCAAGCATCTACACGTCAATTTCAAATTCTTAAAACGACCTTTACTCCGACAGAGAAGTTAGTAGGTAAAGTTCAAGCCACTCTCGAAGGTAGTAATTTCCGCACAACAAAAGGATATGCTAAATATATCCAATCCTGCGCCCAGGCTTTTCAGCAAGATTATGCCTATCAGCAAGAAATGTCAAAAATTCAGAGCGAAAAACAAAACATCAAACGCGAACGTCAGAAGGTGAAATGCGAAATCTATTGGAAAAAAGCCGAAGATCTCTTCCACAAATCCTACGCACGTATCCGCGACGAACGCGTCAATATCATTGCGAAAGATATTCCTTCCATCAAACAATAACAAAAATTTCAGAATTCAGAATACAGAATCCAGAATACAGAATAATTTCCTAAGCTCAGTTTTTAGAATTCTGTATTCTGAATTCTGAATTCTGTATTCTAACCTTTATGCTTTACGACATTTCAAAAATAGATATCTTTCCTACGCTGCCAGGCGTCTACATTATGAAGGCGCTAAATGGCAGTATTCTTTATGTCGGTAAAGCCAAAAACTTACGGCAGCGCGTCAAGCAATACTTCTTGCCTGGCCGGGATTCGCGTATTGTTGTTCCTTTGTTAACTGCAAAAGTTGCCGAAATAGAAACAATCATCGTTTCTTCGGAAAAAGAGGCCCTCCTCCTCGAAAATAACCTCATTAAGCAGCATAAGCCAAGATATAATGCCCTACTAAAAGATGATAAAACTTATGTAGCCCTCAAGGTCAACAACAAACACAAATGGCCTACTGTCCGATTAGTACGCTACAAAGGCAAACCGGAGGCGGACGGCCTCTATTTCGGTCCCTACACGAGCGCCCTATCAGCAAGAAAAACCCTCGACCTGCTTCAACGTCTCTTTCCATTACGGCAATGCACCGATCAGGAGCTCGCTAGCCGTAAGCGGCCTTGCATCCTCTACGATATGAAGAAATGCGTGGCACCCTGCGTCAATCTAGTTTCAAAAGAAGAATATAATGTCTATGTAGACAGGACCATCAGATTTTTACGAGGCCACGACACAGAAATTTTGCAGGAGCTATATAGAGAAATGGAAAAAGAGGCGGAAGCCCTCGAATTCGAAAAAGCCGCGGCTTCGCTTAAGACAATTCGCCAGATAGAAATCACAATAGAAGGACAGACAGTTGACAAGCCCCTGGGAGTTGATAGCGATGCTCTTGCAGTGTTCCGCCAAGGGGAGGATGTTATTGTCACACAGCTTATTGTGAGAGGTGGAAAGCTAACGGGATCACGGCATTATGACTTTACCCATATTGCTGAAGATGATCATGAATTACTCAGTTCATTTATTTTGCAGCACTACCTCAATAGCGACAATTTCCCTCATGAAATTCTCCTGCCTGTTGAAATATCTTCGCCAGAAATTCTTGCTGAAGTGGTGTCTTCAGGCCAAAAACGCACCATTCAAATTTTAACTCCTCAGCGCGGCGATAAAAAGTCCCTCGTGGATATGGCTTATGCCAATGCTGAAGCCACTTTCAAAAAAGAAAAAGACATCAAGGCTATCAGAGAAAAAACCCTCTTTGAAATGCAGGAAACTTTCCGTTTGGTGCGCTACCCCGAAAGGATCGAATGCTTCGACAACTCTCATCTTGGCGGAGAAGAACCCGTGTCCTCAATGGTCGCCTTTACTGATGGGATCCCCGATAAGAAACGCTATAGAAAATATAAACTGCGAACCGTCCAAATTCCTGATGATTATACGGCAATGTACGAGGTGCTCGTAAGGCGATATCGCCGCGGCAAAGAAGAAAATGACCTTCCGGATCTGCTCATTGTTGATGGTGGAAAAGGCCATCTAAACATTGCCTTAAAGGTTTTAAACGAATTGAATATCATCACCATGGATGTGATCTCAGTGGCTAAAGAAGAAGGGCGCCATGATAAAGGCCAAACTTCGGAACAAGTGTTCTTGCCCAACCAACGTGATCCCATTCTTTTAAGGAAAAATTCACCTATTCTATTTTTGCTTCAGCAGGTCCGCGATGAAGCGCATCGTGTAGCTATCACTTTTCAGCGCTTGAGACGCGGCAAAAAGACGATCAAAAGCGCTGTAAGCTCGATAGCAGGTATTGGACCGGCCAAGACCAAGCTGCTTCTTAAACACTTCGGAAGCTACAAAAATTTGAAGGAAGCAACCCGCGAAGAATTGCTCGAAGTAAAAGGACTTTCCAAAACCAACGTCGAGTCCATCCTTACCTTTATCGCAGCTGATAATAGCCATAATTAATAATACGGAAATTATAAATAATTAACTGTATGCTTGATATTTACAAATAAATTTAAATAACTTTATAATAATAAAATAAAGAATTGATGTTGTTAATAAATTGGAGGAAAATATGTCAGTACATAATGATCCAATTAAAAAAACCTCACTTCCTCCTACCACTGACCAATCAGCCGCAAAAGTTGCGAGCGGACAAGAAGATAAAATCAAGAAAACAGATGAAATAGCCGAAAAAGCGAATATTAAAGGTGTTTCAGAAAAAACACCTCAATCAACTCCGGTTGACGCACAAGTTTCACCTGCAACAGATAGTCATGTAGGTCCGCATATTACGCTACCTTCAAAAAATGTTGTTAAGTTCGACGCACAGCAATTTAAAGGAAAATTTTATATTGAAAATTACCCTGCTATCGGAGAATGGGGCGGGTCAATCATTATGAGGCTAAATGGAAAACCTGTTCCAAAATCTATGGAAGAATTAAGTAAGTTGGTGGATGATTGTATCCGATCACCTGATTTTCCATTACAAGAAACGGAACAAAGTTATATGCCAATTATGAATGTTATAATCATATTAGCCAGGCATTATAAACTTTGTTTAGATGTCAGAGATTTAAGAAATGTAATTGATAAAGCTTTTATTAATCCCGATTTTGAATTCAGATCAGAATCATATGATATTAAGGATATAAAAAAAGATGCATATCAAGTTGCACAAAGACTCGATGCCCAACCTATACCAAAAAACATCGCAGAATTGGAATTCTTATTAAAAAAAAGACAGAATTGGGCTGAACCAGATATTGATTTCAATGAAGCGGGCTGTCAATTGGCGAAAAATGCCATCATTAAACATCTAGGTTTAAAATAATTTGATAAATTCCAAGACTAATTTGTCTGACATGCATTTCTAAACTTCTTCTATTTTTCTATCAACTAGACGTTGCTTTTCAGCATCTTGATTAGTTGGCGTTTGTATCTCTACAACAGCAGTCGTTGGAATAGTTGGAAATCTTGCAACATCAGCATTCGGCTGCAGAGGTGGTGGAGTTGCCTGAGCTAGTACTTGCTCAGGAGCTACTTGACGAGACTGCCGCATGGACTGGCATTTTAAAACGGAGCAAGCTACTACGCCCCCGCCTAAAAATGCCGCCAGGGGGCTACCAGCAGCCATACAAGCAGCGACAGTCACAGCACCTGCTACTAACGCTGCCTTGCTTGTGGGTACATTTTTGGAAAAAAATCCAGAAGCAGCGAGCACAGGCATTGCGGAACCAAATGCTTGCATTGTTGTGGCTAATTCGGATGGCGGGCCTCCAGGGAGACTTGTAAATGTATGAAACCAAGTTCCCACGCCATAATAGATTCCGCCGAATACATAGCCCTTAAATGTGCGCACGGCTTCCTGCGACACTCGTTGATTAATACATGGTCTTTCAGCAACCCAATTAATAAGGTTGTCTCCTCCCCATAAGCATCCTAAACTACATGCGAAGACACCACACATCATAATTTGTTCTCTCTGATTTAAATTTTATAAATAAACAAACATACTAATTCTAAACTTCTTCCATTTTTCTATCAATTAATGGTTCGCTCTCGACATCTCGATTAGACGGAGTTTGAAGCTCGACGGCAGATGAAGCTGCTGAATTAACCGTTGGAGTTGCAGGTGGCTGTACTGCGACAGCGTTCGCTGGAATTTGCGGAGCGGGCTGTTGCACAACGGCAGCTTGTTGAGCGCGTTGTCTGGACTGATATTCTACAACAGAATAGGCAGCCATAGCGCCGCCAAAGAAACCGGCCAGCGGACTGCCTAAAGCCGTGCCAACCGCAATAATGGCTGCACCGGCTGCAAATGATGTTATGTTGTCAGCAGCGGCAATAACGGGCATTAAAGAACCAACTATCTGAGTTCCTGTTGCTAATGCTTGCGAAGGTCCATCAGGAAGACCAACAAGTGACTGAAAATAGGAGCCTATCCCATAGATACAGCCGCCAACCAATAAGCCTTTGAATGTGCGCACAGCAGCTTGTGACACACGCTCTCTGATGCCGGGTTCCTCAGCAATGGCATCAATCATTATATTGCCGCCCCATAAACACCCGTATATACAACCTATTTCTAACATATTTTTCTCTCTGGTTTACATTATTATAAATTAATTGCTGTAGGGGACAGGTGACAATGGGGACGATGGGGACCTTGGGGACAAAAGACGATTACGGACCTTTAATGTCAATGTCCGTAATCGTCCGTTACTGTCCGTTACTGTCCGTAATAGTCCGTAATTGTCCGTTACTGTCCGTATTAGTCCGTTATCGTCCTTTTGTTTAAACAAAGGTTTTTAATAATTCGATTAACTTAGTTTTATTTGCTGGGTTGCCATTATGGACGCAATCTTGAGCCACAACTTTTGCTAAAAGAGCTTCTGCAGGAACGCCGGCATTAATAAAAATCTGCATTAATTTTTTGATTTGCTCTGCATACTTATCACGGAAAGAAAATTCGATCATTTCAGACGTTATTTGCTTAGCGGCTGTGCTATTGATATTAAAAGTTCCATCAAGAATGTGACTTTCCAACACTTTTGGATCTTCTATAATTACGACTAAATAGTTGATAACCTTGTCCATTTCATCAAACCAGGTATCTCCAACAGCAAACATTTCTAATGATTCAACATATCTGGCTACTTTATTGATAACACCAATGCAATCTAAAGTCTGATCTTTAAAAGTTTTTTGAATTTTTTGAACGATGGCTTGTGGAATTGCAAAAATTTTGCCATGATTTTCTGCAAAATAATCCTCAGCTTTATTTTTGAATTTAATAGTTATGTTCGGCAAGCTTATAAGAGCAGTTGCAGCATTTGAATTAATAGCGGCAATTGACATATTAGTATCCTTTTATTTTAAAAGGATATAATACTACTTTTTTATAGATAAATTTGCAAGTAAATTAAATCTTAATCTATGAATTTAGCTATTTTAGAGGCAGCCATTTTTCATTAACATTAAAGCGTTTATTGATATGTTTATGCCGTTCAGCATTCACAATATCTTCATTATTTGACTTGGAATCAATTTCCTTTACCTTCTGCTCGACCTTTTGCTTCAATTCCACAATTTTTTTCCAATCTTCATCCTTGATCTTTTCCGGTTCAGCCAAATAGGATTCCAGCTCCTTATTTTTGAAATTTAAATTTTTATAAAATTCAGCGTCATGCTTCTGCAGTTTCCTTAGTTCTAGTTGAAGCAATTTCAATATCACTGAGCGCTTTTCCTTATTTGTCGAAGAAGTTTGTTCTAAGAGCTGTTCGACAGATAACTTTTGCAAAGCTCCTGCCAAAGCCTCTTCAGCTTTTGTAAAATTTGTTTTTGCCATAAAACCGCCTCCTTATAATTTAATTTTAACATATTTATAAATAAATGTAATTCGTAAGGATTGAATTTTTTCCTGTACTTTTGTAGGGTAAAGTAATCACATGAATCCTATGCCGGAGCAATATGGAAAGCCTGGAAGTCGACTTAGTTGTAATTGGATCAGGCCCTTCAGGGCAAAAAGCCGCTATACAAGCTGCTAAGCTCGGCAAAAAGGTCATCGTCATCGAACGCCAGCCCGAGCCTGGCGGCAACACACTTTATACCGCGACGATTCCTTCTAAAACCTTTAGAGAATCGATCTTAACTCTCTCGCGCTTTTATGAACGGCATTTCTCTCCGCAACAATATCAAGTTGGCAGCGTCAGCATTTCTGATTTAAACAGCCGCCTCCATAGAGTGATCGAAGAAGAAAAAGAAATCATCTTCCGGCAGCTGCGTAGAAATGGGGTCAGAATTATCGAAGGCACAGCTCGATTTGAAAATCCGAATATGCTCTTTGTCCTATGCGGCGATGACCGCCTTCTTTACCAGATCAAATCAAAATATTTCATTATCGCAACAGGTTCGAAGCCTAGAAATCCTCCTAATGTCCCTTTTGATGGAAAAATCATCCTTGATTCAACGACGCTGCTTGGCATTGAACAAGTGCCCAAGTCGATGCTGGTGCTAGGGGGAGGGATCATCGGTTCAGAATACGCGAGCTTCTTTGCCGCTTTGGGGACTGAAGTCACGGTTATTGATCGAAGAGAAAATATGCTGCCATCGTTGGATAATGAAATCGGCATCCATCTTCAGACAGCGTTAACAGACATTGGCCTGAAGTTCAAAGGAAAAGTTGAGCCTGAAATCATCTCCAAAGAAAATGGCAAAGCCTTCGTCAAATTGAAAGACGGCACCACCATGACCGCAGATGTCCTTCTTTATGCTTTAGGAAGAACAGCAAATGTCGATTCATTGCAAATTGAGAATGCTGAAATAAAAACCAATGAAAAAGGCTATATCGTTGTCAACGAGCTCTTCCAGACAAGCAAACCGCATATTTATGCCGTTGGCGATGTTATTGGAGGCCCTTCATTGGCCTCAACGAGCATGGAACAAGGGCGGCTTGCCGCACGGCATGCTTTCGGTTGCGAAATCCACTATTTCCCAAGATTTTATCCGGTTGGCATATATACCATCCCTGAGATATCGTCCTGCGGCTATACTGAAGAAGAGCTAAAGGCGCTTGGATTTCATTATGAGGTCGGCCGGGCCTACTACTATGAGATAGCCAGAAGCCATATTGCTGGCGACAGCTTGGAGACCGGGATGTTCAAAATTATATTCCATGCGGAAACATTACAGATCCTGGGCATTCATATCATTGGGAGGGCTGCGACCGAGGTCATCCACATTGGCCAGGTCGGAGCTGCTTTCAATGCCAAAATCGACTTCTTTGTCGACCAAATCTTCAACTATCCTACCTATGCCGAAGGCTATCGCATTGCCGCCCTGAACGGCTTAAACAAAATCAAACACGTCAGTCAGTGGTATTGGTAGTGCAAAGTTCAAAGTTCAAAGTGCAAAGTTAAAAGAAGTTTTTATTCACCCTTTGCACTTTGCACTATGCACTTTGTACTAGGAACTATGCACTTTCAGTGCATAGTTCCTCGTGAAATCGTCGGTTGATTTTCTGTAGTGAGCGATTTTCAAGTCCCTGAAATCCCAATTCTCAGATTCGGGATTGTCTGTAAAGTCTGGGAAGAAAAATTCAGTGCCAACATCAATTCCCAAAGCAACATGTCTTTGACAGTCCCAATTGGTATCAGCAAAGTTCAAAATGTTTGGCCTCCTATTTTCAAGATGTGCGGAATTTGCCAAAATACTAATGAGCTTGCTTTTTAGCTGCTTTCTTAATTTCCAATCAGGAAGCAAAGTTGAGGTGGTATTTTGTATGACTGGGATGAGATCCTGCACAGTTTTAAATTTTTTATCATGCAAAACGCTGTTAATTTCTTTATTGAGCCTTTCGCGCACTTTTGGTTCAAAGTCAACAACAAACCTTGCAACAATAGTCTTATAAATTGGCCGTTGGACCCTTTCTTTTGTCTTAAACATGACAACATCAACCATTTTTCGAACATTTGTCTGTAAGAATTTGAGATTCTCATCGTGCATTTGTGAAATGATGTTGGCAGATGAAGTGCTTTTTGCTACCAAATGGAATATTGCACCCAAATTCAAATTAAAGGTATGGCCGACAAATGAGCATGTCCTATAAAGGTTCGGATTAGCAAGAACGTCAGCTCTCTCATTAGCCTGCATGCGTTGCACATATTTATGGAAGCTATCTATAATGTGATGGGATTTAGGGAGTTTTCTGACATAAACCTGTGCGCCATTGTGATAAGTTCCCAAAACGTATTGTTCATGACCGCCCCTGTAATGCACTAAACTATTTTCATTTTGAAAGCCTTGTGAGCCTAAGTAATTGTTAATGTCCTCTTCTTCAGCTTTTCCTAAAATAATGTTTAGAAACTGATTAGAATCAGCAAATTTTGGCAGGAACTCAAATAACTGATCAAGAGGAAGCTTTTCTGCCAAGTCATTTGGCTGATTTTTCAATGTTTTAAAGCTATTTAAAAAGGTCTTTAGAAGCATCTCTTTGCTTTTAATTAAGGCTACATTATTTCCTTTATCATATGCGGCCCACACCCCAAGATGATTGGTTTTTTTATTTTTAAGAAAACCTAAATATCTAAAAGCGACCCTGGATAGTACTTCTTTAGAAATCATTGCGATCAAAGGATCGTGGTTAGCCATTAATGCTTTTTTACTAGTTTCATCCAGATTTTTCGCAAATGCATTTAAAGCAGCTTTAAGTGCTGTCTTTAAGTTTGTTTTTAAGTCTTCTAAACCTGGATTGTTCGAGGACATGCTGGCGACAGCAAATTCCCAGACTCTTAACAAAAAATTATCGTTAGGGAAATGAGCCTCAAATTGTTTTAAATAAAAAAATATGGGATACTTATTTGATTCTTTGGCGAAAAAATTATTTTTTCGGAAAAGAGCATCATTCATCACAATAGACATCAAATCTTCAAGGATTTGTTTGATGCCGTTCAAAGAGGTTGCTGTCTCTATTGCTACAGCAGTGGCAAAGCAAGAACCTGCGTCAGACTGTCTTAAAGGAGTTAATAGAGCCGTTAAAATAGCCACTCTGCAATCAGTCGAGGTTAAATCTCCTTCAGGCTTAATCAATGCTTTTAAAACTTTTTCTGCGGTGGATCCTGGCTTTGGAGGTTGCAGCAGTTCTAAACGCTCAGAAAAATAAGCATCCTTTGCTAATGAATCTAAAATAAATTCAACATGGCGCTTAACTGGATGATCAGAAGGCTTATTTGCTAAAAATTTTAGCTTTTTCATACGCTCGATATTTGCAATATTGATACGGCCGCTAGGCATAACCAAGCATTTTGATATCGCTACAAGCATTTGGGGCAGATTTTCCGCAGCCTTAAACAGTTTTTCCGCTTCTTCAAGCTTCGTCAATGTGGGGTCCTCAAACTTTGCCTGGGGATCGCTTTTAGCCTTTTGGATTGCCTGCAGCTGAATCTTTTGTCCCTTGCCAGGCAGCCAACCCACTGCCTTTAAATTGCAATGTAGATCATACAACTCATATATCTTCGTAATTTCAAAAGAATTGGAAAAGATAAACTTCCAAAAAAGTTGTTCTTCGGCATCATTGCTGAGTAAGCTTTTGACCATCGAATATCGTCCGGCAGCAATGCATTTGAGAGCTAACTCTTCAAAAGGCTCTAAGAGTTTGGTTTTTAAGGCCATTTCTAAACAGGTGTCAAGAAATTTAGGGTCCCCTTGAGAATAAAGTGCTGCAAAACCGCAGAATAGAGGACTGAAACTTTCATTCTTAGGCTCTTTTGCCAGAAGTTTAAGCAAAGGGTGATTTTCTCTTTTTAGTTTGACAATGACTTTTATCAAAGGGGCCGTCAATGGGTTCAGATTTTCCCAAATTTTTACGTTGATGGGATCATCTTTGTTCACATTTTCGTTTAAAAGTATTTCTACTAAATCTGTATCTCCAGAATGAACCAATTTAAAAATCTGTTTTGCTACAACTGGGCTCTTTTCCATCATCCCGAACAGTTTAAAGGCAAGATCTACTTTCTTAGTATCAAGCAGCCTCAAAAAGCCATAGACGTCGTTTCTGGTTTTTGGATCATTAAAGCGCCTCATAATAGTAACAAAAAACTTTGATGCGTATTCAGTATCTTCCCACAATGATTGTTCCTTTAAGAGGTATTCTAAGGCATAGGGATAGTCAGCTGCCAGGTCAAATATATGAAGAACTGATTCCTCATCCTCCGTAATTCTCTGACAGATTATCGAATAAATATTCAGAGCATTTATAGCTTCTTTATCCAACATAGTTGCTAAATTGATATTCTTATCTAAAAGATAAAATAAAGGATCATTTAATCGCTTTGAATTAACTGTATAAATTGGAATGATGGAGCTGTTGGTCGCTTTTTCTATTTCGATCACTCTTTTGAATTTAGATTGAAGATCTTTACAAGCCATCACACTTCTTAAAAAGTCAGGTGTGATTTTATTCAGTAGCTTATTTGGTTTATTAGCTTCTCTTCTTAGGCATCTATTCATAAGAAAAACAAAATTATCTGCGCCAAGCAGTTTTAAAAGCTCGTGATAATTCGGGATAATCAGTGGATCGTGCTTGAAGATCATTAAAAATGCCGGAGATAACGTGGGATCTACTTTTGATATAGCGCGAAATGACTCTAGACAATCTTGAATGTTCGTCCAAAAATTTTTGAAATGGTTGTCATAAAAGTTGGCATCTAAAATCATGCCTTCTTTTACTTTGTCATCTATGTCAATTTGTTCATCCAAAATACATTCATCAATAATGTCATTAATTTCAAAACAAATCGTTGAAGAATATTCTCTATGGGTCTTTGCCAAGGTTTCAAAGAAGGTGATTGCTAAATCAACCCCTTCATCAGTAGCTCCGCCCTTGATCATTTTCTGCGTGAAGCTGATCATTCTTAATAAAAATTCAGTCTTGTTAGCCTCTTTAAACTCGCTTATTGTAAAAATAATATTTTGAAAGAGCTGATGACGTTTCACATTTTCTTTTACTGTCTCTGTAAAAAACTTCTCTATTAGGTAAGTCCAGTTTCCACCCTTCTCACTATCCAACACTTTTCGCAGTTCTTCACCCCTTTTAACTGCTTCCAATAAATATTTTTGAATGCTCAACGAGGTCTTTTTCGATTGAACCAAAGTTTGATAATTCTCAAGAATCACCAACCTATGCTGTCTAGGAAGATCTTCCCAACATTTTTTGAAGCTCTCTTTGCCTTTCAAGAGATTTCTTATTACAGTGAAATTTTTATTTATAAATGAAGTGCTTTGAGGAGCTGCTTTTAGAGCTAAATCCAGACCGCCTGATACATTTACAGCTTCTTCAAAAAAATCATAAGCTTCTGCCCATTTGTTAATAATGATGTAGGCATCCACGAGCAAGAATAAGATTATTTTGTTACTGTGAAAACGATTAGCCTTGTGGAGATCATCGATCGCTAATTCCACAGAATCAATATCTTTGTTTTTCACTAATAGTTTGGCCCTTTCGATGCGATAGGCCCAAGACTCCTTCTGCGGAGCCTTGTTAATCGATTCGGACAACGATTTGATTTTAATCTCATCATCAGGCTCTGAAGCTAGAATTTTGAGGGTAGCGTCAATAGCCGACTTTACTTTTGTTATCGCAGGATCATCTAAATGCGAGATAGTAGCACAAAAGTTAGGGAGATTTTGCTTACTTGAAGGAGATAACGGCGATTCCAGAATGTTGAATGGCAAGCTTGCAGCTTTAGTAACATTCCTTTTACGAATGACAGGCCTTGCGTTATCACCTGTAAAATTATTAATTTTCAATGACATGATTTCTACAAATTTTAGTATTTTTAATAAAAAGTTGATCGAGTATAGCCGAGAGAGGAATTTATTACAAGGGCAAGTTACAAGTGCGCGAGTGACGAGTGGCAAAACCGTTGCCCTTGCCCTTGCCCGTGCCCTTGCCCCTCCACTTTCGCTTGTAAATCGGTAAAGATTATTTTTTGGGCAAGGGCATGGGCAAGGGTTGAACACTCAGCACTTTTATAACTTGCAAAAGAAAGGAGGCTTAGGCAGAATGACGTCGCTTTCCCTTATCAAAAATGGAGTAGTCTCAGCATGCGTCGATCCATCTGTTACGTCGAACCTAGTACAGCCCTTGCCGGAGAAGTAAATACTTGGACTTTTGTATATACTTCTGCAATAGATCTACCCAAAGGCACAAAGATAAAATTTGATCTTGGCGGTAAAGGCCGCGACATAGACTGGGAATCTCCGACAATCAACTTAAAGAAGTCCTCCAACGTGATTTTTGGCCAGTTAGATAATGGCAAGGTCCTCCAAGCCAAAGAAATTGAAGTGGCAGATCGTTTTACGCCGGACTATGAATTTGTCCTTCCTAGCGGAGTAGATGCCGGTGAATCCTTTGCAGTTGTGGTCGGTGCAGGTCCCGACCGGCCGAAAGGCGACCTCGTCAAATGCGGAACTCGAACACAATGCAATGCGCAAAGACGCCGCAGCTTTTTAATGTATGTTGACCCGACAGGCAAAGGACGCTACGAGGAGCCGGAAGTGTTTTCTATGGATGTCAAAGGCGGCGACCTGGCAACCATTCGAATACTAACACCCTCTTTTGTAGTTAGAAATAAGCGCTTTGACGCTATTGTGCGCTTTGAAGATGAATATGGAAATCTTACAAGCAATGCTCCAGATGACACCTTAATCGAACTATCCTACGAAAATATTCGCGAAAACTTAAAGTGGAAGCTCTTCGTTCCCGAAACAGGCTTTATCGCATTGCCGAATCTTTATTTCAACGAAGCCGGCATATACACAATTTCTCTGTTGAATACAAAAACTAAGGAAGTCTTTAAGTCCTCGCCAATCAAATGCTTCTCAGAAAATACCCGGCATCTCTTCTGGGGATTGCTGCATGGCGAATCGGAACGCATCGATTCCACTGAAAATATTGAAAGCTGCCTGAGACATTTCCGCGATGAAAGGGCCCTTAACTACTATTCAACATCGCATTTTGAAAGCCAGGAAGAAACTTCCAATGAAATTTGGAAGATGGCCATTCAAAATATTGCTGAGTTCGATGAAGCAGACCGCTTCGTTACTTTTACCGGATTCCAGTGGGCCGGAGCGAATGCTCAAGAAGGCCTTCGCCAGATTGTTTACAGTAAAGAAGGCAAGCAGATACTTCGCAAAAAAGATCCCAAAAATAGCACTTTGAAGCGCTTGTATAAAGGCATGTCGCCAAAGGAAATTATCTCCATGCCTTCATTCACGATGGCAAAAGGTTATGGATATGATTTCAAAGATTTCGACCCCGACTTTGAGCGAGTTGTTGAAATTTATAATGCCTGGGGTTCATCTGAATGCAGCGCAAAAGAAGGCAACCCGCGTCCAATTTTGAGTAAGGACAAATCAGGTTTTCAGGAATTTCCTGAAGGCTCTATTCAAAAGGCGTTGCTGGCCAATCACCGTTTTGGGTTTGTTGGCGGAGGCCTGGATGATCGCGGCATCTTTTCAGACCTCTATGAAAGCGATCAGAAACAGTATTCTCCCGGCCTGACAGCAATTATTGCTCCTGAACATTCCAGAGGTGCATTGTTTGAAGCCCTATATAACCGTTCATGCTATGCTACAACCGGCGAACGGATTATTGTCGGCTTATATCTTGCAGGATCCCCAATGGGAAGCGAGATCAACACTTCCTTGAAGCAAGGCTTATTGGTCAACAGACACCTCTCAGGATATGTGGCGGGAACTACAAATATCAAAACCGTCGAAATCATCCGCAATGGAAAAGTCATCCACACTATTAAAGGCAATGACTATTCCTTGGAATTTACCTACGACGATATGACACCAATGGAAAAGATCGTCATAAAGAATAGTAAAGATAAAAGACCGCCATTTATTTTCTATTACTTAAGGGTCACACAGCAAGATGGTCATATGGCCTGGAGCTCTCCAATATGGGTAGACCTTGTGCCGGCTGCTAAGCGGGATCCAGCTAAAAAGGTTGTCAAGAAAGCAGCAGCGCCCGTTGAGAAGCCTAAGCAAAAGCTGGAAGACTTCGAAGATGATGAAGACGACTACGATGACAGCGATGAGTAATAAAATAGTGCTTAGTTCTTAGTTCTTAGTGCTTAGTTCTTGGCTTAATGCTTAGGTTACCCTTGCTCCGGAGGAGCAAAATATTTGTAGCCCACAGTGTAGCGCTAAAGGCGCAAACTGTGGGTAAAGATTCAATAATAAAAAAAGCAACCCCACAGTTTGCGCCTTTGGCGCTACACTGTGGGCTACAAATATTTTGCTCCTCCGGAGCAAGGATAAACTAGGCACTAAGCACTAAGAACTAAGAACTAAGCACTAAGCACTAATTGTATGCGATATCCCCCTCACTTACTTAAACTGATTGGCGTGTTGCGCAAGCTGCCAGGCGTTGGCAGCAAAAGCGCCGAACGTTTTGCATTTCAAATGCTTACATGGAGCCCGGACCAGCTCAATGAAATGAGCCATACCATTAAAGATATTCCCTTTAAGCTAAAACAGTGCAACGAATGCGGCTGCCTGCTTGGGGAAGAAACTTGTTCCTTTTGTCCGCCTGCACGGAAAAACCTCTCGGCAATGTGCGTGATAGCATCTCCACGGGATGCTTTTTCCATTGAAGAAACACGAGAGTACCATGGACTCTATCACGTCCTCGGCGGGCTTCTTTCCCCTATTGAAGGATTTCACCCCGATAAGTTAAATCTTGAAAAACTTAAGGAGCGCATCTTGAAACTCCAAATCAAGGAAGTGATTATTGCGCTGGACTCCACCCTGGAAGGAGACGCAACTGCTCTTTTTCTTAAGAAAGAGCTCGCAACATTCCCGCTTCAAACTTCCCGATTAGCATTTGGCATGCCGATGGGAAGTTCTATTGATTACGTTGATGGCGGGACGCTGGCTCGCGCTTTTACAGGCAGGGCTTCCTTTTAATTTCTTACATTTACTGTCACTCCTTGCTTGCATTATTGTCTTACTTCACTTATGATCATGGCTCCACTCACCATACTATATTCTATAATACAGAGGTCATATGACACCTAGTCGCTGGTTTATTCTTCTTTTTGCAATGACAATTTTCCTATGCCGGTTCTTCTTTGCTGACGCCGCAAGCTTGCAGTACGAGAATCAGGTTATCGAACGCCTGGACGTCGAAATGATGAATATGCCTCAAGGTGCTGTCTTCGATGTAAACTCAGTGAAGGCTAGGATCAAGACGAAAGAAGGCAGTCAATTCTATCAGACAGAGTTCGATAATGACCTGAAAAATTTGGCCAGGGACTTTGACCGCATCGAGCCAATTCTGGACTGCGTTGAAGGCAAGATTTACATTACCCTAAAAATATGGCCAAAGCCGACTATTCGGCAGATCATTTGGAAAGGCAACTGCAAGGTCTCATCGAAAGATCTTTCTGCGGAGCTCTGCGTACCTAGAGGAACGGTCTTTGATCGCCAAAACTTCAACACCGCTTTTCATAAGTTGAAAACGTATTATGTCACCAATGGATTTTTCGAAGCAGAACTTGACTATGTTGCCATCCCTGTCCCCATGTGCAATCAGGTCGACATCGAGATCATCATCAACGAAGGCCGCGCAGGCAGGATCGAAAAAATTGTTTTCTGCAATTTTTCTCAAGAAGAAACAGATGAACTTGCAGATCAAATCGTCACCAAACCTTATTGTTTTTTCACCAGCTGGCTGACAAATGAAGGAACTTATCAAGAAGAAGCGATCCACCAAGACGAATTCTTGATCCTTAATTATCTTCAGAATAAGGGCTATGCAGATGCAAAAGTCTGGGTCGAAGTTTTAGAATCTAAATGCGATCGCATCATCATCAAAATATTCGCCTATAGAGGTGAGAAATACCATTTCGGCTGCCTCCGGATCAATGGCAACCGCATATTCTGCACTGAAGAAATAGCAAAGCGGATCAGGATCTGCCCCGGCGATGTTTATTCACCTGAAGCTTTAAGAAATGCTACTGAGCGCGTTACCAACTATGTAGGCCGCTATGGTTATATCGATGCTATTGTCGACTTCGAGCCAAAACTGTCCTGCGAGCCATTTGTCTATGACATTGATTTTACAATCGAAGAAGGCGACCAATATCGCATTGGCCTGATCAAAGTGTTGGGCAACTGCTCGACCCAAACAAACGTCATTTTACACGAGACCTTGCTTGTGCCGGGAGAAGTCTTCAATATTGAAAAACTGAAGGCAACCGAAGCGCGCTTGACCAACGTTGGCTTCTTCAGCAGCGTAAACGTCTATGCCGTTAAATCTGAAGATGTCTGCGGCCTTGGCAGCAATTACCGCGACGTCCATATCGAAGTTCAGGAAACTAATACAGGGCAGTTCGGCGCATCTTTTGGCTTCAGCACCCAGGAAAGCATTTTCGGCAGCTTTAACATTACTGAAAAGAACTTTAATTCGTCTGGCTTACCAAATTTATGGTCACAAGGCTTTTCTGCCTTGCGCGGCGGCGGCGAATACACAGCTTTTACTGCTACTGTGGGTGTCAAAAGCCGCAGCTACGACTTCTCATGGACAAAGCCCTACTTCATGGATTCGCAATGGACTGTTGGCTATGAAATCGAAAGCGCTTCCAACCGTTATATTGCCGATGACTACACCTTTAATACCTTAGGCTATACTCTAAGAGGCTCTTACCAGCTCAACGCCTTCATGAAGACTGTCTTGCACTACCGCATCCTGAGCACGAAAATCGATGTCTATAAACATTCCATTGAAGAAGATGCCGATGAAGATGTAGCTAAAGGGAAAATCAAAGAAGCCGTTCACCGCATCGAAGGCCTCGAAAAAATCGAAGATGAAATCCGCAACAGCGGCCTCATTTCTGCCGTCGGCGCTGCTTGGGTCTACGACTCCACCAACCACCCCTTAAAACCATCGCGCGGCTATAAATCACGCATCGAGCTCGAATATGCTGGCGTCGGGGGCAAACACACCTTCTTTAACCTCTCCTATTTAAATTCCTACTTTTGGCAGTTTAGGTCCATCGACGAATGCGGCATATGGAAGTTTAGAGCTGACACTCGCTACATCATCCCCGTAGGTAGCACAAAGCCCCATACCATTCCTCTTGAAGAACGCTTCTTCCTCGGCGGAGGCTACGTTGTCAGAGGTTACAGGCCATTCAGACTAGGCCCTCAATATGAGGAAGGCGACCCGCGCGGTGGTATATCGCTCCAATTCCTCTCGTTAGAATATATGCGCCCTCTTTACAAGCGACTGGAAATCTTCTTCTTCGCTGACTCAGGCCACCTGTCATTAGACCGCTTTGCTTTTGGCCGCATGAGCACAGCTGTGGGCCTTGGATTGCGCATCGGCCTGCTGCCTGGCGCTGCTCCGCTAGTTCTGGGCATGGGCTTTCCCATCAACCCGCAAAATCGCGGCCAGGTCAAACGCTTCTTCTTTGAGTTGGGAGGACAATTCTAAATAAAGTGATGAGCAATGAGCAATAAATGTCGAGTAAAGATTAGTTTGCAAAAAACCAATGCTCGAGTCATTATAGTAAATTACACATAAGGAGACATTATGAAAAATTTTAAGAAATTAATAGCTACAACAGTACTCGTTGCTGCAAGCGCACTCTTATTGGCTGCTGTGCCGAACAACCAAATGCAGGGCCAAAATGCAATGCAACCTCAAGGTGCAAGCATGCAACCTCAAGGCCCAACTAAAGTTCGCTATGTCAATTTTAAAAAATGCGTCGAACAATCTCAAATGGGAAAACAGGAGCAAGCATCCTTTGAAGCATTAAAAAAACAGATGGAAACTGTTCTCGCGGAAAAAGAAAAAGTCCTCAACGAGCTTGCCACAAAACTGGAAGATGTTGACTTCCTCGACAGTCTCTCAGCCGAAAAAGAAACCGAACTGAAAAGACAGTTCCGCACTTTGGGCCAAGAATATACTCAGCTCCAACAACAATATCTGCAAACCTTAAATCAAACGAACTTCAAAGTCGTCCAAAAAATCAATGAGAAGGTCGGTGAAGCTGCCACAACAGTCGCCAAGCAAAATAACTATGACCTCGTTGTCAACGACGAAACTCTCTTTTTCGCCAATCCATCCCTAGACATCTCTCAGCAAGTCATTGCTATCATGGACCAAACTACCGACAAAGAGTCTAGCGAAACACCAAAGAAGCCTGAATTACCTAAGTAATCAAGCTTTGCAAAATCACAGTTAACAAAAAAAAAGGCCGGCTATTGCCGGCCTTTTCATTTACACTGTTCTATTACAGAACTCAATTAACCCCAGTTACTGTCATCAGCATCTGGCTCTTCTGTAGGCTGCTGAATCACAGGCAATACTCCAGGAGGGAGCTTGAAGCCTAACCCAGATTTCTTATTTTCACCTGGTGGAACAGTTTCAGGGCTTGGAGTCTTTCTCAAAGCTGGTCTGTTTCTAATTGCCGCCAGCAAACCACCACGGTCGCCATTAGCAGCATTATCAGCATTTATCTGAGCTGCAGTTCTCCTTGGAGCTGCTGCCGCCATTGCTAATGCTGCTGCTGCAGATCCTGCCATAGGAGCCGCTGAGCCTACATCGAAAGCACCGTCGAGCTCTTCATCATCATCGCCTGCGACTGCTGCGCGTTTACCTAAGATGCCACCTAATGCCCCTGCTGAAGAATTGATAACAGGTCTCGGTACTGCTAATGGATCAGCTATAGCTCCTCTATTTTGAGCTGCTGCTGCTAATGCATCAGCCATACTTGGAGCTCCAGCCGATTGGTTGTCATTCGCGTTGTCTGGCGAATCTGGCAGTTCAAGATCACATACAGGAGCTGTAGGCGGAGCGATCGCAGAACTACTATCTTCAACTGAACTGCTTGAAGAAGGCGGAGGAGGTATTGCTGCAGCTGATTCTGCTGCATTTTGACCTTTTTTAGCTTCTTCTTCTGTTTTCGTCTTCGCCTGTGCAAGCACTTGTCGCAAAGCTGCAACATCGCGATTTGAATCAATTGAACTCAAAAACTTCTCTACGTTTCCAATTTCTCTTTGGATATCATTTAATGCACCAAGTCGAACTGCATCTGCAAGACCCTTACCAAAAGTAACGATATCGTTAGCAACAGTGTCATTGGCAGAGCTTGCTGCTTGTGCTGCTGCTGCTTTTTCAGCGGTTATGCGAGCATCTTCTGCAGCTTTTTGTTTCTGTTGCTCTAATAACTCGTCATTTGCTCTTTTTGCTTCAGCTTCTGCTTGAGCTTTTGCTTCAGCGTCAGCTTTTGCTTTAGCTGCAGCATCTGCTTGGGCTTTCGCAGCATCAGTTTCTGCTTGTTCTTTTGTTTTTCCTGCTGCTTCTGAATCTGCTTGTTCTTTTGCTTTTGCTGCAGCTTCTGCATTTGCTTTTTCTTTTGCTTTTGCTGCTGATTCTGCTTCAGCTTTTTCTTTTGCTTTTGCTGCTGATTCTGCTTCAGCCTTAGCAGCCGCTGCTGCAGCCTCTTCAGCTTTCTTCTTCGCATCAACATCGTTTTCAGGTTTGCTATCTGTCGGTGCGTTGCCTGCTGCGTTGTTTACACCACCACCACCTGGCGGAGGAGGAGGATTTCCACCGTTTTTACGCTTGTGTTCCAAAACGCCGACTGTTAT
>Ga0207147_1027_pt1 | contig 29679 bp, 21 predicted proteins | sample Alteio_BWMinHeat_33_FD_153551 | JGI IMG/M metagenome (GOLD analysis project Ga0207147, IMG submission 153551) | Enriched cells from forest soil in Barre Woods Harvard Forest LTER site, Petersham, Massachusetts, United States -... | ecosystem: Environmental > Terrestrial > Soil > Temperate forest >... | reverse complement strand
ATACTTGCGGGCTAATACTTGATATTCAGGCATATAGTTCAATTTGTTTGATGGAAGATAATTTTATATCCTATGGCGATTTCTTAACAGCACAATTTTAGGAGTCAGGAGTCAGGAGCCAGGAGCTGTAGCTATCAAGTTTGTTTTGATAACCTATAAAATGAACCACAGAGACACAGAGGCACAGAGAAAGACCAAAACGACCTAACGACCTTAAGGACCTTAACGACAATAACGACCATAACGACAAAACAAATTAAATAGACCACCGTAATTACCAGCAGACATAAGATATCCCTAAGGTGTAAGCTCTTTTATCGTCCTTATGGTCCTTAAGGTCGTTAAGGTCCTTATGGTCGTTGTGTCGTTTTGGTCATTCTGTCCTTTCTCTGTGTCTCTGTGGTTCATTTTTTCCGTTTATTTATAAATTTATTAATTGATATAATGAATTTATAAAGTTTCTGTACTTTTATATTTTTAAAATTATATAATTTATAAAATAATAATTGACTGAAAGAAATTTATGTCTATTCAACCAAGTTTAATCAAAGCCATTCATGATGCTCACACTTGCGATGAATGCATGGCTGTTATTGATGGGATTCAAGTTTCCGAAGGAGCAGAAAAGGAAAAATTGACATTTCCCATTCATGAAATTCTTTGCAAAGCTGTCGAATTATGCAAAAAAGAAACTAATCCACAAAGAATCGATCGCTTGATAAGCAAAATTGACGCTCTTGCACCTCAATTAGCCAATTCATCAACAATGCAAAAAACCACCACTGTCTCTGAAGTAAGATTAGTGTCTGATAATACTTTGCGCGAACAATTAGTAAACAGGAAGGCAGAACTTGAAAAAGGCCAGAAAGAAGTCTTCGATTCATTAAGGACAAAATTTAAAGCATTATCAGAGAGGGAGCAGACTGAATGGGAGAAAGAACTTGGTAATAGTGATTATTATCTAAATGAAAATGAACATTATACTTTAGTCCGCCGTGAAGGAGTTGTTTACAAATTTTTTCTTTATTATATTCATCCTTTTCATCCAGAAAGGGAAGTTTTTTATAAATATGAAAAATCAAGTGACTTTAGAGACGAGGTTATTTTTGATGCCCTTTCAAGACCTTTTCAAATCACAAATGAACCATCACCAGCAGTTGTTAGATGTCTTACTCATGTAGAAATGATTGACCTGCTCGAAGCAATCAGCAAGCAAAATGATACGCTTACCCCAGGTCAAAAAGACAATTGCTTCACAGGATTGCATTTTTTCTCTTCTGAACAGAAGAAATTTGAAGATGTTCTAAAAATTCTTCCTAAAGAAAACCTAAATGACATTTTTAAAACTTTTGTATCAGCTTATTGCAATATGAATTATGACTTTCAAAGTACTATAGATTTACACTTTGACCCTTTTTTTCGATTGATAATGTCTTTAGTAGATTATGTCGATCTTTCTTGTTTAAATGAGGATGATCGCAACAAATTATCTTCTAGCGCAGGCCATATTTTTAAAGCTTTGCTAGATGCTATAGATTATAGAGATTCCGGGGGTAATGAGCATCATATAATGCAAAATTTTCTCCCAGCTGATAGGCAAAGGCTTCTTAGAACAATTGAAATTTTACTTAAGCTGGGTCTCAAAGTCGATGTCTCCATTGAGAGCCTAGAACCAAGAGGAGGTGCCTGTTTGCCTGATTTCACATTCTTAGAAAGAATGAATGCAATGGGACGCAAGCGGGATTTAATTAATGAAATGATGATCATTTGTTTTAAAAATGGCGCAAAAATACACAATCGGCTAGCTCGCAATATGCTTAAGGGTTTGCCAATGTCAGCACCCTTTATGCCTTTTTTGGTGAAACAAGGATTTATAGCTCAAGCTGATGCTGAAGTCTTACTTAAGGGAGATAATGCTGCGCCCACTGAAAGGAATTGCGTTACTCAAGCTAGACTACTCATAAATGATCTTGAGCATAATTTAAAAGTCTATAACAGCTCGCCGCAAGAAATTCCCTTGGAATTGATCAGTAATGCAAAAAAATGCAAGGCATTATTAAAGAGCTACATTGCCAAAAATAAAAATGATCCAGAGCTGCATGAAGTCTATAGAAAGCTCTCGGTTCTTTATGATGCAGCAATTGCCAAAAACCCATTTTTAAGAGAACTGCAGTCAATCAGCCGAGAAATTCGAACTCTGGAAAAAGATCCCGCTCTTAAACCATCAAGAAGAATAAGCCGCTTTTACAGCTTGTTTGGGCCATCGGAGTCTTTTGATGCTACAGTTTCTATGAATTCCGTCCAATTGGTCTGGCAAAAAGAATATAGAAAGCAGCTTTGGCCAAAAATGAGGGACAGGGCTGTTTCAGCTGCTGTGCGAGTTCAAAGCAGCGACCATCTAAAACGACGGCAGATTACTTGGGTCCATGGAACTAAATCTTCATCCTTGCCCATGATCACTAAGGTAAAGGCTTTAATGGCACAAGGTCAGCTTATAGAAAGAAATATTCCATCATTTAGTGGAGAACTTGCAGAACCTCCAACAGATAATTCTGTACCTTATATAAATGCAACAACACTTTCAGGTGAATGTTTAACATCCGATTGGGAAGACAACGATATTGTCTCTTGCTATTTTAATGCCAGTACTCGTTTTTTAGTTTCTTGGCTTTTTGCGAGCAAAGTAAAAGGCTATAGCGAACACCATGGGTTTGATGCTGAGTTATCCTGGAAAAAAGTTGATGTAAATACTTTATTAGGAGATATGATCGATTCAAAATTTGGCAGCATCAGTTACTATGTTCCATTACATGTTATGCGCCTTCGCATGACTGATCGTGAAGCAGACAAAAAATTGAATAAACTAAGAATCTTTGTAGAAGCTGTATTAAAAGAAAAGTGGAATGATAGCCCTCTTAAAGATCTTCCGGCGCAACAATTAGAGACTTTAAAAACCACTACAACAAATTCCATATTTAAAAACAGATTTCAAAAGGTTTATAATGCTTTGTGCGCGCCAATCCCATTTACATTAACTGAAAAAGAACTGAAGCTTGTGACTGATCCAAATGCATCTCCCATCATATTTGCAAGCACTTCCGTTAACTCGAAAAAAATACCTGATGGAAATGAATTCCTTGCCACTGGCCCACTCAGCTTGGGTAAGGATATCGATGTGGCTTTTGCTCCTGCAGATCAAGTCCGATGGTTTCAAAGCCAGCTTGATCAATTTGGAGTCAGCGTTTATGACCGCGATGCCGCCTTTTATTTAGAGATGATGAGTATGGCCAAGGGCAGCCAGATGGTCCCTTATGATTCAAAATCATTGAATGATCCTGTGGTATTTGCTCAAACAATGAATGCGGATGTTCTCCCATCTTATGGGATTTCCTTTCCTGAAAATGCACGTTATTTAACTGAACAAGGAAAATTCGAGCCTGTTACCGATCAATATTTAGAAAATGGAAAAGGTCGTCAATTTAAAAACCATGCTGCCTATTTACATGCTGTTAAGGAAGGCACTATCCTTCCAAGACATACCCATGGATTGATGCATTCGTTTAGGACAGCTCTTTGGGCTAGGGCATTAGCAGAAATCTACAAAATACCCCCTGAAAAGAGATTTTGGCTTGGGGTTACAGCAGGCATGCACGACATCCAACGCAGCGATGATGGCGTGGACCGATGGGACAGAGAAAGCGCCATGCGGTTAAAAGCGTACTTGATTTCTAGAAAATTGCCTGCTGATCAAATCGATGAATATACACATGCGATCCTGCATAAGGACCCGGAAAATGGTCAGTATGTAAGTGATATTCAATGTGCCGTCCACGATGCTGACGTCATTGAGATTATCAGGGTTATGTCAAGGAGTCAATTTGATCCAAAACACCTTCAATTTTTTAAACTGCCACATTTGACTGATGACTATAAGAATAAACTACTCAATGAATTTTTTGATTTCATTAGGATCACTGAAAATCATGAATTGAGAATGACCATGGAACAAACCTCTCAAGATTATGCCGGAGACATGATGCGCCTATTAGCCCACCTTGTCAAGCAGGGGCGTTTTCCGCTTTTGGCAGCGCTTGTCAAGACAGATTTGGCTGCTTTTGATCCTGGCAAGCTTCCAAAGAACATTGAAGCTATTCTTGCCAAGATTTTACAATCATCAACCGCTCAAGAAAAAGATGTTAAAAGCGCTTTAGGATAGGTTCAAGAGCCAGTAACTATCAAGTCTGTTTGGATAACCAATAAAATTAACCACAGAGAACACAGAGATACACAGAGGAGCACAGAGAAAAATAAAAATTAAAAAGGCATTCTTTTTCTTTAAAAAAAATTCTCTGTGTTTCTCTGTGTATCTCTGTGTTCTCTGTGGTGAAAATCCAAAATTTATCGGAAATTAATAGTTATAAAAACAATCATCAGGGGAGTTGTGCTTGTATTCTTGAGTGAGCAAAGCTTGGATGTCGCTGGCGGTGGTCAGCATGAGAGCCTGCTCGGCGAGGCGGCTGGCCTCGACGATGCTGGTGTTGCGGATAGCTTGTTTAACAGCAGGCAGATAACGCGTTGCGACTGAAAGCTCGTGGACTCCAAGCCCTAGCAATAGAGGCGTGAACCTCGGGTCAGCGGCGACTTCTCCGCAAATCGCCACAGGGATACCTTGATGGGTGGCCTCATGGACGATGAGTTTGATCAGCCTCAACACACTAGGATGGGTTGGGGTATATAGCGAACTCATTTCATGATTGCTTCTATCGACGGCTAGAGCATATTGGACGAGGTCATTAGTGCCGATGGATAAGAAATCGCATTCTTTGGCCAGCAGGTCAGCAATGATGGCCGCAGACGGAACTTCGATCATGCATCCTATGCGTACATAGCCATATTTCTTCCCTTCACTTTTAAGCTCTTTTTGGGCTTCAGAAATAATTTCTTTTGCTTCTAACAATTCTGACAGCGTTGAAATCATCGGAAACATGATGCTGACATCGCCGAAAGCACTTGCTCGTAGCACTGCCCTCAATTGACTTTTAAAAATGTTTTTCTCTTTTAAAAGAAATCGGATGGCCCTGCAGCCAAGAAAAGGGTTAGTTTCTTTGTTTTGCTGCATAGACAAGCATTTATCGCCGCCGACATCAAAGGTCCTGATCACGATGGGCAGCCCGCGCATCTTTTCTACAAGTTCTTTGTAAATGGCAAATTGTTCTTCTTCCGAAGGAAAAGAGTCTTGAGACAGACATATAAATTCCGACCTAAAGAGGCCCACACCATTGCCACCGTGGATATGGAGAGATTCAAGCTCGCTAGCCATTTCAATGTTTGCTGAAAGTCTTACAGTATATCCATCAAAAGTCTCAGGACGCAGGTTTTTAATATCTTCAAGCTTATCCAAATGATCTTGCAGCTGGCTTCTGATATGCTGATAATGTCTAAGAGTGTCTAGATTTGGACTTAAAATGACTTCCCCTGTTCGTCCATCCACTATTGCCAGGGAATGGGCTGATGGATCGATCCCCTCCAAAGGTATGCTGGACACATAGGGAGTGCCTTTCGATTTTGCTACAATGGCCGCATGAGAGGCAGGACCGCCGTATTCAGTGACCAAAGCGGATGCGGCAGCGTTGTTTGCCTCGGCTGTATCGGCCGCAGTCAACTCTTTGGCAAAAACTATTGAGTCCGGTGAAATGGACGCCAAAGAAAGCCTTTGCTTAGCGCGCAAATATCCCATGACCCTTCTTGAAATATCTTGGACATCTCTAAAACGGTCTTGGAAAAATGGGTCTTTGATCGTATCGAATTTGATCTTATATTGATCGACTTGGTTTTGAAATACAGATTCTGCATTTTTCCTGGTGCTCAGGATGGCATGCTCAATATGGGTTGTGAGCATCGGATCTTGCATCATTTGAAGCTGGGACTCCAAAATCGTTGCGCTTTCGTGAAGATCTTCGGTGTAGAGGCTTTTCTGAAGGGTTTCGAGTTCTTTTCTGCTTAAGCGCATGGCTTTGCGGAAACGATCAATTTCGGCTTCAAGGCTTTCATCATTAAGGTTGAATTCAGGAACAGTTTCCTCGGCAGGCAAGAAAAGAATGGGCTTTCCAATAGAAACACCTCTGCAAATAGGAGTCCCTTGCAAACGTACTTCCTTGGAATCGTTGTTCATTTAAACATTTTCTCCAAAATGGTTCTCAAAGGCAGAAACTAAGGAGTTCATGGTTTTTTCAGCATCTACGCCTTGGGTTGTGATTGTGATGCTTGAATTTCTCTTTGCTGCTAGCATAAGAAGACTAAGAATGCTTTTCGCGTTGACAGTTTCCTGTTTGTGAGTAAAAAACACATCACATTTTGCTGATTGCAATAACTTGACTATTGCTGTGGCTGGACGAGTATGCAAACCCATTTTATTCTTTACTTTCACCTTTGTCACATGGATCATGGCATTGCCCCTACAGTTTGTTAATTTATAAATACAATTAGTTATATAAAGTTCAACAATATTCAATCAATTCATTTGTAAGAACTTCAATTTTATTTGTAAAATTGCCAAAAATTCAATAAATTATACTTATTTATTGAATTTATTGATACAAAAAAATTCAGTAATTACTTCTTTTCTTAAGTGATCAGCTCCATATAAAACATCAACCAGTCAGTAAATGTCGGAAATGACATATTTTCCGCAGAAGCTTCTCTCCCAGCAATCCCAGATATTGTCTTCGACACCCCAGAGTAATAAACATTGCCCATTTCCTGTTCCGGATACCAATCTTCCCAAAAACATTGGAAAAAGGGCATCCCAAAGGATTCGTAAAAAGGGATCAGTTGAGTCGGATCCACAGAAAGGCCCTTCGTTGTCGAAACATTCTCTTCAGCGACCATGGCTTGAAAGCGGTCATAACTTTCTTTCATATTATATGAAGGGGTAATCCCAGTGCAGTCTGTGGTTTTACAAAATCCATTGTGTATTTGCAAAAAAGAAATGTAGTCGACAGGAAACATTGTGCCCGCGAAACTTTTTTGAAGTTTGATTTTTTCACTGTCGCTCATTGGAGTTAGCCCTCTGAAAAAACCTTTATTCTCCTTTAAGCTATAGACCAAAAAAGCTTCGTGCGGGTCATCGAACTTTTTTTGCACAATAAAAACAACAATGTCATCTAATGAAGAGAAAAAACGGTTTAAAAAATCATCTAAGTTTTGATGGTAAGGAAGCTTTGAAAGCCAAAAATCACGGGTAAATTCTATCCGGTCAGAAACGCTTAACCTTGATAATTCAAACCAGCCTTTACATAAGCTGGGAACTAATTTGCAAGCAGCATCCCAATCGAGTTTTTCATTTTTGTTCAACTGTATGACTTTATGAAAGTTACCCTTTGGAGTATCGTCTCTAAACTGGGAAAAAAATTCATTAATATGATTGTCCATGTCAACCCCGTTGAAAGCCAGAAATATCGCAACCGATACGGCAAATCAAGTAAAAAAAGTATGTCTATCTGTAGATTGAAAGTTTCTTTGCTACCCTTTTCTATTTCTACTAAATAGTCCATTTTCGGCAAGATAAAAAAATCTAACATGTTTTTCTTTATGTCAAATTTTATAGAAACATTGAAAAATTTCTGGGAGAAGCATCCTGCTCTAGCATATGGGCTTGTCATGCTTATCGGCTGCAATCTGGCTTTTTCAGGCAATCTACTATTGTTGATACCGATAATGATATTGCTAGTCACGATACGAGGCTTAGCGAATGCTGCTCTCCTTATCGTTCTTACTGCAGCGAGCTTTCTATTTGCACACTATTCTTATCAATTGCCTAGTTTGCCCGAAGAAGGAATTGAGGGCACTGGCATCATTCAAATCACCTCTACTGTAAATAAGACCAATCACTTTGGAAAACAAGCCGTATTTAAAGGGTTTATCCAAACTTTTGAAAATACTGACCATCAAGTCATAGGAAAAAATCTACCCTATACTCTCTCGATTCCTAACAATGAGTCCAATAAAATTCCAAAGGCTGATAAAAACTATCAAATCTCCGGGCGCCTTAAACAGCTTGCCTCTGGTTACTACACAATAACAAAGTTCAAAGAAGCGCCATTGATCCCTGTTGAAGGATCATTTAGCCTGGCAGAATTTAGAAAAGCCGCTAAGCAAAAAGTGACAGATTATATTCATAGGCAATATGAAGGAAGCAGAGCTTCTGTTTTTCTAGCAGGTATAGCTACCGGAGATTTTGATGATCGCTCGATGGTCTATGAATTTGGCCGTTTCGGACTGCAACACATCATGGCAATTTCGGGATTTCACTTCGCAATTATTGCCGGAATTTTCAGTTTGCTGCTGAGATTTGTATTTAATCAAAGGACAGCTGCCATTGTATTGATATTCCTGCTTAGCAGCTACTATCTATTTTTAGGAAGCGCATCTTCAATAATGAGAGCCTGGGTGACAATTTTAATTGCGCTATTGAGCACAGTATTTAAAAAGAGATCTAATGGGTTGAATTCTTTAGGGATTGCTTTGATTTTTATCTTATTGATAGATCCGCTGCTTAGTAGAAGTTTGGGCTTCCAATTTAGTTTTGCCGCCACTGCAGCAATTTTAATTCTATTTCCTCTAAGCGATCAGCTATTACAATCTTTTTTGAAGAAAAGATATCTAAGCAATCTGGTTCAGATGGACTTTCTCAATCAGCATGGCTATTGTTTTCTTGTATTCTGCCGTCAGGCCATCGCTCTTTCACTAGCCGTGACTCTTGTCACCTTGCCCATCACGCTCTATTATTTTCAGAAATTCCCCATCATGAGCCTGATCTATAACTTATTCTTCCCCTTCATGGTGAGCATTTCCATGCTGCTATTAATTCTTGGGCTATTACTCCCCTTTGCCGGTAGCCTGATCCATCAGCTCAATCAAATTTACACAGAATTCTCACTCAATTTGATATACAACATCCCGCCATCGCTAGATATTTATTACCGGGCCAACTTTTTCTCGCTAGAATTAGTTTTGATCTACCTCTACGCAGTATTCTGCATAAGCATCTACGCAAAAGAGCGTCTTGGAAATGATGAAGAAACCTTCGCTTTTCTATAATTATTTAAACGCAAAGGCGCAAAGGCGCAAAGATTTTTTTAACACAGAGAACACAGAGAAAACATCACAGAGGAACACAGAGGAATTTTTTGGTTGAAGTTTAAATAGTAAAAAACATTCAAAACCCTCTGTGTTCCTCTGTGATGTTTTCTCTGTGTTCTCTGTGTTTCAATTTTTTTCTTTGCGCCTTTGCGCCTTTGCGTTTAATTATTTAGACGACGTTGGCGGCGTTCGAAGGTTTCGCAGCTTCGGCAGCATCGATTTCTTTGATCCATTTTCGAGATTGCCAACCTACACTAAATGAGAGCATGCTGGTGAAATGACCTTGGTAGCTAACTTGATATTTTCTGCGAGGATCTTCTGTTAAAGAAGTGCAATCGCCCGGACATGCAAAATCTGTCTTACTTCCATAAGTATAGATTTTAAGCTTGCCATCTCTTTCGGCTTGCAAACTCTCAGTATAAAGTTGATCCCTGTAAAAATTCGCGACAGACATTTCTTTTTTCCTTTGATCAAGCTCTTTGTTGCTGCAGCACACTACGCTTGATATTTTGCTGGCAACAGTGATCATTGGAGTCCCTCTCACAGGTGCATTCAGCAAGATCACTGCAACAACACGAATATTGCCAAACGTCTTTGTATTTCTTGCTAAACGGGCAACTTCCAGACCGATAGGTCCGCCCATTGAGTGTCCTGCAATAATGAATTTTGTTTGGCCGGTTTCTTTCTGAATTCTCTCGAAAAGAGCGACCATTTTTTTGCTCGAAGCATAGTCTTTGATACTTGAGGCAGAATCGTTGCTAAATAGGCCTTCAGCATAATTTAAGGAATAGGAACGGTCGGTCCCTGTCCAGCGTCTATATAATAAAAACTGGCTGTCATTATACCCTGAACCGTGAAGCAAAACGATCGGAATATGTTTTTTTGAAGGTTCGCTAGGATTAGGATCGCTGCAAGCCCTTACAAGAAGAGAAAATCCTGCAAAAGGCAGAGCTAAAAGGTCATGAACCGCCCCAGAAAGAACTCTTGGGATTACAGAAACAACTGTAGCCGCTTTTTCAAGCATATTGTCCGGCAATGCTATTTGCAAATTCCTTAATTCGGCAGCTTCTTCTTTAGTACATAATCCAAGTTTCTGAGCTCTTTCCGAAAAAGCAGGGTTTTGTTTTAAAAGGTTGTTAAGATTTTTGATATTTCGAGATTTTAAAGAAAGTGTATCCTTTTGCTGATCTGATCCTTCTTCGGCGGCTTTATTGAGTATAAACAGGGCTGTTTTAATCTGAGATTGAGACCCATGATTTTTGAATTTTTCGAGAGGTTTTTGATCCTTGGTCGCCGGTTCGGTCAGGCGATCGAGGTATTGCATTGCTAAACTAAAATCATCTTTATTAATTAAACTATAATCAAAACTCATAAACACCTTTTATTTATAATGCAAAGTATTTATTTTATTATAAAGTAAATTAATTTGTCAATAACTCATTAATAATATTTTTAATGTCACCATCTCCATGAAGTGAATCTTTGAAGATAACAAATAGCATCAAATGTAAATCGTATATTTGTGCCATGAAAAGTAATACACGAAAGGGTGCGATTTTTTGATAAATCCGGAAAAGTTTCTAAAGAATAATTATGACTTAATAACAATAACCTCAACTTTTGATTTCTTGTTACATCAATATTCGATCCATTAATGAATGCATTACTTCTTAAGTCTAAACTTTCCAAATGTTCAAAGAATCGCAAACTTACAGTCTGAAGACTATTGTCGTATAAATTAATGTACTTGATATTAACTAAAAGTTTTAATGACTTTGGCAGTTCTCTAAGATTTCTAGATCCCAAATCCAAAGTAGTCACTTGCTCTAACTCTTTTTGGATCGCGCTTTTTTGCAAAATAATCAACCATACATGGTAAGTTCTAAGTTCTTTAGTTTTCCCGATAGCACTTTCAAATGTCGGAATTTTGATTCCAAGTTCATGGATAGTAAGCAAATTTAATATCCAGTGTCTTTGTTCTTCATTAAAATTTATACCTGGTGGCGGAATGGTAAAATTTTTAAGAGTACATAACATTCGAATGTTTCTTACATGAAGTAAAGTTTTTGAAATAGTAGGTTTCAAATCTTTAACTTTTTCCACAGACAATAGATCATCATCTGCTAATGATTTGAAAATATTGACAATTGTTTGTGTAGACAATTTGAAAAAATCAATCCTAAATTTCTTTTTAGGCTGTATCTTTGCTACAGCTTTGTCGTTAGTTGACTGACAGGAATTTTGGTGTAAGGGATTAGAATCTACAGAATTTAAACTAGCAAACATAAAACACATAAAAAATTCCTATTATTTTTAAACAACTGTAAATATTATTCAATTATTTAAATTAAAACAATAAATTTAATGTGGTTTAAGTGGACTTAGTGAGATAATTGCAAAAGTCAAACCCCTCATTTTTCAGACGTTTTTGGAAAGTTTGCTATACCCAGGTGCAGGATTTCTCCATATTTTTAGGGCTGTTGGACATTACAATGTATAGCTCCGAAGGAGCTTAATTTTTATAGCCCATAGTGTAGCACCGAAGGTGCAAACTATGGGTAAGAATGCAAATCAATAAAAAAGCCCTAGCAGGGCGTAATACATCTATTGATTACGCCCTTCTAGGGCTTTTTTGATTAATTGAATTTCACCCATAGTTTGCGCCTTTGGCGCTACACTATGGGCTATAAATATTTCGCTCCTCCGGAGCGATATCTCCACTTGCACTAGGAACTAAGCACTATGCACTTCCTATGCACTATGCACTTTGAACTTTGCACTCGCCGAAGGCGCGAACTTTGCACTCGCCGAAGGCGCGAACTTTGCACTCGCCGAAGGCGCGAACTTTGCACTCGCCGAAGGCGCGAACTTTGCACTAGGAACTAAGCACTATGCACTTACTTTGCACTAAGAACTAAGCACTAGGCACTATTTTCGCTATTGACGAAAAAACGAATTGCGAGTAAAAATGTCGATATTCTTTATGGCGGCCGTAGCTCAGTTGGTTAGAGCGTTGGATTGTGGATCCAAATGTCGCGGGTTCGAGCCCCGTCGGTCGCCCTTTTATATGTCTGCCTATGACAACTTTTGAAGCAATCCTTTTAGGCATCATTCAGGGCATCACCGAATTCTTACCTGTCAGTTCGTCAGGACATCTTCAGCTAGCCAAAAGCCTATTAGGAATCAAGCATTTAGACAAATACATCATTTTCGATATGGTTTGTCATATAGGCACTCTCTTTTCAATTTTCATCATTTTTTCTAAAGAGATCAGGCAGTCGCTTACTGATCGAACCAGATTGCTTCAGGTTATTATTGCGATATTACCGTTATTTCCTTTATTGCTCATCCTGAAGCCCATCAAGTCATTGTTTGCGCAGCCAGAATATTTGGGTTATTTTTTTCTTACGACGGCGCTTATTCTATATTTAGGCGTACGCTTTGGCTGGCAGGAATCAAAGGCTAATGCTGAGAAGAAAAAATGGCGCGACCCTTTTCTCATTGGAGTCTGCCAGGCAGCTGCGATACTCCCTGGCGTATCGAGAAGCGGCTCTACGATAACGGGAGGACGCTTATTAGGCTGGAACATGCAAGATGCGATCTCATTTTCCTTCCTGCTGGCTATTCCAACGATTTTAGGCGGCCTGGTTGTCGAAACATCGCAAATGTTAAAGACCCCTGAGGCGTCCCAGCCCCTGATCTCCTGGCAGCAATATATTGCCGGCTTTTTAGCCTCATTTATCATGGGTTATGCCGCTTTGAGTTATTTACTGAAGGTAGCAGGGAAAAACAAATTCATGTATTTTGTGTGGTATTGTCTCTTTATTGGAATTTTTTCACTCATCTATTTCCATTAAGAGTATAACCAGCACATACTCTAAAGGTAGTTTAATGCCAAAACAACGTCCCGTAAAGACTCCTCCCAAACCAGTTAAAAAACTGCATGGCAACAGGGACATGACCCCTATTTGGGGATTATTTACACTTTCGGGTTCTCTGATCGTTTTTCTTAGCCTGTTAAGTTTTGCTTATGCCAGTTCTTCGCAAAATTGGGTCGGGTTAATTGGATTCACCGTAGGAAAAGTTTTTCATGCCATCTTTGGCCTTGGCAGCTATTTCTTCTGCATCTTTTTAGGATGGATCGGTTGGCGGCGATTATTTTCAAAACCTATTCAGCATCTTTGGATCAAGTTTCTCTACCTTTTTGTGTTTACTTCCTCGTTTTGCGTCTTGCTTTCGTTGATTGAAGACAATCTTCCAGCATTAGGATACCAGCTAGGAAATCTTTTCTACCCAAATTTATGGCAAAGGAAACTCCATTTCCATTTAGGCGGAGCCTTTTTTTATTTTCTTTATCGAGATATTCCGGTCTTTAATTTTCTTAAAATTTTCAATGCCACAGGAGTGGCCATCATCTTTACGACCACTCTGTTCGCAAGCTTCTTATTTTTATCTAAAACCAATCCTGCACACATTTTTCAAGCCATTCTTAATTTATTCTTAAAAATGAGGAGAAGCGAGCCAGAATTGGCCGAAGAGAGCATAGGTTCAGAGGATCCTGAGCAAACCAATTCCTCCAGATTTGTTAAAGTGAGAATTCCTGACAGTCCTCAACAAAATCCGCAGAGCTTAAAGAAAGAGCTGCCCGCTCACCTCCAACAGGAACTCTTGGAAATTCAACCTGAGACTGAATTGACCGAGAGACCTTCTCTTTCCCAAAAAGCAAAGGTAGATAAGAAAAATATCAATATCTCTAATGAACCGGCCCAGCCAGCAAAAGAGAAAGAAAAGCCTGCGACACCAAGCCTAAAGAGCAAAAAACTTACTGCAATCGATGCCCAAAGAGTTTTTAATGGCGACTTTAAAACTTACTCAACTCCTTCAGCATCGCTTTTGACGAGCGCTAAGAAAATCGACCAGTCTTCAATAAAGCAAGATTTGCGCCGTCAAGCCGAAGTCCTTGAAGAAACATTGTTAAGCTTTGGCATCGAGGCAAAAGTCGGTCAGATCAATTGCGGACCGACGATCAATTCCTTTGAAGTCCACCCTGCTATCGGAGTTAAAGTTCAAAAAATCAAAGCTCTCGAAAATGACATCGCTTTGAATATGGAGGCAAAATCCATCAGGATTATCGCTCCAATCCCCGGAAAAGCCGCTGTGGGCATTGAAGTGCCCAATCCTCAGCCCCAGGAAGTTGCCTTTAAAGACATGCTTGTCAACTATCAGCAGGGCGCAAAAAAATTCCATATCCCCATCCTGCTCGGCAAAGCTGTCAACGGTGACTATGTTGTCAGCGACTTAACAAAAATGCCTCATTGCATCATCGCAGGCGCCACCGGGTCCGGTAAGTCGGTTTGCATCAACACGATCGTCATGTCAATTCTGCTCAATGCAAAGCCTGATGAAATCAAACTGATCATGGTCGACCCGAAAAAAGTCGAGCTCACTCCCTACACCAAGCTGCCTCATATGCTGGCGCCTGTGATCACCGAGCCCCAAGGCGCCTGCGCAGCTCTAAACTGGCTTGTCAAGGAAATGGAGAAACGTTACGACATCCTCAAGCTCCTGGGTGTCCGACATATCGATGCTTTCAACAAACGCGAAATCAATAAAGACTTTGAAGCCTCACTGGGAAGCGAAATCCCTGTCAGCCTGCCCTACATAGTTTTGATCATCGACGAGCTTGCCGACTTAATGATGGTATCAAGCAATGATATCGAGACACCCATTGCAAGGATTGCTCAAATGGCGCGTGCCATCGGCATCCATATGATATTGGCAACTCAACGCCCATCCCGAGAAGTGTTCACGGGTCTGATCAAAGCCAACTTCCCTACCAGGATCTCATTCAAAGTTGCCAGCCGGGTCAACAGCCAAATTATTTTGGACGAAAGCGGCGCTGAAGCACTCCTGGGCAATGGCGACATGCTTTTCCTCCCACCGGGCACATCCACACTTGTGCGTGCGCAAGGAGCCTACATCCGCGACGAAGACATCGCAAAAGTTGTCAAACACATTTGTGATCAAGCTCCTCCAAACTATGTCATCGCCTCATTCGATGCCCTGGCTGCTGAGGCTAACGAACTCTCTGAAGCTAGAGCTGCTGCTGCTCCCGCTGACAGCCTTTACGACCAAGCCAAGGATGTTGTAAAGAATTCTGGGAATGCATCGACAACATTCCTTCAAAGGAAACTTAAAATCGGCTATGCCAGAGCTGCCAGCCTCATGGATGAATTAGAGCAACGCGGCGTCATCAGCCCTTCCGATGGTAGCAAAGCCCGAAAAGTGCTGGGCGCAGAGAAGAATGCCTCTTTGAAAGAGGAGCAAGAAGTATGGAGCGACGAGGAAGTTTAAGTGTGGCCTCAATGAATTCTATCTAACCAAAAAATGAACCACCGAGACACAGAGAAAGGACAATGGATTATGTGGATTAAATGGTTTTCTTCGTGTCCGCCGGCATTCTGCCGGCTTTTAAACTAATTTGGTTTTATAATACTGTTTTTTAAATGAACGGGGAAGAACCATAATTTGAAAAGAAAATTTATTTACTCCCAACTTAGCTTAAAAGCCGGCAGAATGCCGGCGGGCACGAAGAAAACACACAAGTCCATACCGTCCATAAAGTCCATACCGTCCATACAGTCCATAGTCCTTTCTCTGTGTCTCTGTGTCTCGGTGGTTCATTTTTAACATTTAAAATCATTCATTTTTAATTTCACTTGTTTGCATATTTCTTTGCCGTTAATTTTTCTAAAAACTCTGAAAAATAATTTAAATAATCAATTTTTTAAATTATTTTTTGACATAAATGTTTTTTTATTTATAGTCAGAAATAGATGAATAAATGGAGGAATTTTCAAAAATAGCGACAAGTAAATAAGAACTGAAAGATTTAACAGAATTAAAAATGCAATATTCAAAATAACATTTTGAGAATTCTCTGATTAACAAATTGGAGGCTAAATGAGTATTGTTCCTACAAAAAGTCAGGAAAGATCATTCATTTTTAGTTGCAGAAACTTAAATGAGCCAATAGTAAAAGACAAGAAAGCGAAAATTAATTCGCTGCATGAAAGTTTAAAATATGATAACGCTCTAAGTCCTGAACCCGCGCGAGCGAGACACTGGAGCAATTTAGGTTCTACCCCCTATTCTCGCCCGCCTGTAGCAATTAAAACACCTTATAGTTCAACAATATACTCTATCGAGGCAACACCAAGCCCACTTCTTAAATCACCAGTAAATAATGATTTCGACGATAAAGTATATGATGCTCTTGTTCACAGTTCGTACATCAAATTAGCTCTAACTTTGAAAACCAAACAAGGTTATCCATGGAATGAAATTAAGAGATTATCATCACCCATTTTGATGGAACAGCTAACACAGATTTATGAAATCGCAAAAGGACACAAAATCAATCTTAATTTACTGATGAATTTCTGCTTAAACTATGCTCGTATTGGAAAATCATCCACATTTTCAATAAATAAAGGATCGGACGCAACCACCCTTTTACTGGGAAAAATATTATTTCTATTGAATCTTGATGTGGCTCAAACGGCAGATCTCCTTAATGACCTGAACATTGTGAAAGTTATTGAGAATGTCAATAACTGCACTAACGGACAACTGGAAAAAATGTTTTGCAATTTGAGCACACACCAATTTCAACATGTAAGTCAAGGTCTGCAAGACGCTCAGTTGGCCTATATCTCCAGAATGCCTTATGAACTAGCTAACTGCCTGTTATTAAAAACAGGCGAAATCAATGTCGGTTTTATTCCAGTGATTAAGGATCACTTTAGTGATAAGAAGAAGCGAACTTCGTTTGAAAATCATTTTCTATATGTTTTGAATGCATTTGAAAGTTCGCCTTTACTTCGATCTTTGTTATCCACAATCGAAGCTCCTTATGCTTCGCCTCGATCAGAAGATTTGATAAGAATATCATTGAGGCTTCCAAATAATCACCCTATCACATCTCTGGAAGCCAGGAAAGCAGCCTTAATGGCCCTGTTGTCTCATTTGAGGCAGGGGCCTGCAGGATCGTGCTTTGCGACATTTATCTGCATAGAAATGCTTTCATCCAATTTAGTCCGCTGCCTTTCCGACATAAGTGAATTGCTTTCTTATGGGAAGATTACCCGAATCGTGAATGGTCATAAGGTAGAATTTACATTCTTAATGAAAGTTAGCAGTGGATCTATTGATAAAACCATCCATATCAATAAAGATGGCTCGTACTTGAAAAACTCCTCAATGAAAATTTATGAATCGATAGGATTGATTGATGCTTGCAGAAGTGTTGGCATCGTTGATATCACATCAGTTGCAAGATTAGCGATCCATGAGATGTACAATTCTGGCGAAAACGTTAATCAGACAAATATAAGCATAAAAAAATTCATGGAGCTAATGATCTTGCAAGCGAGAAAAATGAAGCTTATTCAATCTGAAGAAAGTGTGCATACTTTATTGGATAAGGCCACATTAGCTTATGAATCGCAATTGCAAAATGTGGTGCTAAGAATTTGGGAAAATGCCGTTGCAAATACTGCTGAGATCAGAGACACAAGCCTTCTGAAACAATCATTCTGCCAGGCAGTCACTACTTCGATCACGAAATATTCTAAGGCGCTTGTAAAGTGTTATCATGACGCTCATCCTTTTATCGCCGAATTGTCGAAAATGTTGCTTCAGAGAATCCATTTCACCTATGATCCAAGCGTTATATATCAGGAAATGGCCTCTGACAAACATTCTACAAAAGGGGCGTTTATATTATATGACACAAAAAATGCTGATAATCCGAAAGAATGGAAGCTCATTCAAAATTCATCAGATTTTCAAATTTTTGTCGGTTCAGTGGTTAGGCAGGTGATTTCGCCTCTAGATGTTTATGAAAACGATGATCTTCTTGTAGATTCTACCAGGATTTTAATCTATCTTCAAAGCCATGATTTTTTGCAGCACGCAATAAAAGAATATAATTTTGCAAACGCTAAAAAAGCGCATTTAGGTGTTAATGTGGAAGCAGCCAATCATGTTCCTTGGTTGGTAATCACTGGTGATGATCCAAAGGAAGTTCTACAAATCTACCATGAAAAATTCACAGACACATTTACAGAATTTGTTTCGACCCCAAAAACAGCTTCTGACCTTCTCAAAGATCTGATCGGTTTTGCTAAAAAAGGAGTACCTCAAGAACATATTTTTAATCCAGCATACAAGCAGCCCTTAATTGTTGATGGACTGCATGCATGCTCGCTTTTGATCAATCATCCGACATTTAAACGAGCTTGGAATTCAACACTGGATCCCGCGGATTGGATAAAAATGAATATCACAGACTATGGTCAACATATTTCAAAATTTTTTGTGGGAAGTGAAGCAAGAAGCCAAATAATCAATAAACTTTCGCAAAAAATTCCAGAAATCAAAAGAAAAGACTTTATTGCTGAAGCGAATCAACTTTCATCAATTTTACTTCTCCCTGAATATAGAAACAAAATGATTGAGTTAACATTAAAATTTCTTAGCCCTCAAAAATATGATGCGATCTATAACGATCTGGATAAATTTATCTACAACAAAGCCTTTTCTGAAGGCATAAGATTTTTTATACACGATCTTGAAATACATTTTGCCGATAGCAACTGGCAGCATGGAATGCAGAGTTCAAATTTCTCCTTTATTTTTAATCCTGCAACCGCAAATGTTGAGTTATGGGAAACCTTGGAAAATGGCGATCTAGTATCGCCTCTTGATCCTGAAACCTGGATCAAAGATAAAAAATGGGTTTATATTCCTGATCCGCTAGCTCATTAATAAGGATATTTATGAAATTGAAACATCCAGCCCTTTATTGCCAGTCATTGAAACTTGATGATGAGCTTTTTGAACTTAAGATCAACGAAGATAACATTCCCATAGTGCAGCATGGATCAACTCATTATAAAGACATTTATAAACTCACCATTGATTTTCCCTTGCTTACAAAAGGAAGAAATATTGAAGTTCTTTCACAGTTAGCGAATTTCTTATTTCAAGGAACGTCATATAAATTTATCAATAATATCAGTGAGTATAAAGAGTCATATTTAAATAGAATTGAGTTCGAAAAAAATTCTTTGGACTTTTTGCCAGAAAGACTTATTGATCATGGCATTTTTGATTTGAATTCTATGCACCCTCCTGTCATTAACGGCAAAGAGCTTACCTTTTACGTCTATGACGATCATACGGGCGTTCCTTACAAAGTAACTTGCCCCTTTCCAATCCCTGCCAACGTAAAGGCAGTCTATAGCCTGTTGCCTTATTCTGAGAGTTGATCCTGCCCGATCTTAATCTTGATCTTGATCTTGATCCTGCCCTATCTTAATCTTAATCTTGATCTTAATCTTGATCTTAATCTTAATCTTAATCTTAATCTTGATCCTTAGACACAGATAACACAGATTGACACAGACAAAACATCAGTAATTCTCGCTGGCAAAATGATATGCTTCAAAATAGCTCCTAAAAGGGAAAATGATAAAGAACAGGATAAGCAGGATAGGCAGGATAAGAGAGATATTCATTCTATTACTGAAAATCGCATAAATTTAATTTTTACTATCCTGCCTATCCTGCTTATCCTGTTTTATTTATAACTCATAGAGAATTGCTGACAAAGCATTAATAGTTTTGTCTGTGTCAATCTGTGTCATCTGTGAGAAAGGATTAAGATTAAGATCAAGATTAAGATCAAGATTAAGCACGGGCAAGGGCAAGGATTTTTAAAGCGAAAGCTCTTATAAACTAATTTATTGTGTTTGATATTTACTTTCGCATGAAATAAAATACGCTTCTTTAATTTTTATTTAATTAGGATAAATATATGGCAATTCCCGCAGCAAGCTATCAACCGGTAAGTTACCAGCCTAACGCACAAAGGTACCAGCATAACCCGCCTAACGCTCAAAGGCACCAGCAGCCTAACGCTCAAAGGCCTTCTAGATTAGACAATTTTATATGCGAAGAGTCTTCTAGAGTCGGGACTAATTATATAGCAGCAATTGTCTTTGGCGCCTTGGCATCCCTTGCTGTTTTAGGTTCAATTACTGCAGGGATATGTTGGGCGGCTGTGCCATTGACAGCATCCATGGGCTTAACATTAACTATATCTCTACTGGCTAGCATGATCTTATTTGGCGGCGCTTGCTGTTATGCTTTCGCCAACGCAGTGGCTTCCGCTGTTTGTGTCGTTGGAGCCGGAATTGGCAAAGCCCTTGGGTTTTAATAGGGGACATTAAGGAATACTCCCGAGCCCGAGCCCGCTTCCGAGCCCGTGCCCGATCTTAATCTTGATCTTAATCTTAATCTTGATCTCGATTGAGATTAAGATAGAGATCAAGATTAAGATTAAGATTAGGATTAAGATCAAGATTAGGATTAAGATTAAGCACGCACCCGGGCACGGGTAATTATGTTACTTTGTCACTCGTTGGAAATGAATTATGCAAAAAGTCTAAAATTTGATATACTGACAGACCAAATTAAAGATAAATAATTGTGAATTCATGAGTTCTGAAAAGAAATTTAAAATTGCCACTTTAGGCTGCAGAACAAACCAGTACGAATCTCAGGCTTATCAAGATCAATTGAAAGCAATGGGATTCGTTGCTGCGAATGACGGTGAGCAAGCCGACATTTGCATTGTCAATACTTGTACAGTGACAGAATCGGCTGACGGCCATAGCCGCCATGCTATAAGACAGCTCGCCCGTGAAAATCCAGGATCGAAATTGGTCGTTACAGGTTGCTGGGCTGAAAGGCAGCCTGATGCTGTAAAAGCAATTGATGGTGTGACCAATGTTGTTTCAAATAAAGAAAAAGAAAATCTAATCGCCACATTATTTCCTGAAGAGGATGTTCCAGAATTTTCCATAAAGAATTTTGATGCTCATACCAGAGCTTTCGTCAAAGTCCAGGATGGCTGTAATTCATACTGCACTTATTGCATTATCCCCTATGTGCGCGGACGCTCGCGATCCCGCACAATCAACGAAGTGATTGCTGAGGTTGAGAACCTTGTTGCCAATGGTTATCAAGAAATCGTTCTAACGGGCATTAATATCGGAGATTTCGATGGCAACCCTGCCGAGGGCCAGCCGGCAAACCGGTTAGCTGACCTGGTGAGAGCCGTCGACAATGTCAAAGGTGTCACAAGATTGAGGGTTTCTTCCATAGATCCTGATGAAATAGATGAAGACTTAACTGATGCAATTTTGAATGGAAAAAATACCTGCCCTTCTATGCATATCGTCCTGCAGTCTGGCTCCAATGTCATTTTAAAGCGAATGAATAGAAAATATACCAGGCAGATTTTTCTCGATTCTGTCGAGAAATTGAAAAATCGATGTCCTGAATTTACCGTTACAACTGACATCATTGTCGGTTTTCCAGGTGAGACCGACGTTGACTTTCAGGACACTTTGGCAGTGATGCGGGACATTAAGTTTGCTAAGGTGCATATGTTCCCTTACAGCGACCGCGCCAGGACTAGGGCTGCGATTATGCCCAATAAGGTGCCCCATGATGTGATCAAAGAACGCAAGCAGATATTGTTGCGCGAAGCGGAAAAATTGAGCTATGAATTGCGACATTCATATATAAATAAACAATTGACCGTACTTACTGAAAGCGAAGATAAAGATCTCGGATTGATAACTGGCCACAGTTCAAATTTCCTCCCTATCATTGTTAAAGACAAAAATATACAATCCAATCAACTTGTTAAAGTTGAAATTATTGAGAATACCGCCAAAGGTTTGGTAGGCATCCCGCTTTAATTTCTTTTTTGCTCCACTAAACATCGAGAACGATAAAATGCAAATTAAAATTGCAGACAGATTTAAACCTTTTTCACATACTCCTGGCGTTAATTTTCTATTACCACACTCCTCATTTAATTTTAAAATTTTTCCCTGCAAAATTATTGTTGAAGATCTCTCGGGCAATGAAAAAAAAGAAATCGGAAGCATCGAACTGCATTTCGAAGGGCCTCTCAAAGATTTTACAGTTCAGCAAGACCTCGATAAAGGACTGATAAAAATTTGGGGACGATCTCCAAAAGGATTTCTAAGATATTGTATTCTACCTGGTCAAGAGAACTCATTCTTTTTTGAATTTGAAAAAGCACCAGAAGATTTTATTCCTAAAACAAAATCTGAATCTCTTAAGAAATCTTTGTCCAAACGACCATCACAACTGAATTTCAAACAGTTGGAAACTCTTTCGCTGGGGATCAATAAAAGCCAGGATTGGAATGCTATACACCGTCGAAATGATATAAGGGAAATATTCCCCATTTGGCTTAGATTGGGACAGCTTGTAAGCCATAGCCAGGAGATTGATTTGGATCAACCGTCGCTCTTCAAAAGTTGTCTCGACACTCTTGATAGAAAAGATCGCAACGATGCCCTCGCTGCTTTTAAAAAACTGTATCTTGCTGGTTTTTATGAAGGCATGACCCCACGGCTAGCTGATGATGATTTTCAAGGTTTCTCCTTGCCCATAATAGTCGAAAAAAGTTCCCCGCTAGCACTACTTTATCAAGGGTATAAGCTCATTAGGAAGCTCTTTTTCGAACAAAAAGGCAATCACATATCAATACTGCCCTTGCTTCCTTCTGATCTTGTCAGCGGCAGATTTCTAAATATTTATTGTGAAGAAAAAGGCAGATGCGATATTGAGTGGAGTAAAAAACAAGTCAGGCGCATGATCTTCCATGCCGAAGAAACTGCAGAGCTGAAATTTATATTTCAAAAAGATATCAAGCAATTTCGCCTAAGATCAGAAGAAAAAGATAAAGGGAAGATCTGTGCCAACAACGCAACAATTTCAGTTACAAAAGGCGTAAAATACCTTTTTGACCAATTTAAGTGATTTTATGAATACAATTTCATTAGAGACTCCTATGACCGATCACCAATTGATACGTCTTCAACATGGCGATAACTACGATCCTCATACATTTCTAGGCCTGCATACAGGCCAGAATGGAAGGAAAGTAGTTCGTTTATGGCGTCCAGGAGCTGAAAATATCCACCTAGAAGTTTTTGGTGAAATGGTCACTGGCTATAAAATAGATTACGGCCTTTTTGAATACACTGTACCAGAGCATACTTCTTTCAAAGATTATCGTATCTTTCACCAAAACGGTATGCTCGCTCATGATCCTTATGCTTTTCTCCCTACAGTCGGAGAATTAGATCTCTATCTCTTTGCAAAAGGAGTTCATTACAACCTTCATAAGGTAATGGGAGGCCGTCTTGATATTCAAGATGGCATTCAAGGGGTCAAATTTGTCGTTTGGGCGCCTGGCGCGAGGCGAGTTTCTGTCGTGGGAGATTTCAACCATTGGGACGGCAGAATCAATCCAATGCGCTGCTTGGGAGCATCAGGGGTTTGGGAGCTGTTTATTCCAGGGCTTAAAGAAGGCGAAAAATATAAATTTGAAATTAAGTCCCAATCCCATCAGATCTTATTAAAAGCTGATCCTTACGCTTATTCCAGCGAGCTCAGACCGGCTACTGCCTCCGTCGTTGCTGATGTAGAAAGATTCCAATGGGAGGACCAAGAATGGATTCAAAAAAGACTACAAAATAAGGCCAAACCCAAGCCTTTAAATATCTATGAGGTGCATTTAGGTTCGTGGAAGAAGAGGCACAATTCTTTTCTAAATTACCGTGAAATAGCTATTGAACTTGTTGCTTATTGCCAAGACATGGGCTTCACTCATGTGGAACTTTTACCCATTCAAGAGCACCCTCTCGATGAATCCTGGGGATATCAAGTGTCTGGTTTCTTTGCTGTAACTAGCCGATTTGGGAAACCGGAAGATTTTCAATGGTTTGTCAACCACCTCCATAAAAATAATATTGGAGTCATTTTAGACTGGGTGCCAGGGCATTTCCCTACTGACGACTTTTCGCTAGGAAGATTCGATGGAACAGCCCTATATGAACATGAAGACCCAAGAAAGGGATATCATCCGCACTGGCACACTCACATCTTTAATTTTGGCAGATTTGAGGTTTCCAATTTCCTGATCGCCAACGCCCTTTTTTGGTTCGAACAGATGCATGTTGATGGCCTCCGTGTAGATGCTGTAGCCTCAATGCTCTACTTAGATTATGGACGCGAACATGGCCAATGGATACCTAACCAATATGGAACTAATGAAAATTTGGACGCAATCGAGTTCCTTAAACATCTCAACTCTATCGTGCATGATCATGTCCCAGGAATTTTGATGATCGCCGAGGAATCCACATCTTTTGCCAGGATCACCCATCCGGTTAAAGATGGCGGAGTAGGCTTTGATCTAAAATGGAATATGGGTTGGATGAATGATACCCTTCGTTATTTCTCCACAGATATGCTCTTTAGGCATTATCATCATAATGATTTGACCTTTGGCCTTCTCTATGCATTTTCCGAAAAGTTTATCCTTGTCTTATCTCACGATGAAGTCGTCCATGGCAAAAACAGCTTAATGGGGAAAATGCCTGGCGATGTCTGGCAGAAATTTGCGAACATGCGCCTTTTATATAGCTACATGATGTGTCAACCGGGCAAAAAACTCATTTTCATGGGCGCAGAGCTCGGCCAATGGAATGAATGGTCTGCAAAAGGCGAGGTGGAATGGCCCCTATTAAGCTTTATTCCTCATCAGGAAATCCAAAGACTGGTCAGAGAATTAAACCATTTTTATTTGGCGCATAGCGCACTTTGGGAGCGGGATTTTCATTATACAGGTTTTGAATGGGTAGATTTTGCCGATGCAAAGAATAGCGTGATCGCTTATTTGCGAAAAGGCGATCATGGCACTTTATTATGCGTTCATAACTTCACCCCGATGTACCATCACGAGTACAATTTTTGGCTGAAAAATATTGCATCTGTGCAAGAGGTATTTAATTCTGATGCCGAAAGATATGGCGGAACAGGCAAGCTGAACACAAACCCTTATGTGATTTGCAATTCGGATGGCCATTCGGTCGGATTAAAAATTCAAATTGCCCCCTTGGCCACCATGGTCTTTAAAGTGACTTTCTGGTAATATCTTTCTAAAAATGGACAGTGTATTGCGTATTCAGGCCGTCCCGGCCTGTTAGTAGTCAGGCCGGGACGGCCTGAATACGCATGTATCTTGTCCATTTAGTAAATAACCAAATAAATTTATGCAACAAGACGAATACAAAAAATTGTGCCAGGAGATCTGGGAGCACAACCGCCGCTATTACATTGAGAACGCTCCGACGATAAGCGATGAAGAATTCGACGCAATGCTTAAACACCTAATCTCTTTGGAGAAATCCCACCCGGAATGGATAAATCCGAGTTCTCCCAGCCAACGCGTTAATGAGTCACCACTAGCTTCATTTGCCTCTGTTCAACATAAAGTCCCCATGCTTTCCTTAGCCAATACTTACAGCAAAGATGAAATCGAGGATTTTCTCAATCGCATGCATAAGCTTACAGGACAAAAAGACATCGATTTCTGCTGTGAAATTAAAATGGACGGAGTCGCCGTTTCAGTGCGTTTTGAGAATGGCGCCTATGTCAGAGGTGTGACCAGAGGCGACGGCAAGAAAGGCGATGATGTCACGCCAAATATCCGCACGATTTCTGCGCTTCCCCTTCAGCTGTATGGCAAAAATATTCCCGAGCTATTGGAAGTTAGAGGTGAAGTTTTTATGACCCATCAAGCTTTCCAGGACTCAAATCAGCAGCGTGCTAAAAATGATGAAGTCCTTTGGGCCAATCCAAGGAATGCTGCTGCCGGTTCGTTAAAGCTTTTAGACTCTGCAGAGGTTGCTAAAAGGAACCTATCAATTGTTTTTTACGGCATTGCCGAAAACTCTAACGAAAACCTAACTGGTCAATTCGAAACTCATTCTTATTTAAAAAGTTTTGGCTTGCCCACGTTGCCATACAAAGCGAAATGCCGCGGAATGGAAGAAATTTGGGCCTTTGCCGAAAGCATCCGCGAAAAAAGAAAAAAGCTGCCTTTTGACATCGACGGCATTGTGATCAAACTCGATGACCTTAAAGAACAGGAGAATATAGGATATACGGGAAAAAATCCGCGCTGGGCAGTGGCGTATAAATTCGCTGCAGAACAAGCTGTGACTAAAATCAATGATATCACAGTTCAGATCGGCCGCACTGGAACATTAACGCCTGTAGCTAACTTAGAGCCTGTATTCTTGGCGGGCAGCACAATTTCCAGGGCCACCTTGCACAATGAAGAAGAAGTGGAAAGAAAGGATATCCGGATCGGTGACACAGTAACCATCGAAAAAGGCGGCGATGTGATCCCAAAAGTCGTCAACGTCCATTTGGCTTTGAGGCCTCACCACACAAAACCTTGGCGGATGCCTGAACAGTGCCCCTTCTGCCATTCACCGGTCGTTCGCGTGCCTGGAGAAGTCGCTGTGAGATGCCAAAATCCAAAGTGTTCAGAGCAACAGTTAAGGCGCCTGGTTTATTTTACCAGCAAGCATGCCATGGATATCGATAACATGGGTGAAAGAGTAGTCGAACAATTGGTCGAAAAGGGTTTTTTACGTAACCCTTCTGACATTTACAAACTTACAGAATCCGATATTGCCCAATTAGATGGTTTTAAAGAAAAGTCCATTCAAAATCTATTGCAAGGCATTGAACAATCAAAGGTTGTTTCTCTGCCTCGGTTCATTATGGCTTTAGGGATCAAACATGTAGGGGCCGGTGTTGCTGATTTGCTGGCTGCCCAAGCCTCCACGATTGAACAACTTTCGAAATTGACCGTCGAAGATTTAGAAAACATTCCTGGCATAGGTCCTAAAGTTGCCAACGCTGTCGTTGAATATTTCAATGATGAGGAAAACAAACAGGAAATAGACCGCCTTTTCCATTATGGCGTAAAGCCTCAACCTGTTGAGGCCAAAAAAGAAATTTCACATCCTTTTAATGGGAAAACTTTTGTTCTTACCGGCACACTCCAAAATCTCACTCGCTCAGCTGCTGCTGCCCTGATCAAAGAACGCGGCGGCAAAGTCTCCGACGCTGTCAGCAAAGCCACCAACTACCTCGTCGTTGGTGAAGATGCCGGTTCAAAACTCGATAAAGCCAAGAAACTGGGGGTGCAGATACTGAGCGAAACAGAGTTCACGAACCTTCTATAATTTTTTTAGACACAGATAACACAGATTGACACAGACAAAACATCAGTAATTCCCGCTGGTAAAATGATATGCTTCAAAATAGCTCCTAAAAGGGAAAAAGAAAAAGAACAGGATAAGCAGGATAGGCAGGATAAGAGGGGTATATTCATTTTATTACTGAAAATCGCATAAAATTTTATTTTTATTATCCTGCCTATCCTGCTTATCCTGTTTTATTTATAACTCAGAGGGAATTGCTGACAAAGCATTAATAGTTTTGTCTGTGTCAATCTGTGTCATCTGTGAGATCTGTGTCTAATTTTGTTATTATATTGAGAATAAAAATTAAAAGTTGTAATCTATCTCATTAAGGATCAATAAGCATACGGTAAAATTATGAAGCTTCCCATTTCTTTTCCCATCGAAGACATGCAGGAAATTTTAAAAGATTACCGCAGCATTGCTGAACAGCAAGAAGAACAAACTCTTCATCCTAAAGCTGCCCTATCAAAAAATTTCAGCCGGAAAAATCCCGATATCGAAGATTATAGACTGCCCTACAAACGCGATGTCGACCGCATCATTCATTCCAAGGCTTATGCTAGATATGTCGATAAAACCCAGGTGGTCTATCTCATTGAAAATGACCATATCACCCACCGCAGCCTGCATGTTCAACTTGTCAGCAGCTTCGCCAGAGGCATTGCTGAAATATTGCGCTTAAATGTCGACCTCGTTGAAGCCATATCCCTGGGCCATGATGTCGGCCATCCCCCTTTCGGACATGAAGGTGAAGGCTACCTCTCAAAATTATCCATCGAATATGGAAATGGCCCTTTTTCCCATCCTCTTCAGTCTTGCCGGCTCTTTTCAGAAATAGAACCGCTAAATCTTAACCTGGCCGTTTATGACGGCTTCCTTTGTCATGACGGTGCAATGAACGGTTGCAAGCTAGTGCCGCGATTTGGCAAAACCTGGGATGATCATATTCTCGACAAGAAAAGCAAAAAAGATGACCCAGACCAAAATATCTGGCCCAGCACTCTGGAAGGCTGCTTAGTCAAAATTTGCGATACCCTCAGCTATGTCGGCAGAGATATCGAAGATGCTATAAGCATCGGAATCCTTTCGAGGGATCAAGTACCTAACACCCTTCTCGGTAATACAAATCGCAGCATCCTCGGCGTCCTTGCAGGGGACCTGATCCGCCAAAGCTATGGCAAGGATTACATTGCCCTCTCGGAAGATATCTACAATGCTATTAAACAATTGCGAAGTTTCAATTTTCAAAATATCTACATCCATCCCAAACTGAAGATCGAATCAAAAAAAATCAAACAAAGCTATCGCATCCTCTTCGAACTGCTTTTAGATAACCTCGAAAAAGAAAAAGAGAAAAGCCACATTTGGAAAGAATTCACGAAGACCAAATCCGAAAATTACGCCTTAAATACTTCTCCGGTCCAGATGGTCATCGATTATATCGCTGGGATGACTGACAGCTTTTTCATCAGAACTCTAGAGAGATTGGTCGTACCACGCCAAATTGAGCTTGCCTGATGTTCAGCCTTCTCCTTGACACCTGCACCGATTTCGGCTTCGTAGCTATTGCCAAAGACCATGAAATGTTGCGCCGGATCGATTTCCCATTCGGCTTCAATAATTCAAAATTCCTCCTTCCCGCTCTTGAAGAGATTAAAAACCAAATTAACTTTGATGAATTATCTTTTATTGCAGTTGGTAATGGCCCCGGATCATACACAGGCATTCGCGTAGGGGTAATGGCTGCCAAGACTCTGTCCTATTCAACCGGTGTACCTTTGATAGGAATTTGCTCTCTTGAAGAATATGTGCCAAAGCATTTTGGCAAATATGCTGCCATGATCGACGCCAAAATAGGCGGAGCCTATCTCTTGCTTGGAAATTACGATGCAAACGGCATTTCTTACTTATCACAACCAAAATTATGCTCAATTGAAGAATTGTCAAAAAGCCTAGTGGGAAGTACTACAATTGTATCCCCTGACTATGAGAATATTAAATCAAAATTAGTTGAAATCAATCCAGGATTGGATGTGAATTGGGAGAAGGCCAAGCCTTCAGCCGAACAAATGCTGGCTGTTGCTATTAAAAAATTTGCAGCCAAGCAATATACTGCTGACGGCAGCCTGGAAATCAACTACCTAAGAAAAACCCAAGCCGAAATCGAACGCGAAACATCCCCAAAGGGACAGAGAAAATGCGAACATTAGGGAATCTGAGGAGGCAATTGCAAAACTATTTTAGCAATAGCCCGCAGGGCGATTCTTAGGATAGCCCAGGTCAAGTGCGAGCGCTT
>Ga0207147_1026_pt1 | contig 30486 bp, 23 predicted proteins | sample Alteio_BWMinHeat_33_FD_153551 | JGI IMG/M metagenome (GOLD analysis project Ga0207147, IMG submission 153551) | Enriched cells from forest soil in Barre Woods Harvard Forest LTER site, Petersham, Massachusetts, United States -... | ecosystem: Environmental > Terrestrial > Soil > Temperate forest >... | reverse complement strand
GCTAAGCCAAACATTTACAGGAAGCACTTCAGCCATACATGCAGGCAAAGCAATTATTAACCATCTTCTCAATGGCGGATATTTTGGGACGGATGGCAAAATCATGCAAATACAAAATCACTTTCACAAACGACTGAAAGAGATAGAAGGGCGTCATCCAGGCCTTATTAAAGGACCTTTTGGTAATGGAGCGATGATTGCTTTTACTCCGTTTGATGGCGACACAAAAAAAAGCCACTCAGATATCCCATGACCTATTCGAAGCGGGTGTGATCTCGTTCATTGCAGGTACTTATCCGACAAGAATCCGCTTTTTAGCTCCTATGGGCGCCATCACAGCCAAGGATATCGACATCGTCATGGAGATTGTAGAAAAGACTTTGCTGAAACATAAAGGTTAAAGTTTAGTATTTTTTAACCACAGAGGACACAGAGAACACAGAGAAAATTAAGAAAGCTCAGAGAAATATTAATGTTCAAAACCATTTAAACCAAAAACTCGAAATTCTCTCTGTGTTCTCTGTGTCCTCTGTGTTCTCTGTGGTCAATAAATTCCAAAAGTTGGTCTATATGATGATTATTCGTCCGGCAAAGATAAGCGATCTGGATGGACTGGAAAAATGCGCCTTGAAGGCCAGTTCTGGCCTCACTCATTTGCCAAGGGATCGAGAGGCTTTAGAAGCGGAAATTAATGAATCAATACAAGATCTTGAAAAAACGATTTCTGAACCGAAAAATGAACAATATTTATTTGTTCTGGAAGATCTAAAAACCAATGACATTTGCGGAACATGCGGAATCATTTCCCGCACAGGAGCAAGCAACCCTTTTTATGTTTTTCAAATTGAAAAACAAAAACCCTATTATTTTCCTGAGCAGAAAGAAAATTCTATCCTAAGGCTTTATCCTTATGTCAACGGCCCGTCAGAAGTTTGCGGTCTTTACCTTTTGCCGGATTACCGCCATAGCGGAATTGGCAAGTTGTTATCACTTAGCCGCTTCCTTTTCATCGCAGCTCATCCAAACCGATTTGCTAAGAAGGTGATCGCGAATATGCGAGGCTTTATTGAGAATAACGAGTCTGAATTTTGGAATGGGATTGGACAGCATTTTGCAAATTTCACTTTAGATGAAGTCATGCAATATAGAATTAAACACGAGAAGATTGCTCACCACATTTTCCCCCCCTACCCGATCAACATCCCTTTGCTTCCTGAGAAAGTTCAGAATATCATCGGCAAGGTGCACCCTAACACTCAACCGGCATTGAATATGCTGTTAGCTGAAGGTTTTGCGTTCACTAATGAAGTCGATCCCTTCGACGGCGGCCCTATTATCTCTGCTGATGTTGAACAATTACGTATTTTTAAAGAAAAGAAAAGATCCATTGTTTTCGATATTGTTTCGAAGGAGTTAAACTCAGAAAACTATCTTGTCTCCAATGGCCGCTTAGACTTCCGAGCATGCTTTGCCTCTCTGGAATTTAGAAAAAATAATGAAATAATTATTGATTCTAACACGGCAATGTCGCTAAATGTCAATAAGGGCGACTCCATCGATTATATTATCTGCCCATCTGCTAAAAGAGGATAAAAATGACTGCAAACAGCCATTTTATAAATAACGAATGGGTACACGGAACAGGAACTCCTTTTTCTTCCTATAACCCCGCTACTGGAGAAATCGTTTGGCAGGGCGTGGGAGCCACTAGCGAGGAGGTCCACGCTGCTGTTGAAGCTGCCAAAGCAGCTTTCGCTGAGTGGTCAAAGACGTCTCAGGAGCAAAGAATCGACTTTCTTCAAAAATATGCTGAAGTGCTTAAATCTTCTGCCGACTCCATTGCCGAGGCGATATCTAAGGAAGTAGGCAAACCCCTTTGGGAGTCAAAGACCGAAGTCAATGCCATGATCAATAAGGTTGGCGTCTCGATAGAGGCTTATCAAAAAAGGTCCGGGGAAACCAAGCGGGAATATGGCGGAGGCATTTCAATAACACGTCATCGTCCTCACGGAGTGATCGCTATTTATGGGCCTTTCAACTTCCCTGGGCATATTCCTAATGGCCAGATTGTACCAGCCCTATTGGCCGGCAACACAATAGTCGTTAAGCCTAGCGAATTGACTCCTTTAAGCACCGAGATAACAATTCGCTGCCTGGAGAAAGCTGGGCTTCCAAAAGGCGTGGTCAACTTGGTGCAGGGAGGACGCGATACAGGCCGCACTTTGGCCGCCGAGACTGGCATCGATGGCTTATTTTTCACCGGGAGCTGGGAAACCGGCCGGATATTATCCGAGCAATTTGCGAAGACGCCTGATAAAATTCTAGCGCTGGAATTAGGCGGCAATAATCCACTGATTGTTAACGATCCTTCTGATATCAATACAGCCGCTCTATTGACTGTTCAGTCGGCCTATATCACTGCCGGGCAGCGGTGCACCTGCGCTAGACGATTGATTGTCCCTAAAGGCGATACAGGGGATGCCTTCATCAAGGCTTTGACCGATCTGGTCAAACAAATTAAAGTTGGACCTTTTAATACTCCCCCAGAACCCTTTATGGGACCCGTCATTTCAAGGCATGCAGCATCGCACTTGTTGGCAGCTCAAAATATGCTGAAATCAAAAGGCGGCAAGCCATTAGTTGAAATGCACCTCCTGCAGGTTGATACAGCGCTTCTGTCGCCAGGGCTTATCGATGTGACACTTGTAAAAAATCGTCCTGATGAAGAAATTTTTGGGCCGCTTTTACAAGTCATCAGGGTCGACAATTTTGATGCAGCGATTGAAGAAGCCAACAACACCAATTATGGACTGACAGCCGGTTTTTTTGGCAAAAGCAAGGAAGAGTATGAGAAGTTTTATCAAAAGATCCAAGCTGGCGTCGTAACATGGAATACTCCCACGACAGGTGCAACAGGCGCGGCTGCTCCATTTGGCGGCGTGAAGAGAAGCGGCAACAATCGTCCAAGCGGTTATTACACTACAGACTATTGCGCATATCCTGTAGCTTCGGTCGAAGTCGAAGAGATGAAACCGCCAGCCAGCTTGCCTCCTGGCATCGCATTAGGAAATGAATAGTTTAGATTTTTTTAACCACAGAGGGCACAGAGAACACAGAGAACCTTTAGAAAGCACAGAGAAATTTTAATGTTCAAAACAATTAAACATTAAATTCTCTTAGTTTTCTCTGTGGTTAAAAAAAATTATAGACTTTGGCAAAAAAATCATAGCTCAAATCCAAAACGCAGAGATGAAAGATCGATGTCGAAAGCATACGAGGTCAATTTTGATGGCATTGTAGGCCTTACACATAATTATAGCGGACTTTCATTTGGCAACGTCGCTTCTCTAATGAATAAGGAAGTTCCCTCCAATCCTAAGCAAGCCGCATTGCAAGGATTGGACAAGATGAAATACCTATCAGACATGGGTATTAAGCAAGGCATACTTCTTCCTCAAGAACGCCCTCATATTCCGACTCTGAAAGCATTGGGATTTTCCGGTAATGATGAGCACATATTAAAAGCAGCTTTTAAATACTCCAAAGCCCTTTTGCATGCCTGTTCTTCGACATCCAGCATGTGGGCTGCGAATGCTGCGACAGTCAGTCCATCAGCCGATAGCGATGATCGAAAATTGCATATTACTCCCGCGAATCTTACCAGCAAGTTTCATCGGTCGATTGAGCCTGCCATTACTTCAAAGATGTTTAATGTCATTTTCTCTGATACAGATTTATTTACCGTTCATCCAATTCTACCTCCAAGCAATTATTTCACCGATGAAGGTGCAGCCAACCATACTCGCTTTTGCAAGGAATTTGGAGGAAAAGGAGTTCAGTTATTTTGTTATGGCAAATATGGATTTAGAGATAATCAGGTGACCCGTTTTCCCGCGAGGCAATCATTCGAAGCTTCCGAGGCCATTGCACGGCTGCATCAATTGGAAAGCAAGCAAGTCATCTTTGCCAAACAAAATCCCAAGGCCATCGATGCCGGAGTATTTCATAATGATGTTATTTCAGTGGGGCATCAAAACGTCTTCCTATATCACGAAGAGGCTTTCGCCAATACCCCTGAGATCATTGCAGAGCTGGAACAAGCCCTGCGCGCCGTTTGCCGCACTAACCTCATTGCTATAAAAGTGCCGTCATCGAGGATCACGCTGGAAGACGCAGTAAAAACCTATTTGTTCAATTCGCAAATCGTGACTCTGCCCGACGCCTCCATGCGATTGGTAGCTCCATCTGAATGTCAGGAAAGCGACAATGTCAGACAATTTATTGACGAAATGATTGCCAGCAGCACGAATCCGATCAATAGCGTCAAGTATATGAATTTGCATCAGAGTATGCGCAATGGAGGCGGCCCTGCCTGCCTGCGGCTGAGGATCGTTTTAAATGAACAAGAATTGAACAAGTGCAACCAAAACTTTATTCTTAATGATGAACTCTACAAAAAACTTGTAAAATGGGTGAACAAACACTATAGAGATCAATTGCTGCCGCACGATCTTACCGATATTTCATTATTGAATGAAACCAGGACTGCACTTGACGAATTGACAAAGCTGTTGAAAACCGGTCCCATTTACGACTTCCAACGTTGAAAAAACAAACTCTTGATTTTTTCAACACAGAGAACACAGAGAAACACAGAGAGCACAGAGAAATAATTTATGGTTAAAAGTAAAATTGTCCCAAACATTAAATTTTCTCTGTGTCCCTCTGTGATTATTTCTCTGTGCCCTCTGTGTTAAAAAATCTTTGCGTCTTTGCGCCTTTGCGTTTAATTGTAGTAGAATAGCATATGAATATACAGAAAGATTTGCGAGAGCACTTAGAAGGCGAAATTCATTTTGATGAAATCCATCGCCAGGTGTATAGCGTCGACGCCTCAATCTACGAAGTTGAACCACTAGGAATTATTCTCCCGAAGAGCAAGCAAGACCTAAGGCAGACCGTCAATATATCACAAGCTTATAACATCCCTGTCATAGCCCGCGGTGCAGCAACCGGAATCACTGGCGGGTGCTTGGGAAAAGGGCTGGTCATTGATTGCTCGAAATATTTAAACAACATTTTAGAAGTGAATTTTGAAAAGCAATATGCCATTTGCCAGCCTGGGGTTGTTCAAGATAGGCTCAATGAAGAACTTGCCAAGCAAGGCTACCGTCTTGGTCCAGACACATCGACAGGCAACCGCGCAACGATAGGCGGTATGGCGGCCAACAATGCCGCCGGCGCTCGCTCGCTTCTATATGGGACGATGGCCGAACATATTCTGGAGCTCGAGCTTCTTCTTGCCAGCGGAGAATCCATTCGCTTCCACGAAATCACCGAAGAACAATTTGAGGAGAAATGCGCTTTAAAAAATTCTGAAGGCCGCATTTACAGCGAAATAAAGCGAATCCGGTCTCAGTATGCAGAAGATATTAAAAAACATTTCCCCAATATACCCAGGAGAGTCTCCGGCTACAATTTAGATGTTTTGGTCAAGCCTGGAAATATTAACCTTTGCCAAATCATTGCGGGCTCTGAAGGCACTCTAGGGATCATTAGCGAAATCAAGGTAAGGATCTGCAAACGGCCGGCCGTTTTGGGCCTGTCTGTCCTCCATTTTGAAAATATGTTCGATGGATTGCGGTCCATTGAAAAGATGCTGGCATTTCATCCTATCGCATTAGAAATGATCGATGAAAAAATCATCAATGCAGCCAAGCATTCACCTTCCATAAAAGATAAGCTAGGATGGCTGACCGGCAATCCTCAAGCTGTTTTCATTGCTGAATTCGAAGGTGCCAACAAGGAAGAAGTTGAAAGCAAATTATCGCGATTTAGCTCCAGCTTTACGGAGCAACAAATAAGCTATGCTGCTGCTAATATTATTGACCCCAAACAGATGAACGCTGTGTGGGAAGTCAGAAAATCCGGGCTTGGCCTCCTCCTTTCAAAAAGAGCCTACAGCCGCGCAATAGCATTTCTGGAAGATTTGACGGTGCCTCCGCATCAACTGGCAGACTTTATGGACCGCTTTTGCCGCTATTTAAAAAACAAAGGAAAGGAAGCCGGCATCTATGGCCACGTTGGGTCTGGCTGCATGCATATCAGGCCCTATATCGACCTTCGCAGCGGCGATGATGTCAGACTGATGGAAAGGATGATGAAGGATATCGCTGAACTCCTTTTAGAGCATGGCGGAGCCCTCAGCGGTGAACATGGCGACGGCCTCATTCGGTCGTGGCTTAATAAAAAAATGTTCGGGCCCAATGTCTATCAAGCTTTTACTGAACTTAAAACGGCTTTTGATCCCCATAACAGAATGAATCCCGGCAAAATCGTCTATGGCCCCCCATTGACTGAAAATTTAAGACTGACCCCGGAAACCTCGCAAATACAAATCGATACCTTTTTGGATTTTCAAAAAGAAGGGGGCTTTACATTAGCTGTCGACCTCTGCAATGGGAATGGCTTATGCCGAAAAGCCGAAAAAATAATGTGCCCATCATTCCAAGCGACTGGTGATGAATTCCATACAACTCGCGCAAGGGCCCAGGCTTTGAGAGCCATCGTCAACAGGCGTCTTCCAATAAGTGAATTTTCGGGAGAAGGCCTTAGGGAAGTCCTTGACCTCTGCCTGGAATGCAAGGGATGCAAGACAGAATGCCCTTCAGAAGTCGATATGGCAAAGATGAAAGCAGAATTTCTCTATCACTACCATAAAAAGCATGGAATGAGTTTACGAGATTCCATATTTGCCAATATTGGCAAGTGGAATGCGCTTGGTTCCAAATTTGCAAGCTTCATCAATTTTTTTGGCAGATCCATTATCAGTAAATTCTTTCTTAGCTTGATAGGCATCAGTCCTAAACGAACTCTTCCCATGCTCGCTAAACAGCGTTTTTCAGAGTGGGTAAAAGACCATCAATTCCTTCCGCGAGAAAAGCAAGTGGTACTGTTTAATGATACCTTTACAGAGTTCAATGAGCCCGAAATTGGAATTGCTGCCGTTAAAGTCTTAGAAGCCATGGGTTATCAAGTGATTGTCCCTGCCTGGCAATGCTGCGGACGGCCGGCTATTTCGAAAGGAGATCTAGAACTGGCTAAAGACCAAAGCAGTTTGCTTATTAATCACCTTCTGCCATATGCCAAACAAGGTTTGAATATTATTGGCCTTGAGCCCAGCTGTCTGCTAGCCATCAAAGATGATTATCATGGTCTGCAAGGATATGATGATGAAGCGCTTGAGGCCGTTATTGCAAAGTGCAGGACATTCGATGAATTTATCGCCGATCATATCGATGAATTTCAAACTAAGGAGTCGATATCAAAAACTGTCATTGTCCATGGGCATTGCCACCAAAAAGCCTTAATAGGCATGTCCCCCACTTTGAAGGTGTTGCTTGCCTTGCCAAATTTAAAGTTCAGCGAAATTGACTCCGGCTGCTGCGGCATGGCGGGTTCTTTTGGATATGAAAAAGAACATTATGAGATCTCAATGAAAATCGGCAGCCTCAAATTATTCCCGGCCATCAATAAAAATCCTGAAGCTGATATTGTCGCCGATGGCTTTTCCTGCCGTTCGCAAATAGGGCACGGCACTGATAGGAAAGCGATGCATCTCGCCGAATTCCTGGTGAAGGTATTAAAAAATTAACCACCGAGACACAGAGGCACAGAGAACAAAATTAATGGACAATATGGACGGTATGGACTGTATGGACGTTATGGACTTTATATGATGTCCATATTTGTCCATATCGTCCATACAGTCCATACCGTCCATCAATTAATCCTGACTGCTTTTACGGTATTTGGGGAGGATGATTTTCTGGATGTTGGGTGGGATGAGTTTTTGGAAAAAGGCGTGCAGGCGGGCTTCGTTTTTCTGATAGACAATCCCAAGCCAAATGACGAGAATGCCAAAAAGGCTCAGGGCAAACGGAAACCACAGGGTATCTCTAAATATGTCGTAAGCCAGTCTTGCGAAGTAATTGATCACACCCAACGAACCAAAAATTAAAAGCACCCTTCTTTCAAGGATTATAGATAAAATAATTAAGCCAAAATTCATCAATAAAAAGGCAAACCAAGATAGCTCGCCTCTGCGGTCAACAAAAGTGATGCCTATCCAAAAAGCAATTGTGCCAATGATATATCCCCAAAAGGAATAATCTTTTTTTGTTCTTCCATCGAGAATATAGGCAACAAGGAGCAATGCTAATCCAAAATATTTAGTAATAGCAAGTTCATCGATCACCTCATTAAGATGAAGTAATTGAGCTATATCAATCGACATTAACCACAAAGAAATAAATAAAGGCACTGTCAAGAATGTGAAAGGGACAAATCTTAAAGCTACAAGAGAAGCAATGACTGCACTCGTTTCCATCAATAAACGATTGGCATTCTCTGAAAATTGCCCTACGAATATTCCAAGCTTTTTAGGCATATGAACCGGATCGATTTCATACCAAAGTCCAAAATAGTGCTCCAAACCAAAAATTGCTAACGGAGCCATACACACGGCCAAAGTAAAGAAAAGGCCGCCTGGCGTTTTCAAATCCTTCTTCCATAAATAGTTTCCAGCACCAATAAATAAAGCAGCATAAACGCAGGCTATTAGGAAAATAGCTCCACCGCCAAAGAGATCCCATCCTTTTTGCAGAAACCATGAAAGGGCTATTAAAATGATGAATGTTCCTAAATAGTAGACGATGGTGGAAAACGTAGTTGGAGAAGGCTTCTCAACGTTTTTTTTCTCAAGCTTGTCCCAAAGCTCATGGGCCAGTTCCTTTGACATGCCTAGCTTGACAACTTCTTCGACGACGTCGTCTTTTGATAGATCCATGAGTCTCTCCTTCTTGATATAACAACAAAATTAGACACAGATTGCACAGATTTCACAGATTAACACAGATGATGATAATTTTATTGTCTGTGATTATCTGTGATTATCTGTGTTATCTGTGTCTAAAATTTTTCCATCGAATTTCCTGCTATCCAGGCGGTTGTCCAGGCATTTTGGAAGTTAAAACCTCCGGTGATGGCATCAATGTCAAGGACTTCGCCAGCAAAATATAACTTAGGACATATCTTGCTTTGCATGGTCTTGAAATCGACTTCCGACAAAGTCACACCGCCGCATGTCACAAATTCTTCTTTGTATGTCGTTTTGCCATCAACTTCATAAATATCGCCGTTCAAGCGATTGCTCAACTTCTCGATGCCATCATTGCTCATATCTGAAAAGCGCTTAGTTTCGAGCTGCTCTAGCTCTAGCAGCCTGCGCCATAAATTCTTTGGCAGAGCAAAAGGATTGGCTGTCGTTAGCATCTGGCTGGGATTTTCTTTGCGAATTTTTCTTAAAGTCTCTTGCAAGCTTGCCTTTGATATCTTTGGCAGCCAGTTAATGCTAATGGCAACCTTATAATTTTTAGAATGAAGGAAACGCGCGCCCCAGGCTGAGAGCTTTAATGCTGCCGGTCCACTAAACCCCCAGTGAGTGATAAGCACCGGCCCTTTTTGTGTGTAGGGTGAATCGAGGATTTGCACGTTTGCCTCCTCCACAGCGATCCCTTCCAGCCCTTTCATGGGGGAATTGGGCACATTGAATGTAAAAAGCGATGGCACTGTCTCCTGGATGCTATGGCCCAGAGACCGAGCAATTTCATGGCCTTGCGGGCTGCTTCCGGTGGCTAACAGCAAATAGTTACATTCCAAGGTGTCGCCCTTAGTCAATTTGATAGCAAACTTGCCATCTTTAAGCTCGACAGATTCTAGACGCTGAAGGGTGTGGATCTCAACTTTTAACTTGCGGGCCTCAGCCATCAAGCAGTCGATAATCGTCTGCGACGAATCGGTGATTGGAAACATCCGGCCATCTTCTTCAGCTTTAAGTTTAACGCGGCGCGATTCAAACCAGTCAACGGTATCACGCGGTTGAAAGCGATGGAATGGCCCTATGAGCTCCTTGCCTCCGCGAGGATAGTTCTTTGCAAGCTGAATGGGATCGAAACAAGCATGAGTCACATTGCACCGGCCCCCGCCGGAAACTTTGACTTTAGATAGCAAAGCGCCTGACTTTTCCAGCAATAGTACTGACATATTGGGATTTACCGCCTTCGCGGTTATTGCTCCAAAGAAACCGGCAGCTCCTCCGCCGATGACGATGAGGTCATAATTTGTTTTCATTCCAACCTTAGAAAATATTTAAATAACAGGATAACATACAGAAGAATTTTATCTGATCAATTATGACATGGCCAATAATTTGGATGCTGTTACAAATTGAAAAGCGGCAGAGGACTGCCGCACTCCCAAAGAGCAATTCGCTTCGCTCATTGCTCGTAGTTACACATCTGTTTATTAACGAGCTGCGAGCGCAGCGAAGACAGCTCTTTGGAGTGCTGCAGCTTGCTGCAGCTTTTAAATTAACGACGGATTCAATAGATTATCATGATAAAAAGCAAATGCTTTTGTGCTTATATTTTAACCTGGTTTAATACAAAACATTCACTTGTAAGTTTTTCTATTTCCAAATTGTGCAATTTAAAAGCTGCAGCAAGCTGCAGCACTCCAAAGAGCAGTCTCGCTGCGCTCGCTGCTCACTGTAAAAGTTTTTGCAGGCTTTGTGGCTAATTTTATTTTAAAGTGCTATAAAGAGAATTTTATTAGGAGCGATTATGAGTGAAAAGACCAAGACCAAAATGCGCATCGAACATGACAGCATGGGACCTATGGAGGTGCCTCATGAAAGCTATTATGGAGCTCAAACGGCACGCTCATTGATTTATTTCGATATCGGCAATGAACGGCTGCCTCGCAGTATGATCCGTGCTTTTGGCATTATTAAGAAATCCGCCGCGCAGGCTAACAAGGAATTAGGTGTGCTACCGGCTGAAAAAGCCGATCTTATTATCAAAGCGGCTGATGAAGTGATTGAAGGAAAATTAGATTCTCATTTTCCACTGCGTATTTGGCAAACAGGCAGCGGCACTCAATCCAATATGAATGCCAATGAAGTGATTGCCAATCGAGCGAATGAAATAGCCGGCAACGAACGAGGAACACATAAGCCCATTCATCCCAATGATGATGTCAATAAAGGCCAATCCTCCAATGATGCATTTCCTACGGCCATGCATATTGCGATTGCTGAACAAATCGAGCACTTTCTTTTACCAAGCGTGCAACGCATGCGCGATGAGCTCAAAAAAAAGATGGATGAATTCGGCCATATCATCAAAATAGGCCGCACCCATCTGATGGATGCTGTCCCCCTATCTCTTAAACAGGAATTTTCTGGCTATGTTGCTCAGCTTGATGACAGCATCAAGCGCGTTAAAATGACAATGGGCGGCATATATCAGTTAGCTTTAGGCGGCACTGCAGTCGGCACAGGCTTGAATGCTCATCCCCAATTTGCCATGCTTGTTTCTGCTAAAATTGCTGAAAACACGAAGATGCCTTTTGTGACAGCACCTAACAAATTCGCCGCCATTGCAGCCCATGACGATATTTTATTTACCAGCGGAGCCTTAAAAACATTAGCTGCATCTTTGATGAAGATTGCTAACGACATTCGCTGGATGGGTTCAGGACCTCGCTGCGGCCTAGGTGAACTCATTTTACCGGAGAATGAACCTGGTTCCTCAATAATGCCTGGAAAGGTCAACCCTACGCAGTGCGAAGCGATGACAATGGTGGCCATCCAGGTCATGGCTAATGACAATGCTGTCACCATGGCCGGGTCTCAAGGCAATTTCGAGTTAAATGTCTTTAAGCCGCTGATCATATACAATGTGCTAAACTCAATCACACTACTAACAGACTCCTGCCGGGCTTTCACGGACCATTTGATCAAAGGTCTAAAGGCCAATCAAAAGCAGATCGAAAAGCTTGTAAACGAGTCCCTCATGCTTGTCACAGCTTTGAATCCAAAAATTGGCTATGACAAATCTGCAGAAGTGGCCCACAAGGCCTATGTGGAAAACATAACCCTTAAGAAAGCTGCGGCAGCCCTAGGCTATGTGAGCGAAGAAGAATTTGACAAGCTCGTCGATCCCAAGAAAATGATAGGTAGTTCTTAGTGCTTAGTTCTTAGTGCTTAGTCCAACTAAGTACAGGAAACGCTATTTTACTAAGCACTATGGACTAAGAACTAAGAACTTCCTACTCAATCATGTAAGTGATGACTTTCCAATCGCCATATTCATAAGAGAGCGTGAGGAGCTCGCGGGCCTTTTGCTTATTGGAGAAGGATGTTTGGAAAAGAACGACCATATAGTCGCCGCGGGGCATATTGTGGGGGTTCTGGGCTGGCAGCTCCTGTGCAAGGGTGCGCGACTTGACCGAGCCAAGGTCTTTGCGAGTGGCTTCCATAATTTGATTCCATTCTTTCTTTGTCACAGTGCGCTTCATCATGTTGGAGGCTGTTTCCCAGCTTGCATCATAATTGCCGCTGTCAGTGAGATTTAGCCACGCATGGGTCGCCAGGAGGCTGGCTTGCTTTTGGCTGTCCACTACAGCTTTATGTTTTAGCTCTTCTTCAGGTGTTTGAACAGCATTCAGGTTAATTCCAAAAGACAAAAAGCTGGCAACACATAGAGCTTTCACTGTTGCAAAGCGCATGGATCCTCCTTATTTATTTGAAATCAGTTGTCGCAAGACATAGGGCATAATTCCACCGTTCATATAGTATTCCATTTCAGTTGGTGTATCGATGCGCGCAATGACTTTAACAGACTCTTTTTGATTATTTTTTCTTTTGATTTCCAAAGTTAATTCCTGCCTTGGCTTTAACCCGCCATTAAATCCCAGTATTGAAAAAGTTTCTTCTCCATTGATGTTTAAGGATTCCCAACTATCCTTTTCCATAAATTCCAGAGGCAAAACTCCCATTCCTATCAGATTGCTTCTATGGATCCTTTCAAAGCTTTTTGCCACTACAGCCCGTACGCCAAGCAATGCAGTCCCCTTAGCAGCCCAGTCACGCGAGCTGCCCATTCCATAGTCCTTGCCGGCAAATACGATCAGAGGCACATTTCTCTGAGTATATATTTGGCAGGCATCAAAAATTGGCAAGATCGAGCCATCAGGGATAAGCTTTGTATAGCCCCCTTCTTTGCCTCCGGCCAATTTATTATGGATCCGCACATTGGCAAAAGTGCCGCGCATCATCACATTATGATTTCCGCGGCGGCTGCCATAGCTGTTGAAATCTTCAGGTTGAACGCCTAGGGATATCAGATATTTGCCTGCTGGAGAAGTTGGGCTGAAGGCTCCGGCAGGCGAGATGTGATCGGTGGTGACCGAATCGCCAAACAACGCAAGCGGCACCAGATTTTGGAGCTCTTTTAATTTGGGGAGTTCGCGCTTGAATTGATCGAAGTAGGGCGGTTTTTGAATGTAAGTGCTTTTTGGATCCCAGGCATACTGTCCGCCTTCGACGGTCTCGATCTCTTTCCAGGTCGGATTGTCTTCCATGATGTGGGAATAGCGTTTTTTGAACATTTCCGGCTGCAAGCCTGTTTGGATGGCATCTTGGATCTCTTTTGAAGACGGCCAAATATCCTTTAGGAAAACCGGCTTTTTGTTTTGGTCATACCCAAGGGGCTCTTTTTCCAAGTCGATGTCAATGCGTCCAGCCAGTGCGAAGGCGACAACCAAAGGCGGCGACATCAAAAAGTTAGCCTTGACAGCTGAGTGGATGCGCGCTTCGAAGTTTCTATTGCCGCTCAAGGCGCTGGCAGCGATGATATCATATTTCTTAATGGCATCTTCAATGTGTTCGTCCAAAGGGCCGCTGTTTCCAATGCATGTAGTGCATCCATAAGCGACAAGATGAAATCCTAGTTTGTCCAGGTATTTCTGCAAGTCTGTTTTAGCAAGGTAATCGGTAACGACGCGTGATCCTGGGGCCAAACTTGTCTTGATGAGATGGTTGACCGACAGGCCTTTTTCAACGGCTTTTTTAGCAAGCAATCCGGCTGCAAGCATGACACTAGGGTTGCTGGTATTCGTGCAGCTAGTGATAGCGGCAATTACAATGGACCCATGGGTCAGCACCATATCGCAAGCAGGGCCATTATCTGAATAGCCTGGATCGACCACAGCGTGAGTGAAGGGCCGATTCGTAACCATTTCTGCTTCGCTCCAAGGCAGGTTTCCATTGCCTAGATACTCCTTACCGCCAGTCTCATGCTCGGATGTGAGTGAAAAGGAGCCTTCTGAATGGACGCCAATCATCGGCTTGGCCTCTTGCCGAGGCTTTTCATAACCACCTGAATCAGTCGGAGCAGACAGCAATTCATGAAAGCGTCTTTTGACATCATTAAGGTTGACTCTATCCTGAGGCCGTTTAGGACCTGCTACGCAAGCTGTGACGGTATTGAGATCTAGCTCAAGAACCTTGGTATACTCAACTTCGCCTTTTCGCGGGATTCCAAAAAGTTTTTGAGCGACCAAATATTCTTTGATCATTTCGATATCTTTGTCGCTGCGGCCGGTCATCTTCAAGTAGTCGAGTGTTTTTTCATCGGCCGGGAAGAATCCCATGGTTGCGCCATATTCTGGAGCCATATTTCCGATCGTCGCTCGGTCAGCAACGGTCAAGCTGGCTGCGCCTTCTCCAAAGAATTCGACAAATTTATCGACGACTTTTTCTTTGCGAAGCAGTTCAGTGATCCTTAATGTCAGGTCGGTGGCTGTCACCCCTTGTTGCAAAGATCCTGATAGATGAAATCCAACAACTTCAGGCATCTGTATGACGACAGGCTGGCCCAGCATAGCGGCCTCAGCTTCGATGCCGCCGACCCCCCAGCCGACAACGCCGAGGCCATTGATCATCGTTGTATGGGAATCCGTCCCTACAAGCGTATCTGGGAAAACAACGGTCTTATCACCAACACTTCTTTTCATGACCACTGTGGCAATATGTTCCAAGTTTACCTGATGGACAATACCGATGCCCGGAGGAACAACTTTAAAGGTCTCGAAGGCCTGTTGGCCCCATTTAAGGAGCGAATAGCGCTCTAAATTCCTTTCAAACTCTATTTCCAGATTATATTTGAAGGAATCTTGCGTGCCTGCCCGGTCAACCTGAACAGAGTGATCGACCACAAGGTCGACAGGTACTTGTGGTTCAATGATTCCTGGATCAATTTTTTTTTCGGCAACGGCATCGCGCATGGCTGCCAGGTCCACTAAAAGGGGTACTCCGGTAAAGTCTTGCAAGATGACCCTGGCAACAACAAAAGGCACATCATAAGGCTCTGGCTTGGCTTTCCATTTAGCCAACTTGATAACATCTTCTTCTGTAACAAGCTCCCCATTGCAATTTCTAAGCAAAGATTCTAGTATGATCCTTATAGAAACCGGCAGCCTTTGAATCTTGGCGATGCCTTGTTCTTCCAAGGCCGGCAAAGAATAGAAATGATGATTTTTATTCTTCAAAGTTCGTAAACTATTAAAGGGATTGATGAGTTCTGTCATATTACCTCAAATACTTCATATTACTTCATACTTGATATTCTTTTTTGTAATTCTATCCCTTTTTTCTTTAACTGCAATAAAATAGAATTATAGAATATGGTTACAATGAAAATTTTAATATATTTTTTCCTCCTCTATAACGCCATTTCTCTTGAGGGTACATTGCCGCAACATTTAACTGACGCCCGCATATTGCAAGAAAATATTTTGCCAGAAAATAACAGCTACTCGCACAAGGACATCTTGGTGATTTGGAAAGGAATCAATGGTGCAGATAAGTATATATGCCATGCTGACTGCAGCGGCCTAATAGATGCTCTTCTTATGCACTCCTATGACTACTCGCTTGAGGATCTGCAAAAATGGATTGGCGGCAAACGAAGGCCTCTTTCCAAACATTTCTTCGATACAATCACTTCTCAAAAGGGTTTCAAAAAAATAAGCCGTCCCGACGAATGCCTACCAGGAGATCTCATCGCCATCAAGTTCCCTCCTGGCCAAGATGACAGCGGACATATTATGCTGATCAACGAAATCCCAAAATTGCAGGCTCCTCAAGCTCCTATCATCGAAAACAGCAAACAATGGACTGTCACCGTCATTGACTCGACAACCCATGGTCATGGCCGTTCCGACTCACGATTCATAGGCAGTGGAGCATTTTACCCGGGCATCGGAAAAGGAACCGTCAGGTTGTATACAGACCTCAACAACAACTTCATCGGCTATACCTGGAGCACCATGCCCTATTCCAAATTCATTGCAATGGGTGATAGGCAATTCGTTGTGGGGAGACTGAGCAAGGACAAAGCATTAAAACGACCAAACGACATTAACGACCTTAAGAGGTAGTTGCAAAAGTCAAACCCATCATTTTCCAGAGAGTTTTGGAAAGTTTACTGAACCCGGGTACACAATTTTCAATTTTTCATGAGTTCTAAAAATTGTCATGAGAAGCCTTGGAAAAAAACAAAGCGGTGCGAAGCACCGCACTCCAAAGAGCTGTCTCGCTTTGCTCGCAGCTCGTTGACAACCAAACGTTTATATCGATCAATGAGCGAAGCGAATTGATCTTTGGAGTGCGGTGCTTCGCACCGCTTTGTTTTTTTTCTAAGCTTTTTGTGACATTAAAATCTGCGAAAAATTTCAATTTTAAAATTATTTATTTGCAATTATGCAACTACCTCTTAAGGACCTTAAGGACAATAACGACAGAAAGGACTTAAGTAGCTAATCTTTGTTCATTTAGGTAATATCGTCCTTAATGTCCCTAAGGTCCTTAAGGTCGTTAATGTCGTTTGGTCGTTTTCCGCTTCACTTTTTGGTTGAAGAATTTGCGCCTTTAGTTTAGGATAGCAACGTTTCCGGGGTATTAGCTCAGTTGGTTAGAGCGCCACGTTGACATCGTGGAGGTCAGCTGTTCGAGTCAGCTATATCCCAACGTTCAAGAAACGCATTTTTACTTGCAAAACATTATTGAAAAGATTATGATATTTGCTAAGGTGGAATGGTTTAATTCGAGGAATTAAGCATCGTTTCGAGTTGCTGTTGAAGAGCGGCAACACAATAAGCGGCTCCAAAATCTTAGGAAAAGGGGCCTTAACACTATTATAGGGTTCACGGTTGAAAGTTAATAGGGAAATTCGCGCACCTAAAGTACGCGTCATAAGCCAAACGGGCGAACAAGTGGGCGTTATCTCGATACAGGAAGCGCTGGCTAGAGCAGAACAAGAAGGTTTGGACCTCGTTGAGATAGCTCCAGGTTCAACGCCTCCGGTTTGCAAGATCATCAACTACGGCAAGTTCCGTTATGATCAGACAAAGCGTGAAAAAGAAAATAAGAAGGCCCAGCACCAAGTTAAGGTTAAGGAAATCAAGCTTAAGCCAAATATCGGGGATCATGACCTTGATATAAAAATTGAACATGCTCGCGAATTCCTTGAAAAAGGAAATAAAGTAAAGGTCACCTGCACCTTCCGCGGTAGGGAAATGGTCCATCCCGAAATTGGCGAAAAGATCATGCAAAAGCTGCTCGACGAGCTGGAAGAAATTTCAACGTCCGAAGCGCCGCTTAAAATGTTCGGGCGATCTTTTATAATTGTTTTAGCTCCCGGAGCTAAAAAGAAAAAATGATGCATTAGTATCAGTAAAGTAAATGGAGATATTTCAGTGTCGAAAATGAAAACCAAAAAAGCGGTAGCTTCTCGTTTTAGAGTCACCGCTACTGGTAAATTGAAAAGATCAAAACCAGGAAAACGACATATTTTAACAAAAAAATCACCCAAGCGTAAACGTCAACTTTCTAAACCTGCACTTGTAGATTCCGGACAGTTGAAGACTTATAAACGCTTGATGTGCGTATAAACCCTTTAGTGGAGATTAGAAGCTATGGTTAGAGCAACTAACGCTGTCGCTTCACATCGTCGCAAGAAAAGGATTCATAGAAGAGCAAAGGGCTTTGTTGGAGATCGCAAAAATCATTTGCGTCTGACTAGCGAAGCTGTAATGCGGGCAATGGCATATAACTACCGCCATCGCAAACTGAGGAAACGTGAGTTTCGCAGTCTTTGGATCACTCGTATTGCTGCCGCTGCTAAAATGCATGGAATTTCATATAGCAAATTCATCCATGGATTGCAGAAGGCAAAATGTGAATTAGATAGAAAAGTATTGGCTGAGATGGCAATTCATGATCCAAGCAGTTTTGCTGCTGTGGTGGGCCATGTGAAGCAAGCTCTTGCATAATAAGTCATTTGCAAGAAACGATCTTATGGCAGAGCTTAAGCTCTGCCTTTTTTTTTACTAAAACTAACCTCATGAGGGCCTTGTGCAGCAAGAGATAGTTTCACTCCGGCAACAATTTCAAAGCGATCTCAAGCCTGTCAACACATCTGCGGATTTGGAATCGGTCAAAGTCAAATATTTGGGCAAAAAAGGGCCTGTTCAAAATTTGATGAAGCTGCTGAAGGATGTGCCAGCGGAACAACGTCCTGAAGCAGGCAAATGGATCAATGATCTGAAGGAAGAAATATCCGAAACCCTGTCTGCCAAGTTGCATCAACTGATCAATGTTGAAGAAAAATCTCAGCTTTCCAAAGAAAAGATTGATATCTCACTTCCGGGCAGACGCCATTTTTCTGGACGAAAGCATATTGTCACACAAACGATGGATGAGATCATCGATATCATGATCGGCCTTGGCTTCAGCGTCCAATATGGTCCCGAAATTGACAGCGAATATTACAACTTCGAGGCCTTAAATTTTGCTCCCGACCACCCTGCCCGCGATATGCAGGACACTTTTTATATTTCTCCTCAAACTCTTCTTAGGACTCATACGTCTAACGTTCAGGCTAGAGTAATGGAAACCAATCCGCCGCCGCTTAGGATCATTTCTCCCGGAACCGCCTATAGAAACGAAGATATCACTGCCCGTTCGCATGTCATGTTCCATCAAATCGAAGCCTTCTATGTCGACGAAAATGTGTCCTTTGCTGACCTTTTTTCAACGATGCAGGCTTTCTTAGATAAATTTTTTGAACCAGGAATCCCCACAAGATACCGGCCCAGCTACTTCCCTTTCGTCGAACCAGGGCTTGAGGTAGATATCCGCTGCATCTCTTGCAATGGCCAAGGTTGCATGCTATGCAAGCACACCGGCTGGTTAGAGATCGCCGGAGCAGGCATGATCCACCCTGAAGTGTTAAAAAATTGCAATATCGACCCAGAAAAATTTTCAGGCTTTGCCTGGGGAATGGGCATTGAACGACCGGCTATTCTCAAATATGGCATCAATGATATCCGAATATTCATGGAAAATGATGTGCGATTCCTCTCTCAGTTCCATAAATTTTAACTGAAAATGGAGTCAGGAGTCAGGAGCCAGGAGTCAGAATTATGAGGGATAACATTGTTTCCCCTCTTAATTCTGACTCCTGGCTACTGACTCCTGACTCCATTTCAATCATTGCTCATTACTGAATTAAAATTTGAGAGGCACAGCAAATAATGCATTAATAGCTGCTTGAGCTGAAACCGGATCAACTGCCGTTGCTGCAATGTTGTTTACTTCACTGACAAAACCTCTAGGAAGATTTTTAATATCGAATACTTTGCCTCCTCCTCCTGGCGGACCTACTCCTATTGAAGTGGGTGGCAATACAGTTGTAGGAAATTCGGCTTGTATTGCAGTAGCTTTATCAAGAACATATTGTTCTTCAGCTGCATCAACTGCTAATTGATGCGCACTTAGATTATTAGGGACGGGGGTACTAACAACCACCTCTGATACCGTGCCATCTGCGTTAGCCACATATTCAACTTCATAATCAACTGGATCAACTGAGCTCATAATGACCTCCTTTTCTCTATATCTCTCCAATTATTATAATAACATAATTCAAATAAAATTTATAGTATAATAGAACCAATTATACTTAGTTTTAATACTAAAATTTAAACTTTTTATTATATATTTAAAAAAAATTATTGCTATTTTTGGAAATTAGTGTTAAAATTGTAATTTAAAAACAAATTAACTAAAGGAAGTTAATTATGTCTAGTTATGATAACAATATAAATCCTAGTAATAACATTAATAATGTTAACCAAATGGATGGTGCAGAAGAAGCTCACTCTCCGGAGCGAGCCAATGAAAGCACTTGCGATAAAATTAAAAGGCTAGCGCCTGCCATACTTATCGGCATTGCCTGTGTCGCATTGATTGTTGCTGGAGCAGCAGCGATTGTATTTTCTTTCCCAATCCCAATTTTCTTAGCCGGGCTAGCTATCGCTGTTGGCGCCGTTGGCCTTATTGCTCTAGGAATTGTTGAGTATGTAAAATATAAAAAATCACAAGAAAAAGCTCATGAGGAACAGAGTTTACCACAATCTCAACCTACTGAACAACCAATTTCGAATAATAACGAAGCCTTAGACATTATGGCTCAACAAGAAGCAGATCGAAATAGAGAAACTTTCGAAAGAAACTGTGCGGAAGCATCCAGCAACGTAAATACTGCTTTGCATTCTGGCGATAGAACTGCAATTCAATCAAAAATTGCTGCAGGTGAAAAACTCCTTGATGAGAATAATCAACATTCGAAATTAGAGTCAGCTGGAGCATTATGTCAAACATTGAATTATGCAAAAAGAGTTGATGACAAATTAAATGCTGTCGACTCCATGATGAAGCAAATTGAAACATCTCCAACTATGGAGTCCATCAAGCACTTGGAAGGATTTAAAAATGATCAAGATCTGAAACACGTAAGAAATGGAATTCCTGAATTTTGTGCTCAATATAGAACACATCTTGCCAATTATGAACAAGCCAATACTCTTTGTTCACATGCGATAGGTTTTCTTAATACAATGGAAACTGCAGAAACTACATATAAGTATAACCTTTTCAATGCTTCAATGTTGGATATGTGCAAACAAATAAGTGATATTGAAAAAACTTTACCTAATGGCTTAAAAGGTAAATTGAAAGAAATGAACGTAATGCTGACAGCTAAAAAGACAATTGCCAACAGGCATTTCGAAACTTTACGTTCAAATGAAGAATCGATGGCTCAAAAAAAGAAAAGAGAAAAAGAAGCCGAAGAAGCAACTGCTGAAGTTCAAAGAAGAGCAACAGAAGAAGCCAATAGAAGGGCTGCAGAAGAAGCTGCTGAACGACAAAGACAAATGGAACTTGAAAAAGCTAAATTGTCAGTACCAATACCCTCGCCTTTAAATATTTCAAGTCCTACAGCGTCTACAATTTCTTCTCCAATACCTGACACAGGCAGAGGAAGTCGCTCTGGCTCGGGTTCGGATGGAGATGTGTCAGGCTCTGATGCAACACCAAAAGAACAAATCTCACCCAGAATTCTGAATTTTGTTAAATCTTCAGAAGAGCATCGTTCTAAGATAAATACGCCACCACCTTCAATGCCAGTCATTGATGAGAATGCTACGTTATCTGCACCTGAAGCCCCACTGTTTGTTCCGGATGCTCCGGCTATGAACAGCAATGAGCCAACAGCACCAACTGCTCCTCCAGCGCCAGGAAGTCCACGCACTGATTCGTCGCTTTCTCCGTCGGGAGGATCTTCGAGCGATTCAGACAGCGCAGCTGCCAAGCCAAGGAAAGTGCAGCCACGTCCAGCTGGAACAGGGATGTCAACGGACTTGCTAAGTGCTATCCGAAACGGCAGATCGCTGAATAAAGTTGAAACACAGAAAAAGGTTATTGTCATAAATACCGTTGCTAATCCGAAGCTAAGAGATATGGTTGCTGGCGACGATGATGATGACAATGATGATTTTGATGTTGGACCGATTTCATCAGAACCTAAGGAATCAGAAAAGAACCAAAAGGTTTCGCATCATGTTTCAGCTTTTACAAAGCCAAAAACACGTTCAGCTAGGGCTGACAAAGTCGCAGCTGCAATCCGAGCTAATAAGGCTGGTCCAGCTGTTGATCAAGGAGATTTCTTAGCGTCAATACGCAAAGGAACAGCATTGAAGAAAGCTTCTTCCGGCGATAGTTCACCTTCTGGCAGTCCTTCTAAAGCGACAGGCTTGGGAGGCATTATATCCAGAATAAATGCTCGCAGTGGTTCAAGCGGAAGCGATTCTGAAGGAGAAGTATCAGATGAATGGAATAGCTAATAGCTAAGCGATTAGTTTAAACGTAAAAGGCCGGCAAATGCCGGCCTTTTTTTTTGACTTTGCCTAACTAAATTCCGTGCCCGTGTGCTTGCCCGTGCCCGTGCCCGATTAAACCGTTGCCCTTGCCCCTGCCCTTGCCCTTGCCCGACTAAACCCTTGCCCCCACCCCCGTCAGTAGAATATATTTCGTAAATTTAATTCGGAAAAGATTAATTTTCGGGCAAGGGCAAGGGCAAGGGTTTAATCGGGCAAGGGCAAGGGGTCATAGTCTTAATTTCTATTGAATAATAGCTTTGCCTCCCCTATTCTTTTAATTATGAAATGGCATGTTTATCCGGAAGAGAGTGGCCTTCGTCTGCAAAATTATCTAAAGATCAAGCTGGGTGATCAATTCTCTGCCCGGCAGATCAAGCATATGATTGAAAACAATCAGTGCAAGGTCAACAACAAGATCGAGCGCTTCTCCTCAATAAAGGTTGCTGAACACGATCAGATTTCCCTTGATGTACGACTTCCTACCTCTCCGCCAGTCAAATTATTCGAACCTGAAAGAATTTTGTTTGAAGATGACCACCTCTTAGTTTACAATAAACCGGCCGGCATACCGTCCGATAACTCGAAGTTCATTGCAGCTATTCGCCGTAAATTGCCTTGCTTATCTCTCGTGCATAGGCTGGATAAGGATACTACTGGCATATTGCTATTTGCTAAGACTGAACTGGCATTGCAAGGCATGATTGAGCAGTTTAGAGATCGTCTGATAACAAAAGTTTATTTGGCGATCGTCGATAAGGTGCCGAAGCAAAATAAAGGGCTTATCGATAATTATTTGGCTGAAGTGAAAAGATATCAGGGCCATACAATCTGGGGTTCAGTGAAAAAGGAAAAAGGACTGCATGCAGTAACGGAATGGCAGAAAATGAAAACCGGAGAAAAGTGCGCTTTGATAAAATGTTTTCCTAAGACCGGGAGGACGCATCAGCTGAGGGTGCATCTTAGCGAAGCCGGGCATCCTATTTTAGGAGACTATGAGTACTCAAAGCATTTTGAATGTGTTTATAAGGCACCGCGCTGCATGCTGCATGCGTTAGAAATACATTTTTTGCATCCGATATTAGGGAATCAGGTCGATATTATATCGCCTCTTCCTAAGGACTTTAAAGAAGCTCAGGAAGCTCTTTTTGGAAAACATGTTAGGGATTTATGAACATTTTAATTATTAAAACATCTTCTCTTGGCGATATTATACATGCCTATCCCGTTGTTGCATTTTTAAAAAAGAAGTTCCCTGGATGTTGTATAGACTGGGTTGTTGAAGAACAGGGTGCCGAATTAGTGAGATCACATCCGGACATTGAGAACACTTTCGTTGTCAGAACTAAGCATTGGAGAAAAAACCTTTTTAAGACCAGTACCTGGCAAGAAATTTTTGCTACACAGTTTAAAATCGCTAAAAAACGGTATGACTATATTTTCGATTTGCAAGGGAACATCAAGTCTGGACTGATTGCATGGATGGCAAGGGGGCAAAAGATTGGTTTCAGCCTAAAAGACGTTCCTGAGTGGCCTAACATCTTATTTACTCATCGCCGTTATTCTTTATCCGGCAACCAAAATATTCGAGAAGATTACCTTTCGCTTGTAGGACAGGCCGTTAATGAGAAAACGGCAATAACAAAACCTGGGCTTTTACGCATTTCTAAAGAACAAAGTGATCAGAATGATCAAACTCTTTTAAATCCAATTTTTAAAGCTAAAAAAGTTGTGATGGTCTGCCCTGGATCAGCCTGGAAAAATAAGCAGATGAGTTTTGATGGCTTGCATACCTTCTTAAAACTTTTAAGTGAGTATTTAGATTGCTCTTATATTTTTATATGGGGGAATAATGAAGAGAAATTGCTGTCTGAAAAGCTTCAGGAGCAATTCCCAAAAAATTCAATCGTTCTAGACAGGCTGACGCTGCCTGCGCTGCAGAATCTTATGGGCAAGATGGATTTAGTCGTGGCTATGGACTCCTTACCTTTGCATTTAGCCGGTTCAAGCGGCAGTAGCACATTTTCCATTTTTGGTTCATCATCAGCAAAAAAATATAAACCTTTAGGCAATGAGCACCTGGCTTATCAAGGGAGCTGTCCCTTTGGAAAGCAATTCGATAAAAGATGCCCTATTTTGAGAACCTGTCCGACTGGCGACTGCATTCAATCTCTTTCCGGTAATGAGGTTTTTGATAGTTTTAAAGAGCAATGGAGCTCACTGAAAAAAAGCGAGAATTCAGAATCCAGAATTCAGAATGAGAATGAATAGCTTCTCTACTCAATGGATTATGGAATATTCCATATTCTGAATTCTGGATTCTGAATTCTGGATTCCCAAATCAAATTGAATGAATTAAAAAAAAAATTGTAATTTTATTTTTATTGTGCTATACTTCTTTATTCGTTTTAAACTTTGGGAAATAAAAGAATGCAACATTCCGATAAGTCAAATACAGTAGCCACTGGACTGGCAATGTTCTCGATGTTTTTTGGCGCCGGAAATGTTGTGTTTCCTCTTGCCTTGGGCCAATATGCGCAGGACATGAATTTTTATGCTATTTTAGGGCTTTTGATCACTGCAGTAGGAGTTCCCTTCTTAGGCCTGATCTCTATGACCCTTTTCAATGGCAATTACCAGCAATTTTTTGGCCGGATAGGCAAAGTGCCGGGCTTTTTGGTTTCTTTGGCCATTATGGGATTGATCGGTCCTTTTGGAGCCATTCCACGCTGCATTACCCTTTCCTATGCTACGTTGCAACTCTATTTGCCAGACTTATCGCTGATTATATTTAGCGCGCTTGCTTGCGTCATTATTTTCGCGTTAACAGTCAAAAGAAACAATATTTTGGAAATTTTGGGCTATTTTTTAACGCCTCTTTTGCTGGGTTCTTTAGCAATTATCATCATCAAGGGCATGGTGACTTCCTATCCTGCTCCAGAGTCAACCCATCAGCCGGCTTCAATTTTTCTGACAGGACTTTTAGACGGCTATAAAACAATGGACCTTTTAGGAGCGTTCTTCTTCTCCTCCATTATTTTGGCATGCCTTGAAAAAGATATCGATCCTAGCCATCCGCAACCCAAACGGTATAAGCAGATGATCATGCTGGCTTTAAAGGCCACTGCGATCGGAGCGTCGCTTCTTGCACTTTCATACATTGGGTTTAGCTATATAGCTGCCTATAACAGCACATATCTTGCCGACACACGTCCCGATCAGCTAGCCGGAACACTCGCCATTTTGATTTTGGGACCTTATGCCAGTATTGTCGCTTGCATGGCGGTATCAGTAGCCTGCTTGACGACAGCTATCGCCCTTGCGGCCGTCTTTGCTGAATTTGTCCATAAGGATGTCACCAATAATAAAGTCAGCTATCCTATTGCCTTAATCGCCACTTTGATCGCTACTTTTTTTGTTTCTACCCTTGATTTTAACGGCATAGCAGCATTTTTATTTCCAATCCTGCAAATATGCTATCCGGCGTTGATAGTGCTTTGCTTCCTTAACATCGCTTTTAAACTTCACCACTTCAAGCCCGTCAAGATCCCCGTCCTCATCGTGTTCATCCTCTCTCTCATCGGCTTTATAGTGCAAAGTACTTAAAAAAGTGCTTAGTTCTTAGTGCTTAGTGCTTAGGCCTGAGGAAATTGCGTATCCAGGGCGTCCCGCCCTGGCAACATGTATTCCACGACGCCAGGGCGGGACGCCCTGGATACGCAATTTCCTCAGGCCTAAGCACTAAGCACTAAGAACTAAGAACTAAGCCGTAGGCGCCTTCTTTTGATTCCAATTGGCGAGGGTTGTTTGGAGGATTTGGCAGAAGTTCTGCTGGTCGTCGGGATCGGAGCTTAGGTACAAGAATCCGATGTAGGAGAGCTCATAGACAGAAACGTAGGAACAGGCCAGCTTGGTCGAAGTGACATCAAGAGGACTGAGGGCTTGATTTAAAACTTCTCTTAGGGACTTATCTTCGGCCTTGACCATCACAATTGTATAGTTAGACTCTGTTTGGATTTTGACCGAATAGTCTTCTCCGGCAAAAAATCCGGCATCGATCAGTTCTAAGAGCATTTTAAACCACGCCTGCAGCATGGTTGGCTCCAGGACTGTTCTCATCACGTCGGGTGTTAGAGAATAGAAGAAATTTTCCAATAAAAGGTCGCTATATTTTACTGAACTGCTAAGAGCTTCACGCAATATGCAGAGCAATTCATTCTGCTTGGAAATTAAGCCGCCATTGAAATCGCGCACGTCCCCTAACACCTTATTTAGCTCTGATGCGACCGCCTGTCGGGCTTTGTTAAGATCAATGGAGTTATCTTTTCTAAGGAATTGATATTTTGGCAACGTCAAGCCGAACACGGCTGCTTCTTTGGCATATTTTTTACGTAGGAATCCGACAGTTTTTGACCTGTCGTGGATGTAGCCGACCTCTGATTCATTATTAAACATTTCCTGAATGGACGAACAGCCTGGCTTCATGACCCTCACAAGAATGATTGTGAAGAAAAGATCGGTATAAGTTTGCTGATCGAAAGAAATGATCACTTGAGGGACGTCATGAATATATCTGATTTGATTGCTCAAGCTTAGGATATTGCGCATGATCTCTTCTTCATTGCGCGGCATAAAGACTGGGTGCATCAAATGTTCAATGCGGTCTTTTAAGTCCGACGGCAGTTCTTGCTTGAGAAGTTTGATTTCGTCGCTATGAAAGGGCTCGCCTCCGGGCTTTTCAATTTCCATGTAAAAAGTGCAGATGTTCTCAGTGCCGCGGCGATTGGCGAAGAAAGAATGTTCGACTGGCTGGGCGGAAGAGACGTAGTTTTGAATTGCGCTTAAAAGATGGCGTTCTTCAAAAACTTCTTTATCGCGTAAGAAGTTGAAGCCCACTAGTATTCCTAGAACCTGTTTTTCGGTTTCTTCTTGATGCAATGAGGCCCTGAAAAGCTTCACATTCAAATGACGCTTCTCCGGCATTTTCCCGGCAGCTTCTCTTAACACTTTTCTGAACAGATAATGCCCGCTGATAATCTTGGAAAGGTGCCTGCTTTCTCTTTCGGCTTTAAATTCATCACGGCACATCACAAGCACATGCTGCATTTCAGTCAGAAGATCGTAGTCAAATATTTTTGGCAGACGGGCAATTAAGGATGCTATGTAGTCTTGAATGATAGCCGTTTTGGCATCAGCTGAAAGGCCTTTAATTTCCAAAATCCTGCGGGCATAATATACGGACTGCATTCCAAGGCAGATCTCCGTCTCAATAATCGGCAGGTTTCTCTGCAGCTCTTCAAGATCTTCAGCTTTCTCCACATGGATGATGACTTCACATAAAGTATAGAGCTCCTTGCCTAGGTCTGGCAAGTGAAAATCCTGGGCATTGACGAGAACTACATTCAATCTCTTTCCAGGCACTAGCCAGTGGCTGATCATTTCAAAGAAAAATTGAAAAGCATTTGAGCGATATTTGGAAAGGACAAAAAAGGATATGTTGGCCGGAGTTGATTGGCAAGGTGTGTAGTGAAATATTGGCAGCAATGCAGCAAATTCTTCTTGCTGATCGCTCAACAGGTCGGCATCAAGAGAAACAGGCTGCAGCAGATTTGCAGGGAGGATCTTCTTCAAAGAATTGCAGGCAATATCTTTGTACAGCAAGTTGCTATTTTCATTCGAAAGGTTGAAAAGCATCTTGATATTTGGCAGAAAATTGTTATCCACCATAGATTACACGCCCATCCATACTGCCAAAAAATTATATATCTTCGTAATGAAAGCCTTCGGCTTTTTCACGATTTCCCTTGATTATAGTTCCGTTGCGCTTGCTTTCTTCGACTTCATTAAACGAACGCACATGCAGGATCATTCCATTTTTTTTAGCTAATTCTATTGATCTTGGGTGTAAAATCTTTGCGCCTTTATGAACGATGTTCAAAGCTTCATCAAAAGAAAGCTCATCGAACATATTGGCATTATTTTTTCGTTTAGGATCTTCATCGAAAATTCCGGGGACGTCTTTATAAAATTCGACTCGCTGAGCTTTCAAAGCAATGCCTAAAGCCACTGCGCTGGTATCGGATCCTCCTCTGCCTAAGGTTGTGATCTCACCACCCTTGCTGACTCCTTGGAAGCCGGCTACAATAGCTAATTTGCCGGCGTCTAAGACTGGCAGAATCCTATGGGGCTTCACTTCAATAATCCGCGCCTCTGAATGCTTCCCGCAGGTAATGATACCAGATTGGCTGCCTGTAAAGCTGACGGCCTCGCACTTCTTTAAAGATAATGCCATTGCCAACAAGGCGATGCTAATGCGCTCGCCGACGGTGACAAGCATGTCATATTCCCTTCTCGGTGGATCTGGATTGACCTTCTTTGCCAAATCGATAAGCTGATCAGTCGTATTGGCCATAGCGCTGACGACGATTGCGATCCTATTAAAATCGCGCATGCGGTCAATAATAACGTCGGCAATTCGAGCAAAGTGTTCTGGTGTTGCAACTGATGCTCCGCCAAATTTCATCACAAGAGTATTCGAAGGATGTTCCATAATCTCCAATGAAGTTGGGTTTAAAAATTAAATAAAAAGACCTGTATAAAAGCTTGCCTATCAAATAGCTGCAATGGTACCATTCCATCTCGAGTTAAAGCAAGATTTTAGAATACCTTAACTTTCATTCTTTCGTCAATGAATAAGAGTGAATTGGAAGAGTGAATTTAGAAATTTTAATTGCATTTTTTAAACAAATTAGTTGACTTTTTTATAATTTTGAATTAAAATTAAAACTCAAATTATTACCAAGATTAGGTATATGACAGAAATATTCAATTATCTTTATTCTTTTGAAGAACATCTTTGGGCTTATCTCTGTGTACCTATCTTACTCCTTCTAGGAATATACCTATCCTTCCACTCCAACTTTTTTCAAGTCAGAAAACTGCCTCATATCATTAAAATGTTCATAGGCTTCTTAACGGTCAAAGAAAGCGGCAGAGGAATCCACCCCCTAAAAGCCTTTTTCGCCTGTGTCGGCGGATGCGTCGGCGTCGGCAATATCGTGGGCATTTGCACGGCAGTGCAGATCGGAGGACCCGGATCGCTCCTATGGATTTGGCTGACAGCAATGGCCGGTATGCTTATCAAATACTCAGAAGTTTATCTGGGATTGAAATACAGGGTCCCAAACAATAATGGCGGCTATAACGGCGGCCCGATGTACTTTCTTCAGCGTGTTTTCAAAGGATCATGGGCTCCGACAGTCGTGTGTTTGCTGCTTTGTGTTTATGGCGTAGAAGTGTACCAGTTCAGCGTGATCACTGAAAGCATTTCGACTAACTTAAATATCAACCAATATTTGGTTATCTTCACGTTGTTAGGTCTTGTTATCTTTGCCGGAGTAGGCGGCATTAACCGCGTCGGCAGCATTTCAAGCGCCATCATTCCGGTATTCGTGATTTTATATATCAGCATGGGCTCGTGGGTGCTTGTTAACAATCTCTCTGCAATCCCTACGATGCTTGGACAAGTTTTCGCAAGCGCCTTTACCGGCTCGGCCGCTTTAGGCGCTTTTGCCGGCAGTTTGCTGATGACGACAATTTCGGAAGGCGTGCGCAGAGGCTGCTATACAGGCGATCTAGGGGTCGGTTATGCTTCTGTCATTCACAGTGAAAGCCAGGTTAAAGTCCCTCAAGAGCAAGCCGCATTGGTGATCTTCGATATCTTTTTAGATACTTTCGTCATCTGCACAACCAGCGTTATGCTGATCCTCGTCACAGGCGTCTGGAAAGAACCTTTGCAAACAGGAATGCTTGTACAAACAGCTTTGGGACAATACTTCCCTTACATGAATTTCTTTATGCCCTTCTTCCTCTTTTTGCTGGGCTACTCAACAATCAACGCCTATTTCTGCGTAGGCCTCAAATGTGCTGAATATCTATCTCCAAAACGAGGCAAAGCGGTCTATTTTGTATACGCAGTGCTGGCCTTGATCCTCTTCTCCTTCGGCGGAGTCGTTCAAGCGCAGTCCATTATGACCATTACGAATGGTCTCTTGCTGCTGATCAATTGCTATGGCATTTTCAAACTGCGCAACGAGGTCTCCTACGAGCTCGGCGAAGAAGTGTCTGAGCCTGCGGCTCAGACAGTGCCGAGTGCCTAGTGCGCGAGTGCTCCAGTTAGTGCTAAATTAACGTTAACATGGTGTCCGCCGGCATTCTGCCGGCTTTTAATCTAATTTCATGCAAAAAAATAGTCTTATCTATGAATTTAACAATTATGTGTTTCTATCATTACAAAACACA
>Ga0207147_1025_pt1 | contig 30594 bp, 23 predicted proteins | sample Alteio_BWMinHeat_33_FD_153551 | JGI IMG/M metagenome (GOLD analysis project Ga0207147, IMG submission 153551) | Enriched cells from forest soil in Barre Woods Harvard Forest LTER site, Petersham, Massachusetts, United States -... | ecosystem: Environmental > Terrestrial > Soil > Temperate forest >... | reverse complement strand
CGGGATGGCCCGAGCCGGCTTCTCCGATCATCTTGACAATATTTTGACGCATCCGATTCGCGATGCGCTTCAGTTCCGCGATGTCTTCCACGCGCTTCATAATCGCAGTTTATCACTACTGAGTGATACGGTAGGGCATATGATAGGCCTGATGCGCGAAGAAATCGAACTTCTCTTGCGAGGAGAGCACGCCGACCCATTCCATGTCCTGGGGCCTCACGAGGTGGATGGAAGGCTTTGCGTGCGCGTGTTGCGGCCGGGCGCGGTGAAGGTTGAAATGCTCGACACCAAGCGCCCTCCCGTTGAAGCAGCGGTTCTGGATCAGCGTGGTTTCTTCGAAGCGGTGACGCCGGCCGGGAGACCCGCTCCGTATCGCCTCCGCGTTACGTACGAAAAGTCTGTCATCGAATTGGATGATCCGTACTCGTTTCCCTCCTTGCTTACCCCTTACGACCAACACTTGATGGCCGAAGGAACGCATTACCAGAAGTACGAGAAGATGGGTGCGCATGTGCGAACGCAGAAGGAGGTACAGGGCGTCCACTTCGCAGTATGGGCGCCGAACGCGCGCCGGGTGAGCGTGGTCGGCGATTTTAATTTGTGGGACGGCCGCGTCCATCCGATGCGATTCCATCCCTCCGGCATCTGGGAGATTTTTATTCCGGGTTGCGGAGAAGGGGAGATCTACAAGTTTGAAATTCTTTCGCAAGCCGGCGCCCTGCTGTTGAAAGCCGATCCTTACGGATTTTTCGCTGAGTTGCGTCCAAAGAGCGGGTCGGTGGTCTTCGATATCAGCCACTACGAATGGAATGACGCTGGGTGGAAAGAGGCGCGCCGGCATCGCAATCGCCTCGACGCTCCGATTTCCGTGTATGAAGTGCATCTGGGGTCGTGGAAAGCGAATCTGGGATATCGCAGCCTGGCCGACTCGCTGATTCCTTACGTCGTCGAAATGGGATTCACGCACATCGAATTGCTGCCGGTGATGGAGTTTCCTTTTGACGGTTCCTGGGGCTATCAGACGGTCGGATACTACGCCGCCACCAGCCGCTTCGGCACGCCCTCCGATTTCATGTACTTTGTCGACCGCTGCCATCAAGCGGACCTCGGCGTGATTCTTGATTGGACGCCCGGACATTTCCCGAAAGACGGCCACGGGCTGGGCACCTTCGACGGCACCCATCTCTACGAACACGCCGATCCCCGCCAAGGCGAGCATCCCGATTGGGGCACGCTGGTTTTCAACTACGGCCGCAACGAGGTGCAGAACTTCCTGCTGTCGAACGCGCTGTTCTGGCTGAGCGTCTATCACCTCGATGGGTTGCGGGTCGATGCGGTGGCCTCCATGCTCTACCTCGACTACTCGCGGAAACCGGGCGATTGGATTCCTAACAAGCACGGCGGACGCGAGAATCTGGAGGCGGTGGCGTTCCTGAAACGTTTGGCCGAAGTCGTGCACGAGCGCGAACCGGGATGTGTAGTGATCGCGGAAGAATCGACGTCCTGGCCGGCGGTAACGCGTCCTGTGTACCTGGGCGGCTTGGGCTTCGACTTGAAATGGAACATGGGGTGGATGCACGACACGCTGGACTACATGGCGCTCGACCCGATCCATCGCAAGTTCCAGCACAACAAGATCACCTTTTCCATGATGTACGCGTTCAGCGAGAATTTCATGCTGCCGCTGTCGCACGACGAAGTGGTGCACATGAAGGGATCGCTGGTCAACAAGATGTCCGGCGACGACTGGCAAAAGTTTGCCGGCCTGCGCGTCCTTTACGCTTACATGTGGTCCCATCCCGGCAAGAAACTGCTGTTCATGGGCGGCGAATTGGCCCAGCGCCAGGAGTGGAGGTTCGCCGGCGAGCTGCAATGGGATTTATTGCAATACGAATCGCATGGCGGCGTGCGGCGTTTGGTTACGGATCTCAATCGCGTCTACCGCGACGAGCCGGCGCTACATGAAGTAGAGTTCGAATGGACCGGCTTCCAGTGGCTCGATTGCAATGACGCCGACCATAGCGTGCTGTCCTTCTCGCGCAAATCAAAGTCCGGCGAAGAAGTGCTGGTGGTCTGCAATTTCACGCCTGTAATTCGTCACCACTACCTGGTCGGCGTGACTGGTCCCGGGGAGTTCATCGAGATCCTGAACACGGACGCCGCGCCTTACTGGGGAAGCAACGTAGGCAATCAGGGCGGCGTGGAAGCGCAGCCCGTTTCGCATCTCGGCTGGCCGTACTCGATCCGCCTGACGCTACCGCCCCTCGCGGCCATGTATTTCAAACGTCGCTAAATTGCGGCCCTTCCGTGATGCAGGCATAGGTCGACTAGATCCGTGAGATTCGCTTCTCCCACGCACATCACCGTGTCCGCGCCGCCCCAGTATATTTTCACCGTTCCATCCGGCTCCGGAACGGCGCCGCAGGTGAAGACCACGTTGTGGACATAGCCGGTCACTTCCCAAGGGTCTTCCGGCTGCAGTATCCAGGAGTCACCGACGCCGATAATCTTTGCGGGGTCTTCCAGATCGTGGAGGGCGACACCTAAGCGATACACCGAGCCGTCCATCGTCTTGAACACACCGTGATAGATGCTGAGCCAGCCCCTGTCGGTGCGGATCGGCGGCGCGCCGGGACCGATCTTCATTTCGTCCCAGTGATACTGCACCGGTTTCATGATGAGTTGAGATTCACCCCAGAAGATCAGATCGGGCGAGTAAGAAATCCAGATCGACCAGGGCGAGATCTCCGAGTGCGGACGGTCGAGTCTGGCGTACAGTCCCATGAATTTCTCGGGAAAGATCACGACGTTTCGATAGTCGGCTTCGGTGATGAGGGACACTTTTTCCAACTTGACGAAATCCTTGGTCTTGGCCAGCGCGATCCTCACTCCGTTGCGTGAATAGGCGCTGTAGGTAATGAGGTACTCGCCGTCGAGCAGCGTCACGCGGGGATCTTCCACGCCGTACTCTTCGTAATCGGCAAATGGCCCGTCGGTCTCGGGAACCAGAAACGGTTGCGAATCGGCGGTGAAGTCGAAGCCGTTGAGACTGCGCGCCAGACCAATGATCGAGCGTCCGGTGCGAAGGTGGGAGCGAAAGAGCATGATGTACTCGCCCTTGTGCTTCACCACGGCGGCATTGTGGACCGTCTCAACAGCGTACGGAATCTGGGCCTTAGTGAGAATCGGGTTGTTGCGATATCGCTGGATCATTCGTTTCCCTCCAGGATTCTTGCGTAGACGGCCTCGTATCCGCGCACCATCATTTCCACGGAGAAGTGCCGCTCGACACGGCATCGGCAGGCCTCACGGTCGAGTTCACAAAGTCGTTCAAGGGCCTGAACTGCTTCGGTAACGTCTTTCACCAAAAAGCCAGTCACACCACCGTCGATCACTTCGCGGCAGGAACCAAGGTCCATCGCAATGACGGGCACGCCGGCGGCACTCGCTTCCGCAAGCACCAGTCCGAATCGCTCCGGGATGGTGTTCAAGTGCAGTAGCGCACGGGCCCGAGCGAACAATTCGTTCTTGCCGGCGATGTCGACCGCGCCGATGTAGCGGATGCGGTCGCTCAGGGATGGTTCGACCTGTTCACGAAAGTACGCGTCGTCCTGGATGATGCCCGCGATGATCAAGGGCAACCCGCTCCGTTGGGCGACCTCGATAGCCAGGTGAACGCCCTTGTCCGGGTGGATGCGGCCGAGGAAGATCAAGTCGTCACCGGCCTCCGCTTGGAAGGGATATAGGGAAAGGTCAATCCCGTTGTACACCGTCGCCAAGTAATTCAGCCCTGGAGCGCGATCGGAGTTGCTAATCGAAACGAAGTTGCCGTTGCGATATTTTTCGTACACCGGCATAATCCGGGGCGACGAGAATCCATGGATGGTCGTGAGCACTGGTGTCTTGACCAACCGCGAGTAGGTCAAAGCCATGAAGTCGTAGTGGCTATGGATCAGGTCAAACTCGGCGGCATGCTCGAATACTTCCGAGATGTGAAGGTATTCCGAAACCTTGGGATCGGCGGCGGGGTCTTCCTCGTATCCGTGCTCGACCACGCTGTGCAAATGCGCGTGAGTCTGAGAATCGCCGGTGGCGAATAGAGTCACATCCCATCCGCGTGCAGCCAAGCCTTCGGCCACGTTGCCGGCAACAGTCTCCCAAGCGCCGTATTGCCGGGGAGGCGTTCGCCATGCGACCGGCGAGAGAATCGCGATTCTCGCCATTACACCATCGCCGCCAGCACCTCGCTGAGAGGAACGGTCGCGAACCTCGTGGCGGAATCCGCCATGCCGTAGGGAATGATCAATTGGCCATTATGAAGAAGCGCGCCGCAGGTATAGACCACATTAGGCACATATCCTTCGCGCTCCTCCTGGTTCGGTTTGAGCAGCGGCTCGCGGAGGCGTCCGATCACCTTGGAGGGGTCGTCCTTGTCGAGCAGGAACGCGCCGATGCAATACTTTCGGACGGGACCCACACCGTGACTGAGCACCAGCCAGCCGGCATCGGTTTCGATCGGCGATCCGCAGTTTCCAATCTGCACCAATTCCCACGGATAGGCAGGGCTCATCAGCAAGGTATGTTCGTTCCAAAAGTGGACGTTGTCTGAATACATCAGGTAGATGTTTTCGTTGTCATGGCGCGACAGCATGGCAAAGCGGCCGTTGATCTTCCTCGGAAAGATCGCCATGCCCTTGTTCACCGCGGCCGGACCATTCAGCGTAATGAAGCGAAAGTGGAGAAAATCCTTGGTCTCGACCAACTCCGGCATGACCACTTGGCCGTCGTAGGCTGTGAAGGTGGCGTAATAACAGCATTGGGTTTCGTCCTCGTGCCGGAAACAGGTGAATCGCGCGTCTTCGATGCCGTTACGCTGCGAGGGAGTGGCCGGGAAAATGATCCGCTCCGACAGTTGCTGCTCGGGCTGGAACCAAACTTCGTAATTTGACCGAGCCAACATGCGAATCCCCTGGGCCGCGTTTTGATGGTCCTGGGCGATTCCCATCACCAGTCGCGCACTCTTGAGTTCAGCGTCCACACTCTTCGATAGAGCTTCCCAAGCAAACGATTCCCCAAGCCGGCTCATGACCTGATGCGTGAATTCGTCGGTGAGTCCCAGTTCCTCGAGCTTTCGCTCGAAGAGCGGCTTTTCGTACAGCGGACTTTTCACTTGCTGCGGTTCGGTGAGAAAACCGCAGGCCGGCATAACCTCGATGTGGTTGTCGGCGTAGACCATGCCGCTCCGAAAGGTGATCGAAGAAATGTGTCCCTCTCCGGTGGCGCGCAAGCTCAAAATGAAGCGGAGAGCTCCTTCCGGCGCGCCCGATTGGTCCATGTCCGGAACAATCGACGGATTGAACAGGGCCGCGGCTTCGAGTGAGTATTCGTTCAGGAAATAGGAGCCGATCAGCAATCGCCTCTGTGGGGAGACATCCGAATCGGGCGGAAGGAAGGTGCGAACTTGTTCAAATCGTTCCAGAAAGACCTGGTGGATCTCATGGTGCCGGCGGGAAAATTCCTCCGACACCTCCTCAACCAAGAGGGCGACGCGAAATTCCGGGATTTGCATAATCCGGCCGATGATGGCGCGGATGCGGTCTGCTTCTCCGGGAACGAACGGCCGCAGCAGGACGCGTGAAGGATCGGGCTTCAGAACCGGTGGCGAACGCTTGATCAAGATGGAATGGCTGGTCATGGGAGTGGTCACCCTATTGCGGAGCAATGGTGTGGCCATCCGTTAACTGGTTCATTGACACCAAATCGGGCTCCCGAAGGTGCAATACTTGCGCTGGCGGTAAGCCTATGCCATAACCGCCAGGACGTCGCGTAGCGGAACGTTGGCGAACCTAGTGGTGTAGTCCGCCGCCCCATACGGAATAATCAATTCGCCGTTGTGGAGCATCGCGCCGCATGTGTAGACCACGTTCGGGACGTATCCTTCGCGCTCCTCGTCGTTCGGCTGGAGCATCGGCTCGCGCAGCCGTCCGATGACTTTGGATGGATCCTCTCTATCGAGCAGGAACGCCCCCAGGCAATACTTCCGGAGCGGGCCGACTCCGTGACTCAGGACCAACCAGCCGGCATCGGTCTCGATGGGCGAACCGCAATTCCCGATTTTGGTCAACTCCCAAGGAGACCCGGGGCTGAGTAGCAGCCTCTTCTCGTTCCAGAAGTGGACGTTCTCCGAAAACATCAGGAAAATGTTCTGGTCGTCCTGGCGCGAGATCATCGCGTAGCGGCCATTGATCTTGCGCGGGAACATCGACATCCCCTTGTTTTGGGCAGCGGGACCGTTCAAGCTGATGAACTGGAAGTGAAGGAAATCAGCGGTCTCCACCAACTCCGGCACAACTACCCGGCCATCATAGGCCGTGAACGTGGCGTAGTAGGAGAGCGTCCCGTCGTCATCACGGAAATGCGTGAATCGCGCGTCCTCTATGCCGTTGCGTTGCGCGGCAGTCGCCGGAAAAATGACGCGTTCCGAGATTTCCTGGCCTTCCTGAAACCAGATTTCGTAATTCAAGCGTGCCAGCATCATCGTTCCCTGCGCGGCCGCCAGATTCTCTTGAGTGCGCGCCCCCGTCATTCCCGCGGTGACGCTTGCGGACAAATCGTTGTATGTAAAGGAGTCCGTCAGCCTGCCCATCACTTGTTGCGTAAAGGCGTTAGCCAAGCCCATTTCGGCAAGCTTCCGCTGGAAGAGCGGCTTTTCATAGACCGCTACCTTGATTTGCTTTCCCTCGCTGGCAAAGGCGCTGGCTGGCAGAATCTCAATTCGATGGTCGGAGTACAAGATACCGCTGCGAAACGAAATCGAGGAGATGTGTCCCTCGCCTGTGGAACGCAGGCTCAGGATAAAGCGCAGGGCGCCCGCGGGAAGTCCGCTTTGGTCGGGGTCCGGAATAATCGACGGATTGAATAAGGCCGCCGATTCCAGGGAATACTCGTTGACGAAATAAGAGCCGATCAGCAATTGCCGTTCTTCGGACGGCTCTGTGCCCTCCGGCAGCAGTCCGCGGAGTTGCTGAAACCGCTCCAGAAAGGTTTCCCGAATGTGCTGATGGCGGTTGGAGAACTCCGCAAGCACTTCCTCCAGCAGAGGCCCGATGCGATACTCGGGAATCTCCATTACCCTGCCGATGATGTCGCGGATTTGGTTAAAGTCCCCGGGCGCGAACGGCCGTAGCAGAACGCGCGACTGGTTGGGCTTCAGAATCGGCGAAGTTCGTTTTATCGGGATGGGTTTGATGATCATCGGTTGGCTTCAGGAAGCTTGGCTTGATGAAGGTTATCATCCTCTCTTGCGTCGCCCGCATTTCCGCCAGCGAGATCAAGAACGCCAGGGTGGATTCGGCTCCCTGGTTTCCGTTCAAGCGGTCAAGGTGCAAGCCGTCGCTGCATGCGCCGGTTTCAGCGGAACAAAGTTCCAAGCCGAGATCGTTGCGGCCGGTGAACCATTGGAAAGCACATTGGGCCTGTTCGTACCACCAAGGATCCGATGTCGCATGATAAGCCTCCAGGCATGCGGCGACCATGGATTGCGCCTCAACCGGTTGCTGATCGAATTCCGCGCGTATGCCCCCACGCCGATAGAATCCGTTGCTGCCGATGGGCCGGAAGTGTCCCTGATCGGATATCTGCAATTTCGTGAGCCAGTGCAAGCTAGCCAGGCCTCGTTCCAAAACATCCGCCTTGCCGGTGTCCAATCCGCTGAGGATCAGGGCATGCGCGAGCTTCGCGTTGTCGTAGGAGAGCTCACTTTCGAACCAGCACCAGTCAGAGCTAGAATGTCGGTCAAACAGCTCCATCAGCCGCGTCGTGAGGGTATCGCGAGTCTGATTTACCAGGCTATCGCCGCTGAGGCGGCGGAGGTATTCGTGAATACCGATCAACCCGAAAGCCCAGGCCCGCGGCGAAGTAAAATCCCTCAACACCGGCAGAGCTAGCGTGAAGAGTTGCCCGGACATGATCTGGAAGCTGCGATATGGCGAACGTCCCACGCCAACGCCGAGGGCCCAGATCGCGCGGCCTTGAGAGTCTTCAGACCCTAGCTCGTCGAGCCAGCGGCGATCGAAGCTCATGAGATTGTGGAAGCGTCCCGTTTTCGGATTGAAGGCGTGGTAAAGAAAGGCGGCGTAGGTGCCGGCCAGCGTTCGCGCCCGTTCCAGTTCCTCTCCCGATTCACTGAGCATTGTGGCCAGGATGAAAGCCCGCGCATTGTCGTCGGTACAATAGCCCTCGCTGAAATTGGGGACGCTGAAAATTGCGTGCTGGAAGATCCCGGTGGAGTCGGTCATCCGCAAAATATGGTCGAGCCTCAGCGCCGGCAGTGCCGAAGGCTTTTGTTCGGCCGGCCTGATGACCAGCAGCTTGCCGTGCATCTCTGCACTCGCCAGGCGCGACGCTTCGAAGGATTTCATGTACCGCTTGGCCACGTTGCTCCAAATCATCTCGCGGCCGATCCGGTGAGCGTTCATGCGCATCGTCTCGCGGCGATTGTCGTCACTCAGCAGGCCGATGACTTCACTGGCGATCGCCGTGGAGTCGGCGAAAGGCACCAGGATGCCGCGGCCTTCCGCGAGCAGTTCCTTGGCATGCCAATAGGGAGTCGAAATGACCGCCTTGCCGGAGCCGAACGTGCAAGCCAGGGTGCCCGAGGTGATCTGTGCCGCGTTGAGATAAGGCGTGATGTAGAGGTCGGCGGCGCCGATGAACTCTTTCAAGTTCTCTGCATCCACGAACTGGTTAAAAAAGAGAACATTCCTCTCCATCTTGTTCTGTTTGACGATTTGTTCCAAGCTGGACCGGTAGGACTCTCCATGCTCGCGCAACTCATTGGGATGCGTAGCGCCGAGCACGATGTATAAAAGCTCCGGGAACTGCACCAGAATCGGCGGCAAGGCGTTCAGCACATGCTCTATGCCCTTATTCGGCGAGAGCAGGCCGAAGGTTAGCATGACCATACGTCCTTCCATGTCCAACTGACCCTTGAAGTAGGCTGGATCGACAAAGCCGACGTCGGGAATGCCATGTGGTATCAAATCGATCTTGGCGGCCGGCACGTTGTAGATCTCCTGTAGCATCTGGCGGCCGCTTGCGGCCATGACGACCAATCTCGTCGAGAGCGCGACCAACTCTTGCATGACGCGCCGTTGGTCGGCATTCGGATTTCGCAAGACGGTATGGAGCGTGGTGACCACGGGCATTCTCAATTCTCGCAGCAACGCCATGATGTGCGCGCCAGCTGCTCCGCCGTAGATGCCGAACTCGTGTTGCAGGCAGACGATGTCAACGTCGTTCATGTTGAGGAAGTCCGCGGCGCGCAGATAGGAGGACAAGTCCTGCTCCGCAATCTCGAAGCGAACTTCTTTCGGATACTGATAGTCGGCCTTGCCATCGTTGACCGACACCGCGAAGCACTCATTCTTCGGATGCGCGCCGGCAACCGCCGCGAGTAAATCGGAAGTGAACGTGGCGATGCCGCACTTGCGTGGCAGATAGTTTCCTACGAACGCAATTCTATGCACTTCAGGCTCTGTCTTCATGAGGTTTCAGGTGAACCAAGTCTCGGAGTCCAATTGTCAAGACGAAAGCCAACAACCACACTTGCCAGCGAAAGAGCACTCCCCGCGCTTGCCAGCGCGCCGAGAGGAATCCAACCTCGACCGCGATCCGGAACAGAAAGACAAGCCCGAAACCGGCGGCGAACTTGAGCAGGGTGTTGTTGAGAACTTGCATTCATACACTACAATTGCAAGGGAGTAGCCAAACGTAGACTCAATCTTTTGAGTGCGATAAGTCCAAGAATCGGCTGCGGAACGGTGCAAGATTTGCACGGCCTAAGCCGAACGTGCCGACTTCTCATCCTTCTTGCGGAACTCGTTGAGACGAGTCTGTAACGTGCGCAGGCTGATTCCCAGCATCTTCGCTGCGAGTTTGCGATTATTTCCAGCGTGCGCGAGCGTAAGTTGGATAAAAGCCTCATCGGATTCGCTCATGCGATGGCCCGGCTGAATCATTATCCCGCCGGAGGTCCCGCTGGAGACCGATGCGGACGCGAGGGGCTTGTCGCTACCCGGGCCGGACGCGCCCGCCGCCGCGGTCACCGCCGGACTCCCTGTCGGACCGGCCTGGGAAAAGGGCGATGGCAGGTGATTCACGCGGATCGCGCCTACGGAGGCGACGATGGCGGCCCGCTCAATCACGTTGCGCAACTCTCTGGCATTCCCCGGCCATTGGTACGCTTGAAACAGGTCCAGCACCTCGGGGCTGAGGTTGCTCACACGTGTTCCATGTTTTTTGTTGAGTCCCTGGATCATGACCTCCGCGATGAGCGGGATGTCTTCCTTGCGATCACGGAGAGGCGGCAGCACGATTTGAAAGACATTCAGCCGGTAGTAAAGATCTTGCCGCAGGTTTTCAGACGCCGACCGGTTGGTGGAAGCCAGTACGCGCGTGTTGACGGCAATGTCTCCTTTTCCTCCCAGCCTCTGCACCTTGGAATCCTCCAGCACGCGCAGAAGTTTGGGTTGCATGGCCATCGGCATTTCCGAGATCTCATCCAGTAACAGCGTGCCGCCGTTGGCCCGCTCGAAGCACCCGGCATGGCGCTCCACCGCTCCCGTGAAGGCCCCGCGCTCGTGGCCGAACAACTCGCTTTCGATCAGCGTTTCGGGCAGCGCCGCGGCGTTGATCGCCACAAACGGACCATTGGCACGAAGGCTGAGCTTGTGGATTTCCCGGGCCACCAGTTCTTTCCCGGTTCCGCTCTCGCCACTGATAAGCACGTTGGCTGAGGTCGGCGCCGCTTGACGGATTACTGCGTAGACTTCTTGCATCGCGCGGGACTTTCCAACCAGATCGCCCAGAACGCCGTGCAGCGATAGCGCAGTCTTCATTTCCGCGGCTTCCTGCAAGGCTCGCCGGTGATGAATAGCCCGGTCCACCAGGACTTCGAGTGAGCGAGGGTCCACCGGCTTTTCCAAGAACCAAAACGCGTTCAGTTCGTGAACCACGCGAAGCGCCTTTTCCATGCTGCCGTAACCCGTCAGTACGATGGCCGGAGTGGTATCGCCGTGTTCCTTCAAGAGCTGAAGTAACTCGTAGCCGTCCATGCCTGGCATCATCAAGTCGGTCACGATGACGTCGGGCGTAAAGGTCTTCAGTTTTTCGAGAGCTTCGCGGCCGTCGCCGGCCAAGCGCGTTTCGATGGATCGTTCGGAAAGAATCGCCTGCAGGGCAGCAAGCTCGCTCTTGTCGTCGTCGACAAGCAAAACTCGTCCGCAAACTTCTGGCACCGTAGACTTCGTAGGATGCAATCTTAGCATTTTCTCCTAGGCTGTGACGTTCATTGCGCCGCTGCTGCCGTTCTCTTGGCATTCCAGGCAACATTCGGCCCAGGGAATGGCACGCAAACGCTGCGGCGAGATCGGCTGCGAGCAACGGGCGCAAGAACCGTAACTGCCTTCTTTGATGCGTCGCAGGGCCTTTTCGATCAGTCCCAACTCCTTGCCGTTGGCGCGGTTCTGGCTCAGGAAGAGCCATTCTTGTTCGCCCTGCTGGGACATGTCGCCATAGTCTCCGGAAGTCTCCCGGTAGGCGACGACCGAGGCCGCGGTCGTGCTCATTTGGTCTTTCAGCGCTTGAGCTTGTTTTTGCAATTTCAGTTTCTGGTTCATAAGAGTGAGTCGATTCGACCTCGCAGTTCCTCAAGAGTGAATGGCTTGGTCAGAAAGGCGTCCGCTCCGGCGCCAAGCGCCAGGTCGGCAGCGTCTTGACGCCCGCTGATCAGGATTACGGGAGTATCTCGGGTTTCGGGCTGATTCTTGATCCGGCGGCAAACTTCGCATCCATCTACGCGAGGCATCTCGATGTCCAGCAAGACCAAGTGCGGCTTGCAGTTTTCAAGTTCCTCCCAAGCTGCTTGCCCGTCCACCGTGATTGTCACGCTATAACCGGCAGCGCTCAATATGGTATCGACAATGTCGCGCATCCACTGGTCATCGTCGGCGTAGAGGATTCGGGACGGCATGACAAGTTAGAGAACTCGACGGCCTTGGATCACCCGAATGAGGATCACGATGATCGCCAGAACCAGCAAAATATGCAGGAAGCCACCCAGGGTGTAGGAGCTCACCATTCCCAGCGCCCACATCACGATCAGGATCACAGCGATTGTAAAAAGCATATTTTTGTATCTCCGCCGTTGCTAGAGCACGGATAGGACCAAACGCTAACTCTCATCGTTCTATATTGATGAGAGTTAGCGCAGGGAGCTGAGTGCAATACTTGCACACGCCGCCTCATTGCACTGCGATGGTTACGGTATTGGAAACGACACCGCCGATGGTGAGGATTACCGGCACAGCATTACCCACAGGCGCGTTCGCTGGCACCTGGACATTCACTTGGTAGAGGCCGACCGTGCCGGGTGCCAACCCGGAGAAACTCACTACGGCCCCAATGCCCCCAACCGTGACCGTAGGTGTGGTCGGGGTGAGCGATAGCGGGTTGTTTAGAGCAGCAACTCCTGTAGCCGGTTGATTGGAAACGGCTCCCAAACCAGTACAGAAGATGGAGATGAGCCCGCCGCGACTCGCTGCCTGGCTCCCAGGGACACTGGGAGGCGCCGCAAATAGGACGGTGTTAGCAATCAAAACCGCTCCTTGGGATGAACCTGCTATGTTGAGCGTGAACAGGCCTGGAGCGAACGGTGCGATGTTCACGGTCTCTTGGTCGGAGGTCAGGGTCCCAACCGTCACAAGAACCTTACCTTGGGTCTGCCCCGCTAGCGCCCAAGGCACTTGCAGATTCACTTGGCTGGGCGAAGCGAAAAAGAGGGGCGCAGCTTGTCCGCCGATTTGGACGCTGCTTGACGCCAGCAGAGTGGGCAGAGGAATGCTTCCGGCCGTTGCCGTCCCGATGGAAAGGTTAGTCCCAAAGACCGATGCGATGCTGCCTGCGGCGACGATTGGCACATAGTCGGCGGCGTTCACGGTACCGGCTGGATTCGTTGCCGGTGCCGTTATGGGCAGGGGCGGATTAATTGTTGTCGCGTCGCTCGCTGAGTCGTTGCTGACATTCAACTCGCCGCCGCCCGCGACAGTCGCGGTATTGGTCACGATGGTGCTGAAGATGTTCTTGGGGATGGCGATCCGCTTAACGAAGAATCCGACGTTGCTAACCACGTGGTTCTCAATCACGTTGCCGGTGGCGATGTTAAAGCGGGTTACCGACGATGCGCACCAGTCGCTTGCCCAGAACGAAGCCCCGTCCGCATCAAGAGCCATGCCGAGCCAGCAAGTGTTCCCAAACGCGCCGTAGGTGCGAACGAAGTTGCCGGACGCATCGAGGCTGGTTATCACGCTGGTGTTAGCAATCAGCATTCCGCCGCCGGGAAGTAGCGCGAAGGCGCCGGCGACCGGGTCGGGTAGAGGGGCGGTGTTAAAGTTCGACATCTGCATGTTGGTGCAGACATTGAAGCGCAGCACATCCGGGCCCTCCGAAGTGTAGTACATCGTGCACTGATTGTTATCGAGACCGATGTCATAGGTTCCGCGATTCTCGACCAGGACGCTGTACTGGGCGAGCGGAATACCCAAGGGACTGAACTTCAAGATTGCGGTGCTGCAATCGGCATGGCCGACGTAGGCATTGCCGCTATTGTCAAATACGATGGATGACGGATTGCAATTGTAGCCGCTTCCGAACAACCCCGTGCTGTTACCGTACTGGTTGAATGCCGCGACGTCGTTCCCGGACAAATCGGTTCCATACCAATGTGTCACATACAGGTTGTTGGAAGTGTCGAAGGCCATACCCTTAGCCTGACCATCCGTGAGGGTGGGAAGGATTTTCACCTGCATCCAGGGCTCGCGCCACCACTGAACCGTTCCGTCGGTCATCGAGATGAGGATGTCGCCAGTCTGGAATATGGGGCTGCCCGGCAGCGGAGGGAAGGCCGAACTGTTGTTGGCCACATTCACCGTCACCGTGATCACCGGATAGCTAGCCCCTGCGGCCAGCACATCGCTCCGGGTGCAGGTGAGCGTTCCGAGCGTGCAAGTCCAGCCCGTCCCGCCGATGGCGGTAGCCGTCAATCCCGCCGGAAGCACGTCGTTGACCGTTACCACGCCGGATGTCGGACCCAGCCCGGAATTGGTGACTACGAGGAAATAGAGGTCCCCGGCATCTCCCTGGCGGAAGTTCCCGGCGTGACTCTTGCCGATGATCAAATCGGGCACTACGGCGGCCACCTTGGTGTTGGTGATCGTGCAGGTGGTCGTCGTCGCGGCCACTACAACAATAGCGGCGGGCGTCCCGTTCGAGCAACTGGCGTTGGTCTGAGTCCAGCCAGAGGCTGCTGTCTCACTCAGGCTATAGCTGCCGCCTGGCGCCAAGTTGCCGAACGTCTGGGTGGCCGTGCCGCCGCTGGTGGCCAGAGACGTCAGTCCGAAGTTGCTGGTGAACGCGAATGTACCGTCCCCGCCCACCGCATTCTTAACAACCTTGATAGACCCATTTTGGACGTTGGTGAAAATGCAAGTGGTCGTTCCCCCGGCCACCACCGTGATGGCAGCGGGGGTTCCGTTTGTGCAAATGAGATTGGTCTGAGTCCAGCCAACCGGCACGGTTTCACCCACGTTGTAGCCGCTACCGGGGGCCAGGTTATTGACCGTTTGGCTCACCGTGCCGCCGACCGTGGTCAGCGGGGAGGCCAGCCCGAAGTTGCTGGTGAAAGCGAATGTGCCATTTCCGCCCACCGTGTTTTTCACTATCGTGATAGACCCCAGTTGCGTGTTGGTGAACGTGCAGATGGTCGTCACGCCCGTCATCACCGTGACGGCAGCGGGCGTGCCGTTCGTGCAACTGGCGCTCGTTTGGGTCCAGCCGGATGGCACAGTCTCACTCACAAAGTAGTTGCTGCCCGGGGTCAGGTTGTTGAATGTTTGGCTGGCCGTGCCGGCGCTGGTTGTCAGGGATGTCAGTCCGAAGTTACTGCTGAATGCGAAGGTGCCGTTGCCGCCCACCGTGTTTTTCACCACCGTGATTAGACCCACGGCTGGTGGGGCCCCGATGGTATTGGTGATGACGCACGTGGTTGTGACACCAGGCGCTACTGTGATGGCCGTCGGCGTTCCGGCCGTGCAAGTGGCGCTGGTCTGAGTCCAGCCAGTGGGCACTGTCTCAGTCAAGCTGTAGACGCCGCCCGGAGTCACGTTGCTGAACGTCTGGCTGGCGGTGCCGCCGCTAGTTGTCAGAGAGGTCAGCCCGAAGTTGCTGGTGAACGCGAATGTAGCATTTCCTCCCACGGTGTTCTTCACAACCTTGATTGCCCCCTGCTGAGTGTTGGTGAAAGTGCAGGTGGTCATCGCTCCGGGTGCGACAATGACGGCGGCCGGAGTCCCGTTCGTGCAAGAGGCGCTGGTCTGAGTCCAGTTGGCTGGCACTGTCTCACTCACGCTGTAGAAGCCGCCCGAGCTTGGGTTCAGGTTGCTGAATGTTTGGCTGGCCGTGCCGCCGATAGTGGTCAGAGAGGTTAACCCGAAGTTGCTGGTAAACGCGAATGTGCCGTCCCCTCCTACCGCGTTTTTCACTACCTTGATTGACGCCGGCAGGGCATTGGTGAACGTACAGGTGGTCGTAGCTCCGGGCAGCACCGTGACGGCAGCGGCTGATCCCGTCGTGCAAGTTGCACCGGTCTGAGTCCAGCCAGCCGGCACAGTCTCACTCACATTGTAAGCGCCACCTGGGGTTAGGCCGCTAACAGTCTGGCTGGCCGAGCCGCCGACGGTGGTCAGAGATGTCACTCCGAAGTTGCTGGTGAAGGAGAATGTGCCGTCCCCACCCAGTGCGTTCTTCACTACCCTGATTGCCCCCTGCTGGGTGTTGGTGAACGTGCAGGTGGTCGTCGCCCCGGCCGCAACAATGACGCCCGTGGGCGTCCCGCTCGTGCAGGTGGCGCTGGTCAGATTCCAGCCAGCGGGCACCGTCTCACTCAGAGTGTATCCGGCGCCAGGCGCTAGGCCAGCGATCGTTTGACTCACCGTATTGCCGGTCGTTGTTAGCGGCGAGACTAGTCCGAAGTTGCTGGTAAACGCGAACGTGCCGTTCCCACCCACCGTGTTCTTCACGACCATTATTGACCCGGTTGGAGGCACAAACGTGTTGGTGAACGTGCAGGTAGTCGTCGCGCCGCCTACCACCGTGATGGCCGCGGGCGTTCCGTTCGTGCAGGTGGCGCTGGTCTGAGTCCAGCCAACGGGCACCGTCTCACTCACGCTGTAGACGCCGCCGGGGGTCAGGGTACTGGTCGTCGAGGTGGCCGTACCGCCAGCCGTGGTCAGAGATGCTAGTCCAAAGTTGTCGGTAAACGCGAACGTGCCGTCCCCGCCGACGGTGTTCTTCACTACCGTGATCGCTCCCGGTATAGTGATGGTATTGGTGTCTAATGTCACCGCACCCGTTTCGGCCAACAAGCGGCCGGTTATCGATGCGCCGGTGGTCGCCGAAATGGATGCAGACGCCAGGATGTTTCCCTGGAAGATCGAGTAGGTTCCTAACGTCGCCGAGCTACCGACCTGCCAGTAGACATTGCCGGGTTGGGCTCCGTTGATCAGGATGACCTGACTAGCCGGAAGCCCCGGAGCGCCCGCTGCGGTAATGAGAGTGGCGGCAGTCTGGAAGATGAAGATGGAGTTCGGATTGTTCTGGCCATCGAGGGTGAGAATCCCAGTGATCGAATACCCTGCGGCGTTGAAGTAGACGCCGGCAACCTTCGTCAGGCCGCCGAGCTGCGCAGGCGCAGCCGTTGCAGGCCCTTGTCCCATGGCATTGTTATATGCCGTGGTCAAGTCGGTCTGGGCCGCTGCGGACACAGCCGTCGTCGTTACCGTGTAGGGAGCCACGATCATGCCCGGAGGAAATCCACCCACCGCGATGGTGGGACTCGAGCCGACATTCCCGGTTATAACGCTGGGACCAGTGTTGGTGACCCCGGCGCCGGCCAGAACTGCATAAGTGGAGGTCTTTCCCAAGGGGACGGGCGCTTGCGCCGCTACGTTCGAAGCCATCAGGAAAATAGCAAGCAGGAAAATAGCAACAATCGCATCGAGGGAGTAAGCACTGAACTTATTCAGATTCATAACCTGGACCTTTCGGCTTCGTAATGTTGTCGAGCTTCCGCACTCCGGAACCATACTTGAACTTCCGTACGGTCAATCCAAGAGGAGGAGAATTTCGGTTCCTTGTCAAACGAAGCAAACGCCGGGCCAATCTCTAAGTCACGTGTTTTGACCATTTCAGACGCCGAAGGGTCAGTCATCCGATGCAGGAGTTGCACATGGGTGCTCTTGCGCCTCAAAGAAATCCACGGCCCGAGGTAGCGAAGTAGCTCCGCAAATTCGCCAAATTGATAGTGGTATTCGCCGGCCTTAGAGGACTGGATTTCGACTGAATTTTGATCGTGCGCCAAAGTATTCTCGGAAGTACTGGAAAAATAAATTCTGCCAAAACCCTGGATCTGGCGAACAATTCGGTATACTTTCAGCAGCTTAGAGATCCAGTGGTGGACTGGATCTCGACTGGATCTCCTTTCTGCAAATCCCTCGCCCTTGTGCAACTCTTGCACATTGCCGCGTCTCGGAGGCGTACGACATGAGTCGGGCGAGGGACGTAGCAACGCCAGTGGCGAGGTGCAAGTCCTTGAAAAGCAGATAGATTGCTAGATTCCCCGGTCCTCTCGCGAGTCGGTTCCGCCTCTGGCTGACGTTTGGCCTCGATCGTGCCCATGCAAAGATGTAACTCTGTCTACAGAAAAGGTAATTCCATGAATAAGTTCAGCACACTCGCCGCGCTCTCTCTAGCAGTTATCCTTGGCGCGACCGTAACCGCCAGCGCGCAGCAAGCACCTGTAAATCTCAGGTCGAACTCAAGTTTTGCACTTCTTGCCGGGACAACGGTCACGGTCACTGGTGCCGGCACGATCACCGGGAATATCGGGATCTTCCCTGGAACTGCTTACGTGGCTGGGAATCCGGCCGTAACGGTCAATGGGACGATCTACGCGGGCGGACCAGTCGCAGCTCAAGCCCAAGCCGACCTCACCACCGCTTACAACGACGCTGCGGGGCGCACCGTAAACCCGATCACAGTGTCGGGAAATATCGGCGGAATGACCCTTGCGCCTGGCCTCTATAAATCCACCTCCTCGCTGGCGATATCGTCCGGGGACCTCACGCTCGACGCGGGTGGCAACGCCAACGCTGTTTGGATCTTTCAGATTGCTTCGACGCTCACCACAACCTCCGGACGCAAGGTGATTCTGGCTGGTGGCGCGAGTGCCGGAAACATTTTTTGGCAAGTCGGTAGTTCCGCGACCATTGGAACGACCTCCGTCTTTCAGGGAAACATCTTGGCTTCTGTATCCATCTCGATGCTCACTGGCTCGACGCTATCGGGCCGAGCCCTAGCCAGCGGCGGTGCGGTTTCCGTCGACACCGGCGGTGGTACTAGCGCGACCATTCCCGCCACTCCGACCTTACCTACAGTTACTTCAACAGTCCCCGCGAATGGGGCTATCGGGGTGGCCGTCGGCAGCAAGGTTACCGCGACTTTCAGTGAAGCGATGAATTCCGCGACCATCACCGCATCAACCTTTACCCTGAAGCAAGGGGCGGCATCAGTTTCAGGCGTAGTGAGCTACGTCGGTACCACTGCGACCTTCGCCCCAACAAGCATGCTCGCAGCCAATACCCTGTTTACGGCCACGATTACGACCGGGGCTCAGGATCCGTCAGGTAATGCGTTGGCAAGCAACTATGTGTGGACATTTACTACCGGCGCGGCCCAGAACCTGACTCCGCCCACGGTGATTTCCACGGTCCCAGCGAATGCGGCCAGCGGTGTGCCGGCCGGCAACAAACTCTCCGCGACCTTCAGTGAGGCAATGGATCCTTCCACCATTTCCACACTCACCTTCATCTTGACGCAAGGGGGTACGGTGGTATCAGGCGCTGTGACCTACGTTGGTACAACGGCTACCTTCGCGCCGTCGAGCAATCTGGCCTTTAGCACCTCGTATACGGGCACCATTACAACCGGGGCCAAGGATCTGTCAGGCAACGCTCTGGCAGCAAACTATGTATGGGTCTTCACCACCGGCGCTGCTTTGAACCTGACTCCGCCCACGGTGATTTCGACCGTACCTGTTAACGGCGCCACAGGTGTGGTGATCGGGAGCAACCTAACCGCAACCTTCAGTGAAGCGCTCGATCCTCTAACGGTCTCGACCGCCACCTTTACCTTGCAGCAAGGGGCAACGCCAGTTTCTGGTACGGTGACCTACAGTGGCGTAACGGCGGCCTTCGTTCCGCTCAGTCCGCTGACCGCCGGCACGGTCTATACGGCTACGATCACAACCGGGGTCAAGGACCTCTCGGGCAACGCATTGGCCAGTCCCTTTGTGTGGAACTTCACAATGGTCGCGCCGGGCCCGGGTGTGCCTGTCATCAACATAGGTGGTGTGGTCGATGCAGCCAGCTATGTGCCTGGAGTCACCGCCGGCAGCATCGCCGCGGTCTTCGGAAGCAATCTTTCCATCGGCCAGGCGTTTGCTGGAACTCCTCCACCCTTCACTCTGGGTCAGAGCAGTTTTGTAGTGGGCGGCAAGGCGACGCCTCTCTATATGGTCATGCCGACTCAAGTGAATCTGCAGATTCCTTGGGAAGCAGCGGGACAGGCTCAAGTGTCGATCACCGCAACGGTGAACGGAGTGGTTTCCAACACGCTATTGGTGCCAATCGTCGCCTTTGCCCCTGGCATCTTTTCGATCGACATGAGCGGACAGGGCCAAGGAGCAATCCTGCTGGGTGGGACGGGCACGATCGCTGGGCCCGGCTCTGCCGCCGTCCGTGGCGCCTATGTCTCGATCTTCTGTACCGGGCTGGGAGCAGTTAGCAACCAGCCTGCCACAGGGATTGCGGCTTCCGCAGCCAACCTGTCGCTCACCAGCACTACGCCTACCGTGATGATCGGCGGCGTAGCGGCCACAACCAGCTACTCAGGTTTGGCGCCGGGTTTTGTGGGTCTCTACCAAGTCAATGCCCAAGTGCCGCTGACCGTGACTCCGGGCAACCAAGTTTCGGTAGTGATTGCTGTGGGGAATATAAGTTCCAACTCGGTCACGATCGCAGTGCAGTAAGTAGTTCTAGTTAATCAGCCTGGATGCTGAACAGAACAGTCGTTCCGCATCCAGGTTCCGATTCCACCCAGATCTTCCCACCCTGCCGCTCGATCAGCTTGCGGCAAATTGCCAGCCCCAATCCATTGCCCGGGTAGTCTTGACCGTGAAGACGCTTGAAGGGGACGAAGACCCGCTCACGATAAGGCGCTTCGATCCCTGGTCCGTTGTCGTGCACGGCAAACACCCACTGTGATCCGTCTTGTCGCGCGGAGACGTGAATCTGTGTCCCGTGGAACTTGATGGCGTTATCGAGCAGATGCCGCAAGACCGTGGCAAGCTGTGCGGCGTCACCCAGAACGGGCGGCAGCGGATTGTGCGTGATCAAGTTTTTGTCGAGGGGAACCAGAACCTGCTGCAGCACATCTTCCATTTGGACGCGAGCAAGGACGGTCTCGCCCGAGCAGGCCAGAGAATACTCGACCATGCCGCTGAGGACCGATTCCATCGCCTGGACTTCGTTTTCGATCCCGCTATCGGGCACACTTTCCGACAGCAGACGAATCGACCGTAGCGACTGGCGCAGATTGTGGCAAGCCGCACAGACGAACTGTTCGAAGTCCTGGCCGGTATAGGAGGGGCTAGGCATGTTGTGCTGCCGCAACCTGTACAGGAATGGTGAACTTGAAAGTCGCGCCGCTGCCGAGTTCCGATTCGACCCAGATTCTGCCGCCGCGGCGTTCGACAATCTTCTTGCAGAGCGCTAGTCCAATGCCGGTTCCCGGAATTTCCTTACCGTGAAGCCGCTTAAAGATCCCGAAGATCCGCTCTAGGTACTGCGGGTCGATACCGATGCCATTGTCGCGAACCGAGAACAGCCATGCCGTTCCGCCATCCTCCGCCGAGATGTGGACGCGAGGCGGTTTCCCGTCGCGATACTTGATGGAATTCGCGATCAGGTTCTGAAAGAGCTGCATAAGCATGGCTTCTTCCGCCAACACCGTCGGCAGGAGGTCGGACGTGATGGTTGCGTTGCTCTCCGCGATCGCCGCTTGCAGATTCCGCACCGTCTTCTCCAGCGCTACATTGCAATCAATCGGAGTCTCGGTGTGGCCTGGGGCGGTGGTTTCCCAGTAGGTCAATAACGCCTTCATCAAGGCTTCCATGCGGCGCGCGCCTTCCACCGAATACTCGATGTACTGATCCGCTTCCAAGCCCAGCTTACCGCGATACTCCTGCGCCAGCAACTCGGTGAAGTTCACTACCATGCGCAGCGGTTCCCGTAAATCGTGGGTTAAGGCGTAAGCGAAATGCTGCAACTCGGTGTTCATGTTCTGGAGCGATTCTTCAGCTCGCTTGCGGTCGGTAATGTCTTCGATCGCCAGCAGAATGGTTTGTTCCTTGGCGTTGGAGTCGAAGACCTCGCTGGCATTCAGCAGCATCACCTTGCGGCCTACGCCTTCAAAGTCGTGCTCCACTTCGAAATTCCGGAAGGTGGAGTGCGCCGGCAGGATTTGGTGCAGCAACTCGTGCAGTCGCGGAATGTTCCACTGTCCATCGCCCAAATCGTATACCAGACGTCCTTCGGTCTCCTCCGGGGAGACGTGAAACACGTGGTAGAAAGCCTTGTTGGCGGCGACGACTTCCAGGTTCTTCCGCAGGATCAGGAGCGGCTCATGTACGGCCTCGACGATCGCCTCGGCAAAGTCGCGGCCTCGCCTTGCGGCGTCGATGTCGATCAACATGAAGATCGCGCCTTCGATCTTGCCATTGGTTCCCACCACCGGCATGTGTCGCCGCGAATACCAGCGCCCATCGGGGCCCTGGGCATCCAGCGGCCTTACCGGGTGGCCAGACATCACCGACAGCAAGCGTTGGCGCAGTTCGGGCAGTTCGATTGTCGGCCGGAACTCCATGATCGGTCTTCCGACGTCGGAGGAGGTCAAGTTCAGCAGGGGCATCATAGCCTTCGTAAATCGGCGGATCCTGAGATCTCTTCCGACCATGACCAAAGGAATGCTGATACTTTCCTGAAGGTTATTCAAGTCCACGTTGAGCTCTCCCAACTGTACGTTGCGGATCCGCAAATCTTCGTTGAGAGTATTCAATTCCTGGTTGACCGACTGCAACTCTTGCTGGGCAGTTTCTAATTCCTCGTTGCCCGCTTGCGCCTCTTCGTTCACCGATTTGAGTTCCTGAAGCGCCGCTTCCTTGCTGGCCACCAGAGCCCGCAAATACTTCTTGGTTGCGGCCAGTTCCTTGCTTAACTCGGTCGTGTTCAAGCTCTGGCTTCGTTGTGGCTTCTTCCCTGCCGCCGCTCTATTTTTACGCGTCGAGGGCACTAGGTTCTTCGTCGCCAGGTCCCATCGTTCGGCCTGATTCTCGAACACGTCTCGCCCGATACTCGACTCGAGACTGGACGCAGCACTAACCCGCATTCCCAGCCGGCGATAGAGTCTGGTCTTCTTGCTGGCTGGCTGAAAGAGGTCGGCGAAGGCCCCGATGCTCTCCGACGATCCGAGAACCAGGAAACCATCCGGCTTCAGTGCGTAGTGAAAGATCGGCAAAACCCTCCGCTGCAACACCGGTCCAAGGTAGATCAGCACGTTGCAGCAGCTAATCAGGTCGATCTTGGAGAACGGGGGGTCTTTGGCCAGATTCTGCCGGGCGAAAACACAAGTATCCCGGATGGTTTTATTGACCCGGTAACCCTCGTCCGTGTTGATGAAGAATCGTGCCCGCTGCTTGGTCGAAATGGGCGCCAGCGCAGCCTCCGAATAGAGACCGGCGCGAGCCTCTTCGATCACTGCGTCATTGGCATCGGTGGCAAAGATCTGGAAGCCAAGCCGGACTCCGGCGTCCTCCAGGAATTCCGTCAAACAGATGGCGATGGAGTAAGCCTCTTCACCGGTTGCGCAACCGGGAACCCAGATTCGGATGAGGTTGTGGCTTTTTCTTCGCCTGGCCAGCAGCGCTGGAAACACAGTTTTCTTGAGATCCTGAAATATGTCAGCATCCCGAAAGAACGCGGTCACCGTGATGAAGAAGTCCTGGCATAGCGAGTGGGCTTCACTGTGGTTCCGTTCCAATTCCTTGGTGTACGCGCCCATCGTCTTAAATCCCTGCAACATCATGCGCCGGCGAATACGGCGGCGGATCGTGCTGTGCTTATAGTGCGTGAAATCGATACCGCTGGCGCTCCGAACGACCTCGAAGATCTTGGTCAGTTCGGGGTCGGTCTCCTGGTCGGTCGAACTCTCGGTCCCGATCTCGCTCTCAAGCTCGGTCTCGAACTTAGCCTCGGCTTTGGCCGCTCGCGCCGCCGACCCTTTCGCGGGAACTCTGGAATCGCGGGACGTACCTTCAGGTAGTCCCGCAGGTAATACGGCCAGCCGGCGGGCAATTTCCCCAGGTCTCAGCACCGCATCCACAACACCTGCATTGATGGCGGTGTTCGGCATCTCGTTGAACCTTGCCGACTCTAAGGTCTGAGCAAAAGTCTTACCGCCAGCCAGGCGGATAGCTTTCAGGCCCAGGGTTCCGTCCGATCCAGTTCCCGACAAGACCACGCCGATGGCCTGTTTTCCGCGCTCTTTGGCCAGGGCGGTCAGAAAAATATCGATCGGCATGTTGCGGCCGGACTTCGCGCGCTTGGTCGTAGACAAGTTTGACTTGGAGATCCTCAGGTTAAGACCCGCGGCGATAACGTATACGTAGTTGGCCTGGAGGCGAGTCTTAACTCTGACCTCCGCCACCGGCATCTTGGTGGTTGAGGAAAGCAACTCGGTGAGGTGGCTCTTGTGCTTCGGGTCAAGGTGTTGCATCAGCACGAACGCCATACCGGTGTCCGTCGGCAGGTTGGTGAGCAACTCCGTAAATGCCTCAAGGCCTCCCGAGGAGGCCCCCACACCGACAACCGGAATAACGGCGGGAACGCGCGAATTCCTAGGCGGCGGACGTGAGCGTAATTTCTTTTTCAAGAGCATAGACTTCAAAGTATGGCAGGAGTCACAGCGTGCACTTTCGCTGACAGCAAGTCCTTCAAGGTCTTGCCGATTTGCATGAACTGTTCTAATCCCGAGGGCTTGAAAATAAATTCGTTGGCGCCCAGGCGGCCGAGCGAGGCCCGATCGTGCGCGGATTCCGAAGAGCTCCAAACGCAGGCCGGAACTCCATCCAGGTGTTTGGCGCTTCGGATCTGGCGAATTACTTCTTCACCATCCACTTTGGGGAGGTTCAGATCTACCAGGATCAAGTCGGGGCGTGGGCTATTCGCGTAAGGTCCCTGCTGGCGAACAAACGCCAGGGCTTCGCCTCCGTCACGCAGGTGGGTCAGTTGAAAGTCAAGGTGCTGCCGGTTTAGCGCGCGCTCGAGAAGAAAGACATCCGATCCATTGTCTTCGATCACGAGGATGAAGTAGGGCCGTGGACCTTCCGGCGACTTGGCCAGTTTCACGATTCCTCCGATCTTCCCTCGTATACTCATATTAGCTCACTTTCAGTTTCATGCTTTAAGTCTAAGTGCCGTGATGAAGGCAAGTACGGCAATCACTTTGGTTACGGCCATTTTGTTCTCCGGACCTTAACATCAGCATTAGATATGCCAAATCGACATCCTGTATTTACAACAACTTACGTGGAGGGTCGTGCAGGCGAAGTGCAATCTGCTTTGCGCAAGTGCAACCCTTGCACTACCGCTGCTTCGCCCGCACAATGTACCGCTTAGGGGCATTTCCGATGTAGTAAAACGGGTAGCAGGTGACCATCGTCAGCACTTTCTCCTGCGACGACGCCAGGACTCCCACGTCTTTCGGATCCACGATCTTCAACGAGGCAACTTCGTAGGTGAAGTCGCCGTCCACGGTTGAGAATCCGATTTCGTCGCCGATCTTCAATTCGCCCAGATGACGGAAGAAGGTATCGCGATGCGCCGAGATGCCGACGTTCCCCGGATGTCCTGGGAGCGGCGTCTGAGGAATGTGGCCCACCGCCAGCTTCAACGTTGTCGCGTCGGAACCTTCGCGGACCATGGCTGTGAAGCGCAGTTTTGGAATGGTCAATCTGCCGACGACTTCGCCTTCTTCTAAGGGCACCCCGATCGGAGGTTTGGGAGCGTGTTCGAAGGACCAATTGGCGTGGGCTTGCGATGAACGAAGCTCCAGCAATGTGTAACCGTAAAACGCCAGGCACGACACGCCGACGATCAGGAGCAGGGAACGAGCTATGGTGGATTTCTTCAAAATCTTCTTCGTCAAAATCAGGGTACAAGATAGCTGGTACGCGTATGGATGTTCAGCTTCCCGCCGCCAGGCTGGGACGCGCTCACTTTGATCTTGTGAATCGCTTGTCCTTCGACTTTGGCCGGAACGTAACCAACCGTGTAGCGAGCCCGGATGTCCGCGGCAATCTGCCGGCAGATGCTGGTAACCTCCGAAACTTCCTTCGGCAGAAAGGTCTCGCCGCCGCTAATACCCGAAAGCTGACGAAGCAGCCCAGGGTTTCGGTCTTGGTCCTCTTCATCGAACAGTCCGATAGTGTAGATGGTCGCGCGAGACACCTCGACTTTACGGATCACGTCAGCCAACGTGTGGGTGCTGTGGTTATCGCCGCCATCGCTGACCAGGAGCAGGGTCTTCTTGTCTTGCGTGGACTTATCCAGATGATCCAGCGCCTGCACCACGGCGTCATAGAGTGCGGTACGTCCTTCGGGCTTGGCCATCGACAGGGCCGAGCGTAGGGCGTAGACGTTGTCGCTGAAAGGCAGGTCAGGGGGAAGGCCGAATGTTACATTGTCGTTGAAGTTGACGACGAACAGCTCATCCTTGGGATTGCTCGCGCCCATGAAGACCAGCGCCGCCGTGACTACCTGGTTGTATTTCGACGTCATGCTTCCGCTGGTGTCGATCACCAAGCCGACCGTGACTGGGACATCCTCATGCGAGAAATGCGTGATGGTTTGCGGCTTGCCGCTGTCGACGATCTGGAAGTTTTCCTTGCTGAGACCGGCGGCATATCCAGTGCGGCCCTTGACGCTGACATCCAAGAGCACCAGATCGGAGTTCACTTTGACAGTAAACTCCTGAGCCACTGCCGGCACAAACACAAAAGCGATCAAGGTCAAGACACTTCTGATGGTGGTCATCGGATTTGCCTCTTCTACCAGTCTCTCACCAATCTGGCCCAACCAGCGCAAAGTCGCTGGCGGGCGTCAGAGGGATCTCTTACACAGAGCGCTTGAAGCGGAAAGTCGATACCGCGAAGGCTCCCAACGAGAGGAGTCCGAGCAAACCGATCAGCGGCGTGGTGCTGGCGGTATGCGGCAGTTCCGCAACGGCAGGCGTCACTTCGGCAGGCGCGACTTCAGCCGCTGGTGCTGCAACCGGGGCCGGGGGAACATAGGCCGCAACCTTGACCGGCGCGACATACTCACCAGTGGGCTGCACGACTACGATTTCGGCCGTCTTCAGCTCTTCTTCATGCTGTACCGCGATAACCGGTATGGGAGCCTTCACGAATGCGGAGAGTTCCAAGGCAACATCCTTGGGGTAAGCAAACTCTTGCCCGAAGTTGTCGCCCGGATAGAACCAAGCGCGCATGGCCTTGGTCTGTCCCGCAGGGACTTCCCAGAACTGAAACGAGGATTTCGAAGTTGCCTTCAGGCGATAGTTCGGAATCGCCAGAATGGTGGTGATCACGGTCGTGCCGTCCTCGGCAAAGATCCGAACGATGTGGCGGTCCGAAGAGGAATCGACCAGCGCAATTACGTATGTCCCGGGCTGCAGGGTAACGCTGTGATCGGGATTGCAGCACGACGGCACACGAATCGGCTCGTTGATGGTCATGGTGGTTTTCTTGTTCCATTCGTCCGCGTGGACGGCCGGTGCCAGCAGGATGCCGGCGAATGCTGCGAGGGTAGCGATACGTAGGAATTTCATAAGTCGAATTGGTCTCCAGTTGTTTTGTCGTGCGTCCTGACTAAGAGCACCCCGAGCGCCAACTGTAAAGCAATGAAGCCAAGCGGCGACGCGGGTCTCAGCGTGCAAGACTTGCGCAGGTATTGCGTTTGCTGGCACAGACGTGCGTAACTTCCGCGCCAAGCAGCAAGATTTGCGCTGAGTAGTAGATCCACACCAGCAGGATCACCAACGATCCCGCAGCCCCATAGGCCGATGCCAACGTGGAACGTCCGAGATACAGCCCGATGAGCGCCTTGCCGCCGCTGAAGAGCAGCGACGCGACCATCGCGCCGAACCACACGTCGCGCCAGCGAACTTCGGTGTGCGGGAGGAACTTGTAGATCATCATCAGCAGCAGCGCGATCACGGCACAGGAAATCAGGCCGTTGATGGAGCTCACCAGGATCGGGGAGCCGGTGAGGACGCGCCCCACCTGTCTTCCCATTGCATGCAGGCCTGCACTGAGCACCAGGGATACCATCAACAGGAAGCCAATGCCCAATACTAAGCCGAGGGAGAAGAAGCGTTGCTGAATCACCACTACCAAGATGTTTTCCTTCGTCCGCGTAACCTTCCAGATTCTATCCAGTCCGTCCTGGAGTTCCACGAAGGCGCCCGAAGCACCGAACAAGAGCGTGAGAATGCCAATGGTGCTGGCGGCCCAGCCGAGTGCGGGTCCCACGTTGTTTTGAATCAGAACTTGAACTGCTTTGGCGCCCGTCTTGCCAAACACAGATTGGAGCTGGAGTAGGATCTCGCTTTGCGCGGCACGCTGTCCAAAAGCCAAGCCGGCCACTGTTGTGGCGATGATCAGGACGGGAACAAGCGAGAAGATCGTGTAGAAGGCCAGCGCCGCACCCATGCTCGGGGCGTTGTCATCGATCCATGCGGAACAGGCCTCGTGCAGCAGGTGGTAAGCCAGTTTCACTGGGTCGCACCGTTCAGCCCCTTCAGTTGATCCAGCTCCGTCAACACGCTCTGCCAGCGCATCGCGTCTTTCTTGGTCTCGATTGCAGCTGAGGGGTCGGCATAGAAGAGTAAGATGTTGGCGCGCAGTTCCGAAGTCACTTTGTCGAAATGATTCTTGGCCACCTGCTCGAGCAGTTTGGCGTAGGCCTCATCGGTCAGTGCGTATTCCGCGGCCTGCGTGGGCTTGCCGCTATCAAAGTCGTAGTTCGGCAGCATGAGCGACCCAGCGTCGACTTCCTTCAGTAACACCTTGTATTGATCCACCGTGGCGATGATGCTCTTGAAGTACAAATCCTCGGTCTGCGGCGTCGGATTGTTGAAGGCCAGCGCCTTGAACGGTCCGACTTTCGGCATGAATCGCAGCAGCGTAGAGAGGATGCGCGTGCCGAAGCCGGGCTTGATGTAATCCTTGCCCCATTCCCTCTCGTAGTCGGAACGCGACAGGCGATAGAGGAACTTCTTCTTGTTGAGGCTGGGATTCTCGACCAGCATCTGCTTTTGGTGAGTCTGTAGCGCCACCTTGGTCATTTCCGGGATCATCCGGCTGACCGCCCAGCGATAGGTACCGATGGCCAGATCTTCGTGCGCCAGCACTTCCTTCAATTCCAATCCATAAACGGTTGGGAACACCCGCTCCAGAAGAGGCTTCGAAACCTGGAATCCAATGAATTTGTGATATTGATCCGAGGCGTAGCGGTTCTTGGCCACCTGTGCCATGTCGAACCCAAACTCGGTTCGCAGATGGGCGGTCTTACCCTCCGCGTAGCGGACGAAGTTGCCGAATTCAGCGCGCAGCTTCGGATACTGAATGGCAACGGACTGATTGACCGATGGGTGCCCCTTGATGTCCGCCGAGTAATGCGACAGCGCGCCCAGCGCGAAAGCGAACTCGTTGAGGTCCTGACTCTGCTTGATCAACTCAATGACGAAGTCCCCGCTGCGAACATAGTGCGCAAGGTTGCTGAACTCCACGCTTCCGAAAGGATAGTAGCCGAGATCCTGAATGACGGCGCCGCCATAAGCGTAGGCGTGAGCCGTGTTGATCTGGTCATCGGTCGATTCAGGGAAGCGTTTCAACAGCAGCGGCTTGATCGAATCGGTCCACACCAGGTCGACGATCTCCTCGTGGGTCAGAACGGAGTAGGCGGAAGCCGTATCATTGGCGAAGAACAAGATCAGGACGAGCACCGCGAGGGGTTTCTTCATTTCGTCTGTTTCACTCCAATAACAGGCTAGCATCTTGAAGGCCATTCCAAAAGCCGAGAACGGCCACGAACCTGCTCTGTCCTGTTATCATGATTCAACGCACAGCGGTATTCGGACTTTTACTGATCCTGGCCGGCGCCACCGCGATGGCCTGCTCCAACGCTGACTTACGGGCGGGCTTGACTAAGGACCTCGCGAAATACAAGACGGTCCGCGTAGCGGTTGACGATTGCACCGCGACGATTAGCGGCAGTGTCCCCCGATACAGCGACTGGCTGTCGATTCAGCACAAGGCGAGCAAGCATGGCGTCACCAGCGTTTCCATGAAGGTCCTGGTTAACGCTCCGGTCGTTGACGATGCCGTCCTTGCCGCGCGTCTGGAGCAAAAACTGCGCCACAGACCCAGCCAGGACATTTCCGGCGGCTTTACGGTGACTGCCGATCGCGGCACGGTGACCGTCACAGGACGCGCCGACAGCACGATGGTGCATGACGACGCGATTGGACTTGTGGCGTCGACTCGCGGTGTACGAGACATCGTGGATCACATCAAGGTTGACGAGCTGCCTGAAGTGAAGATGCTGTTGGGGCAACAGGGCACCCAGAATCCAGTCGCGCAGTATCCGCCTGACTACGTCGGCCCGACCGTTCCTCGCATTAAACCCTAGATCCACGGGGCTGTCGTGCAGGACTTGCGTCAGCGATGCAACGGTTGCAGCGGATGGCTTGCGCCCATGCGCCGATCACCCGCCATTTACAGATTTCGATCGGCCCTCCGCTTGCTCTTCCCCGCTTGATGACAGAGACCATTTTGCCGGGAACCATCCTGATCCGCAGCGATGCGCTTCTACCGCGTTCCGTGGAGGTGGAAAGCCATCCTTACTCAGGCCGCTGGAGACGAGTCATTGAAGACCGTTCCGCGATGGATCGTCAGATGACTGACGCCAAGTGGAACTTCTTTTACCTGGCGGGCGAGCTCAAAGCGACCGTCCTCGGAAGCGGTCCAACGGCTGTACGCCATGCGCTCCTCAAGATACTTGCAGGACTGAAGGACGATGCTTTTAATTGTCTTGAATTTACCAGCACCACAACCGCACGATTCATGGGACTGTCAGCAGTGACGGTCACCGCGCACTCCCGGCACATTCAGGAGAGTAATCGCCTGCATGAGCCCCGATGGACGCACGCCAACCATGCCAACCATGCCAACAAGACCAACGAAAGAGGAAACTAATGTCGTTAATCAATGGTGACAAGAGCCGCGCCGGACGTCTTCGTAAGAGC
>Ga0207147_1024_pt1 | contig 30743 bp, 20 predicted proteins | sample Alteio_BWMinHeat_33_FD_153551 | JGI IMG/M metagenome (GOLD analysis project Ga0207147, IMG submission 153551) | Enriched cells from forest soil in Barre Woods Harvard Forest LTER site, Petersham, Massachusetts, United States -... | ecosystem: Environmental > Terrestrial > Soil > Temperate forest >... | reverse complement strand
CAGGACGTCGCGTGATGGCGGCTGGCGCGGTCGGCTATGTGCTCAACGTCGATTCTGATACTCCGCAGTTTTATGGTGGTCATGAGCAGTTCAACCCAAATAGGATGAACCGGATCGCCCTCTACCAGATTGACACCGGCGATGGCGCTGGCAGCCAAGATGGAGATATCTGCGTGCTATGGCTAAAAGCTTTCGGTGTTCATGCGGTCAATGTCGCGGCACCCGCCAGCGCGGAGCACTATAAGCCCTTCCGGCGCAATCCGGCTATCTTTGACCCACTCCTGCCCGTCGAATACCACGCCGGAAGCGAGACAATCTACCGCGTTCCTCAGCGTACAGCAGGCTTGGCGCACGTAGTGCCGGAGACAGCGCTGATCGTTACCCCACCCCGCGACGGCCTCGATGTCGCGGCCGTGAGAGGCTATGTCGCCGCCCTCGATGACGAAACTTTGCCGCCAGCAGAGTACAAGCAGACAAGCCTACGCGCCGCTCATATCCACGCGCGTCTCGGACCGGGACAAGTGGTTTCCGTGCAGACCAATTACAATGCCGGCTGGCGTGCGTCCATCGCCGGCGAAGCGCAGCCAATCGCGTCAGACGGACTTGGAATGCTCGTGATCCGTCCACGACTCCAGGGAGACTGCGACATCGACCTCGTCTTTAAAGGTGGGTTGGAGTTAGCGATCACGCGGTGGATCAGCGGACTCACGGCGCTTGCGCTGGCCTTGGTCGTGGTGTTCACCGGGAGACGCGCTGCAGAAGACCTGGTTCCTGACCGGTAGGAGCGTCGAAGTGATCGCCATGTCCGCACCTTGAACCGAGATTAGAATCGTTGACATTCGGTGCTGAAAGGGCCAAAGTTCAATCAAGGTCAATTCACCTAATGGAAGGCGATTTCGCTACACGCATCGAAGCGCTCAGAACCGAGTTCGTCGGCTCCATGGTGGTAACCACCCCCAACGGGAACGTAGTGGAATGGAATCCAACCGCTGAAGCTACCTTCGGGTACACCTGCGAAGAAGTCATGGGGCGCCCCATCCACGATGTTCTGGTTCCGGCCGAGAGACTAGAAGAGTTCCGCAGATGGCTGGAAGTTGCTCGCGACCAGGGAGCGGCACATTACGAGTCCGTCCGGAGAAGGAAGGATGGCTCGCTGCTGGACGTCGAGACAATGGTCCGGCCGCTGAAAGACGCGCACGGAAACCTGGAATTCTTCGTCTTCAATAAGCGGGACATCACCACGCTGAAATTCCTGGGCAAGGCAAAAGTGCTGGGCCTCCAGTTTCGGGGATTGGAAGCCGCCCCCGACGCCATGATCCTGGTCAACAGCGACGGAAGAATCGCGCTGGTCAATGAGCAGACCGAAAGCCTGTTCGGTTACCACCGGGAAGAGTTACTGGGACGCCCGGTTGAGATTCTGATACCCGAGCGTTTTCGCGGGCATCATCCGGGACTTCGCGGCGGGTTCCACGGTAATCCGCAATTGCGGCCGATGGGAGCCGGCCGCGAGCTTTATGGATTGCGCAAGGATCGCAGCGAATTTCCGGTAGAAATCAGCCTGAGTCCGATGGAAACGGACCAGGGCCGCTTGGTCTCCGCGGCCATTCGGGACATTACCGCGCGTCGTAGCGCGGAGAAGAAGTTTCGCGGATTGCTGGAAGCTGCGCCGGACGCCGTGGTGGTGGTAGGCCGCGAGGGCAAAATGGTCCTCGTAAACGCGCAAGCCGAGCGCCTCTTCGGATATGCGCGTGAGGAAATGATTGGGCGGGAGGTCGAAATGCTGGTTCCGGAGCGGTTCCGGGGCCGCCATCCGGGACATCGCGGCAGCTTCTTCGCCGCACCGCGGGTGCGCGAGATGGGCGCCGGTTTCGAGCTCTACGGATTGCGCAAGGACGGCACGGAAGTTCCCGTCGAAATCAGCTTGAGTCCTTTGGAAACCGAGGAAGGAACGCTGGTCTCCGGAGCGATTCGCGATATCAGCGATCGGAAGCGCGTCGAGGAGCTGCGGCGCAACACCGAGGCGCTGGTGGAAGAGAGTCTGCGGCAGGCCAGCCGGCTGAAGAGCGAGTTTCTGGCTAATATGTCGCACGAGTTGCGCACTCCTTTGAACGCCATCATCGGGTTTGCCGAGCTCATGCACGACGGCAAAGTGGGAGTGGTCTCAGAACCACATAAAGAGTACTTGGGTGACATCCTCACCAGCGCGCGCCACCTCTTGCAGTTGATCAACGACGTGCTCGATCTTTCCAAAGTTGAAGCCGGCAAGATGGAGTTTTACCTCGAGATCGTTGACCCCGAGCGTTTGGTGAGCGAAGTCCGGGACGTGCTACGAACCTTGGTCGCGGAAAAGCAGATCGACCTGACCACTGAGATATCCCCCGCCTTGGGCCAACTGACAGCGGACCCGCGACGGCTCAAGCAGATGCTTTACAACTTTCTCTCCAACGCCATCAAATTCACTCCGCAAAAGGGCCGGGTCACAATCCGGATGTTTCCGGAAGACGAAGAACACTTCCGTCTGGAAGTGGAGGATTCCGGCGCCGGCATCAGCGCGGAGGATGTGGGGAAACTGTTCACGGAATTCCAGCAGTTGGACGGCGGCTCGGGAAGGATGCACGGCGGAACAGGACTCGGATTGGCGTTGACGCGCGGAATCGCCCAGGCTCAGGGCGGCCGCGTCGGTGTGAACAGTACACTCGGGAAAGGCAGCTTGTTCTTTGCGGTTCTGCCACGAGTGGCGCCCGCGGAGCCGCGGCCGATCAGGACCAGTTTCGCCAGCCTGCCGGCGCCAGGCCAAGAGACTCGCCTCATTCTGATTACGGAAGACCAGCATTCCGACCGAACTTCCCTACTGCAGATCCTTCTCGAAGCGGGTTACTCGGTCGAGATCGCCAAGACCGGCGCGGAGGCGCTGGATCTTTGCCGGGAGCGCAAATTCGACGCCATCATGATGGACTTACTGTTGCCCGATATCGCCGGTTGGGACGTGCTACGCGAGATTCGCGCGGGAGCAATGAACGCAACTACTCCGGTGCTAGTGGTGACGGTGGTTCCGGAACATGCAGCCTTGGCCGGTCTGGTGATTCACGAATTCCTTGCCAAGCCCGTAAGTAGCACCCAGTTGCTGGCCTCCCTGGCGCGGGCGGGCGTCCAGATTCGGAAGAGCTAATGGCGAACGAAAACGTCTTAGTGGTCGACGACAATGCCACCAACCTGAAGCTGGCCAGGGTTCTTCTTATGGCCGAAGGCTACATTGTCCGCACAGCTTCCGATGCGCGACAGGCGCTGGCGATGCTGGAAGGCTTTCGACCGCGAATCATCCTCATGGACATTCAACTCCCCGGGATGGACGGCTTGACCTTGACCCGGCGCTTAAAAGCCGATGCTACAACCAGCGACATTCTGATCGTGGCGATGACCGCCTACGCCATGAAGGGAGACGAGCAGAGGGCACTCGAAGCCGGTTGCGATGGGTATTTGGCCAAACCAATCGATACTCGTGCCCTGCCCGGATTCCTGGCACGGCGCCTGCGCGGTGAGGGAGTGGAGCAAAAATGAATCCCCCCATCATCCTGGTAGTGGAAGATAATGCGCTGGCACGAAAGATGTTCCGGGTGGCCCTCGAGACCGAAGGTTACTGCGTGCTGGAAGCCGAAGATGGGCAGACGGCAATCTCGTTGACCGAGCAGCAACAGCCTCACTTGATTTTGCAGGATCTCTCTCTGCCCGATATGGACGGTTTCAAGTTGGTTCGCACCTTGAGATCTCTTTCCCAGGCCCCAATCCTCGCGATGTCCGGGCTGTTAACGCGCCTCGAGGAAGCTCATGTCGCATCCCTTGGCTTCGACGATTTCCTGGTGAAGCCGGTCACGCCGTCGGTGCTGGCAGAGCGGGTTCGAATGCATCTTGCCGTTCCAAACGAAGGGACACTCCCAGCGGCTGGTCGCAGGCGGATTCTCGTGGTGGACGACGACCCTTCCCAGTTGCGGTTGGCAAGCCTATTCCTCAGCAGAGCTGGTTTTCAAGTAGACGAAGCCCAAGATGCTGTCAGCGGCTTGGAAATGGCCCGCCGCTCGCCGCCGGACGCGATCGCCAGCGATCTGTTCATGGGTGGATTCGACGGTTTTGAGTTATGTCTGACCGTTCGGCGCGATCCGCAACTGCTGAACATCCCCCTGGTCCTGTATTCGGCTGCCTACCTCGCGGAGATGGACTTACACTTGGTCGAGTGCGTGGGAGCGAACCAATACGTAGTTCGCACGCCGGACTTTAAGGAACTAATCGCCGCGCTTCGCGCAGCCTTGGAGAGCGGACCGCCGAAGCAGTTAGCCCAGATCGTTCCTTTCCCATCAGGGTTTTTGGATCGCGCCGTCCGGCAGTTGGAGCGGCAAGCGATTATGAACGTCGAATCCACGCGGCGATGCACATTGCAAGCGGCGCAGCTCTCCGCGCTCGATGCAATTTGCAGCATCGCGACGCGCACGGGCCACATCGGGGCCACGCTCTCTGAGATTCTGGATGGCTGCGTCGCGGCCTCCGGTGTTTCCTTTGGGGCCGTATATCTCCGGGCGCCGGAGGGCGAGCCGGAGCGCCGCTTGTCGCTGCACCTGGTGGGCGGCGTGATCCGGGACCGGCGAACCGCGGATGGACTCGCAAGTCATTCGGAACTGCTCGAACGAATCCTAGGAGACGGGCCAGGCGTGGCTTTTCCATCTGGCAAGGCGCCGGATGAAATGGTCTCCGAATTCTTCGCGGATACGGGATCCTGTTCGGCTCTCGCGGTACCCATCGCGATGGGGGCGGAGCGTATGGGATTGCTGTTGTTAGTCTCCGAGACCAGGCGTTTGGTCGAGGACGAATGGTTTTTGTTTGCGCGCACTGCGGCCGTGCAAATGGCACAAGCCATCTTGTTGGCGAGGGCCGTATCCCAAGCTGCAGCTTCCGAGCAGCGCTATCGCGACCTGGTGGACAACGCGCTGGATCTGGTTTACGAACTCGATCTGGAGGGCCGCCTGGTCTTCGTCAACGCTGCCGTGGAGCGCGTCAGCGGTTACTCGCGCCAGGAGTTGCTGGGACGCAAACTGGAAGAGATCGTGGCGCCGGAAACGCGAGACATGGTGCGGCAAATGTTCACTGCAGCCCCGCCCGCCAGCGGAATCGCGTACGAATTCGAGATTGTCACGAAGCAGCAGCGGCGGGTAGCGCTGGAGGTCGGCAACCGCCTGCTGCGGAAAGGCGAAAGGACGGTAGGTGTTCAAGCGATCGCGCGAGATATTACCGAGCGTGAGAGCCTCGCCGCACAGCTTCGCCAGGCCCAAAAAATGGAGGCGGTCGGGCGTCTCGCCGGAGGCGTCGCGCACGATTTCAACAACCTGTTGACGATCATCAAAGGCCATAGCGGCGCCGTGCTGCAGAGAAATCGCGTGGACCCTGAGATCCGGGAAGCCGTCCTGGAAGTGGACCGCGCCGCTGATCGCGCGGCGGGATTGACCCGGCAACTGCTCGCCTTTGGCCGCCGCCAGGTCTTGCAGCCTCGAGTTGTGGATTTGAACCAAGTACTGATTGGCGTCCACAAGATGATGCTTCGGCTAATTGGCGAGGACATTGAATTCGGCATTTCCCTCTCCGACCATCCTTGCATGGTGCGCGTCGACCGCGGACAACTGGAACAAGTCATCATGAACTTGATCCTGAACGCACGTGATTCCATGCCAACCGGCGGAAAGCTGAGTGTGGAGACTTCCCTGCTTGAATGCGACGCGCGCCAGGAGACAAAGCCCGGCGCCGTGCCTCTGACCGAGCAGGTGGCGCTGTCGGTCAGCGACACCGGCAGCGGGATGGACGCGGAGGTAAGGTCCCACCTCTTTGAGCCATTTTTTACCACCAAGGAAGCCGGGCACGGCACCGGCTTGGGTTTAGCCACCGTCTATGGCATCGTCAAGCAAAGCGGCGGGAACATTGTCGTCCAGAGCGAGGTAGGCGCCGGCACCAGGTTCACGATTTATCTGCCCCAGGTGAGCGAGTCGGCCGCCCCGCAGCCGGCCGCGAGCAGCCAAACGCAGGATCGGAAAGCGGCTTCGGAGACAATCCTGGTGGTCGAGGACGAGCCGGTGGTGCGGTCTTTGATTGTCCGCATGCTTAAGCACTCGGGCTACAAGGTTCTGGATGCGGGAAGCGGTGAGGCGGCGCTGAAGCTGCTGGAGGACTACTCCGGCCCCCTGGACCTGGTGGTCACCGACGTGGTGATGCCCGGCATGAGCGGCCGCACGCTGGCGGAGAGGCTCGAGCAGAAACATCCCCAAACCAAGATTCTCTTCATGTCGGGCTACGCCGATGACGCCGTCATGCGTCACGGGATTCTTGAAGCAAACGTGTTCTTCCTGCAGAAGCCGTTTTCCATGGAAACAATAGAGCGCAAGGTTCGCGAGACCATCGACACTATTGAACTTGCACAGCCAGCATAAACTCCTCCAACTGGTCGATGCCTTGACGAAGCGCATCTATGTTGGCGCCATCAGTGTTCGCGGCAGTTGCTTGATCCTGCAAGCAAGCCCCGATGGCGGTGAGTTCCGGGAATCCGTAAGGTGCTCCATTGCCTTTCAGGTTGTGACCCGTGTCGCGGATTCGCTGGAAATCGCCGTTGGCGAGCCATTCCCTTAACTGAGGCAGCTCCCGGCGGCGACCCGCCAGGAACTCCGGCACCAGTGCCTGGATCCCGTCATCGTCTTGCGCCTCAATCCTCCCGAACGCAAAGCGTGATTTGGCAGCTGGTTTCTCGTGCGCCCATTCTTCAATCGCCGTGAGCAGACGATGTTTCGAAATCGGTTTCGAAAGATGCACGTCGCAGCCCGCGTCGAGGCACGCGGAAACGTCTTTTGAACTGGCGTTGGCGCTGAGCGCAATGATCGTGACATGGCCGGCGACATGGCGGTTCCCCGCTCGTTTGGACTCGCTTGCGCGAATCGCTCTTGTCGCGGTCAGGCCGTCCATGACGGGCATTTGTATATCCATCAGGATCACGTCGAATTCGCTGTCGAATTCGCCGTCGAGTTGAGCGGAGTTGTATCGTTCGACGGCTTCCCCGCCGTGCTCGACGAAGGTCAAGTCGTGCGCGCTACCCTTCATGTACATCTGGATCAGCAAACGGTTGTCCGTAGAATCCTCTGCGATCAATATCCGCAACGATCTTGTTGGCTGGCGGCGGACAGGTTCCACCGGCGCCGGGGCTCGCAGGATGGCTTTGCATACCATTTGCAGCAAGTCGGCGTGGCTCACCGGCCGCAGCGCGTAACCCGCCAGCAAATGATCCCCACGGTGAAACTCGTCGGCGGCATGATGATCGGAGCTCAGCATGATGACCGGCAAGTCCGGGTGAAGCGCGCGAATCCTGGCCGCTCCCTCGAAGCCGTCCATGACTCTCATTCGGCGATCGACAATCACCAGGGAGTAAGCGCACAAGTCGCACGGCATCTGGCGAAGCTGTTCCAAGGCGTCTCCCATGGAAGAAAATTCGCTGGTCTTGAGTCCCCAACTGACTAGGGTCTCGCGCAGGATGAGGCGATTGGTGGAGTCGTCGTCGACGATCAGCACGCGGTGACCCTGCAGGTCTTGCGGGTGCTCCGTCCCGCGGGAGGGGCGGTTCGGCACAGGTTGCAACGACAGCGTAAACCGGAACGAGCTGCCTCTTCCCACTTGACTGGTGACGGAGAGCCGCCCCCCCATCTGTTCCACTATGCGGCGGCTGATGGCCAGCCCCAGGCCGGTTCCGCCATATTTCCGGGTCGTTGACGAATCGCCTTGCTTGAATTTCTCGAAGATTGTTTCCAGTTTGTCGTGCGATATGCCGATGCCGCTATCGGAAACCTCAAATTCGAGCGCATCGGCCCCTTCTGGCGTGCGCGCGGCTTGAACCACCAGGGAAACCTTGCCCGACTCCGTGAATTTAACGGCATTGCCGAGCAGGTTGATGAGCACCTGCCGCAGCCGGGTGGGATCGCCGAAATAGTATCCGTGGAGGTCCGGACTCACGTGCGGAACCAGGGCTATTCCCTTGGCTTGGGCGCGCGAGGCGACCAACTCTACGCTTTGGTCCACGATTTCGTTCAATTCAAATTCGGTCTGCTCCAGTTGGAGATTGCCCGTTTCGATCTTGGAGATATCGAGCAGGTCGTTGATGAGGGTGAGCAAGTTGCCCCCCGCGCGGCGGAAGACTTGGACGTAGCGTCTTTGCTCCTCGTCCAACTGGGTTTCGCTGAGCAGGTCCGACATGCCCAAAATGGCGTTCATCGGGGTGCGGATTTCATGGCTGATCGACATCAGAAAATCGCTCTTGGCTTGATTGGCCTCCTCGGCGCGCTCGCGGGCATCCTTCAATTCCCGCTCGACAAGCATGCGTTCGGTGATGTCGCGAGTGATTTTAGAGAATCCGCGAAGTTTGCCGGCGGCGTCATACATGGGGGTAACCAGAACTTCAGCCCAGAATCGGGATCCGTCCTTGCGGACTCGCCAGCCTTGCTCCGCGCAGCGTCCGGTGCTGGCAGCCAAACTGAGCACCTCGGCCGGATGGCCGCTCACCACATCCCCGCGCTCATAAAAACACGAGAAGTGCTGGCCGAGAATCTCCGCGCCGGTGTAACCCGTGATCTTTTCCGCGGCTTTGGTCCAACTGACGACGCGTCCCTCGGGGTCGAGCATGAAAATCGAATAGTCCTTCACGCCCTCCACTAGTTGCCGGAACTGCTCTTCGGTGTCTTGTGGTGGCCTCACAATTCTCTCATCGGCTTACGACCGTCAATACTTGAGACGGTCCTAAAGTACTGCCTCAGTCCGTCGATAAGCCCGGTATGAAACCTTTAGTCCCAGAGACATTACGCGCCCTGATTGTTGAGGATAACCTGGACCATCTCAGGATCGTCAGGCATTCCCTCGCAAAACTGGACCCGACCTGGGAACTCGCCTCAGTCAGTACCATGGACGCCGCATTGGCGAGGCTTAGCCAGCCGAATTCACCACGGTTCGCGGTCATCCTATTGGATCTCAATCTACCGGACGGGACCGGTCTGGACACTCTGCGGCGGCTTCGGGCCCACAGCGCGGACACTCCCGTGATCGTACTGACCGGGGACGACAACACCGGCCTGGCCATCGAGGCGGTTCGGGAAGGCGCCGAGGATTACATCGTCAAGCAGGAAATGAGCGGCCGCGGATTGATCCGCGCCATCCGTTACGCGATGGAACGCGACCGCCTTCGCCGTGAATTAGTCCACGCCTCCATGACCGATGAATTGACCGGTCTGCACAATCGGCGGGCGTTCTTGACGCTCTCGCGCCAGCAACTGGCGATCGCGCGCCGCAGCGGACAGCCGATGCTGCTGCTGTTCGCCGACTTGGATGGATTGAAAGTGATCAACGACACCCTGGGCCACGAGGCCGGCGACCGCGCCATTGTCCGGGTTGCCGATGCCCTGCGCGCCTGTTTCCGCGACTCCGACGTGGTATCCCGATTGGGTGGCGATGAATTCGCCGTGTTGATGCCGGAGAGCACGCCCGAAGCGGCGTACCTGGTAGGTGGACGGCTCAATGCCAATCTAGAGGATTCCGGATTATTCCTCAGCACAGGTGTATCGCGACTCCCGCCGGCCAGCGACCTCACCCTGGAAGCCTTGATGGTGGGCGCCGACCAGGCACTCTACGCCAGCAAGCGCTCCAAAAAGAAAGAGCGCGTGAACGTCCTCGTCTAGACGTTCCGGTTTGAAAGGGAGCCAGCATGACAACTACATCTAAAGTTCTTGTGATTGAGGATGACATCGACCAGAAAATAACCGAGGAGGGCGGGACCGAAGCCGCAAACCAAGCCCTGATTTTCACGGCGCGGGTCATGCGCGCATCCTTCCGGGATTGCGATGTTGTGGCCCGGCTGCGCGGAGGCGAGTTTGCGATGCTGATGGCGGAATCCACCGAGAAGATGATGATGGCGGCCGACGAAGCACTCTCCGAGGCCCGGACGCCCGCTTGGGTGCAATAAAAGGACCGATGAACAAGCCACAAGGTATAATCGTGCCCCCCACACACAACATTCTGATCGCGGAAGATGAACCCCTTTCGCGCGAATTCATGACGATGCTTCTGACCCACGCGGGTCACCACGTCCTGGCAGCGCGAGATGGCAATGAGGCGCGGCAGATTCTGCGCGATCATCCCATCGACTTGGCGCTGTTGGACGTCCGGATGCCCGGGGAAAACGGAATGGAGATCTGCCGGGGCGTAAAGTCCAATCCCGCCACCAGCCTGATTCCCGTGGTGTTGATGACGGGTTACGATACGGAGGACGAACGCTTGCGCGGAATCGACGCGGGCGCCGACGACTTCTTTATCAAGCCGCTTCGCAAGCAGGACTTGCTGGCGCGGGTCCGTTCCCTGCTTCGATTCCGGGACCAAGTCAATCAACTGGAAGAGGCCGAGACGGTGCTGGTTACTCTGGCGCTGAGCATCGAGGCCAAAGACCCCTACACCGAAGGTCACTGCGAGCGCCTGTCCCGATATGCCGTGGCGCTCGGCCGCCGGCTGGGTCTGCCGGAAGCGCAATTGATTGCGCTCCGGCGGGGCGGCAGTGTGCACGATATCGGAAAGATCGCCGTTCCCGAAGCCATTCTGCAAAAGCCCGGACCCTTGACTCCGGAAGAGTGGGCGACCATGAAACTACATCCCGTGTCGGGCGAAAAAATCTGTGCTCCCTTGCGCTCGTTCGCGCTGGTGCTTCCGATCATCCGCCATCATCACGAAAAGATGGACGGCAGCGGCTATCCCGATGGTCTGGTGGGCGAAAACATTCCTCTAATCGCGCGAATCCTGACCACGGTGGATGTCTATGACGCACTCACTACCGATCGGCCTTATCGTGCAGCGCTATCGGCGGAAGCTGCGTTTGAAACGATGCTGAGCGAAGTACGCCGGGGCTGGTGGGACGTCAACCTGGTCGAGCTGTTCTTTGAGATTACCGCGAAACTGACTGAAGATACATCTACCAACCCCCTAATGCCGCGGTGGACGCCTGGGACTCAGCGGCGATTGCCTCTCGAATCAAATCGCGATCGCTTTCTTTCATGCCCAGAAAGAAACATCTGACACGTCCTTTTTCCTCGTCGCACGCAACGACTGCCTGGGTCTCTATAATCCGATTCTGGCCAGGCAATTCAAAGCGCAAGAGCACCTGCTGATCTTTGCGTAATGAGAAATCGCTCCAGGAGACATCGCCTCGGAACTGAATGCCCACTTCGCTAAGCTCAGCGCGCCTGCCTTCTAACACCTTCGTACCGTGAATGCATTTCACAATGTTAGTAAGAACAATCCGCCGGGACCGCCGCCTTTCTTCAGTCATTGGCCCGCGGATCGTTTCAAACAGGCGAATCACTTTTCTCCGGTCAACGGGCTTGTGCAGCAGAAAGGTCGCCCCGGCCTCGAAGACCGTTCGCATCGTATCCGGTTGATTGAGTCCGGTGACGACCACGATCGTCGTGTTCCGGTTGCAGGGCGAGCGGCGAGTTTCGCGCGTTAGCTCCAGCCCGCCGACTCCCGGCATGAGCAGATCCAGGAATATCCCGTCGAACTCCTCCACCTTCAAGGCCCGGAGGGCAACGTTGCTGTCGGCCAGAGCCGTGACGTCCGCGCCGCAAGCCGTCAGCGTATCGGCCATCAAATCCAGCAATAGCACTTCATCTTCCACGACAAGAATTCGGAGCGGCTTCATTTTGCGCTCCCTAATGTAGTCCCCGGACCCGCGTCCAACACTTCCCGAACCTTTTGAGCCAGGTCCGCGCTGGCAAAGGGCTTTTGTAGGAACGCCATATCATGGGCCAGCACGCGTTGGGCGATGACCGAGTCGTCCGTATAGCCCGAGAGGTACAGCACCTTGAGCGTGGTACGCGATTGGGCCAGGCGATCCGCGAGCTCGCGCCCACCGATTCCCGGCATGACTACGTCCGTTACCAGCAGATGGATGGGGCCCTCCTGCTCCTGGGAAATGCGCAGGGCTTCCCCGGCGTGCTCCGCCACTAGCACGGTGTAACCCAATCCTTTGAGGAGTTCGCTCACGAAAGTTCGCAGACCGGTTTCGTCCTCGGTGAGCAAAATCGTCTCACTGCCCCGAGGCATTTCCTGCGCGGCGAATTTTGGAGCCTCAGTTTCGGACGCCTCCCCTAGTCGAGGCAAGTAGACCTTGAAAGTAGAACCCCGTCCGGGCTCGCTGTATACGTAAATTGATCCGCCGCTTTGTTTCACAATGCCATGAACTGTTCCGAGGCCCAGGCCAGTGCCTTTCCCCCTTTCCTTGGTGGTGTAGAACGGATCGAAGATCCGGGCCTGGACTTCAGGGGTCATGCCATGGCCGGTATCGCTCACCGCAAGCATGACGTAAGGGCCCGGCGTGACCGTGACGTGCTGATGCGCAAAACCCTCGTCCAGCTCCACATCCGCGGTTTCGATGGTCAAGCATCCGCCGCCCGGCATGGCATCACGGGCGTTTACCGCAAGATTCATGATGACTTGCTCGATCCGGCCGGCATCGGCGCGAACCTGCCCCACCGACCCCAGCACCGTTCGAATCTCGACGTTCTCCGGAATGACGCGGCGGAACATGCTTTCAAACTCCTGGACTAGGACGGTGAGGTTGAGCACCTTTGGCTGTAGCACCTGCTGCCGGCTAAAGGCCAAAAGCTGATGCGTCAATTCCGCGGCTCGATGAGCAGCCTTCAGCACGTTAGCGGCATATCTTTGTGGTTTAGAATCCTCCGGGAGAGCCAGTTGCAACATCTCGGTGTAACCAATGACCACGCCCAGTAGGTTATTGAAGTCGTGCGCAACGCCGCCGGCAAGCTGTCCAATACTCTCCAGTTTTCCGGCCTGTTGGAGCTGTTCTCGAAGCTTAGACTGTTCGTCCTCGGCCAGTTTTCGTTCCGTGATGTCCGACCATGCGCCGACAACCTCCGCTGGACGACTCTGCTCATCGCGGATGAGCCGCATGTCGGACCTAGCCCAGCGATAGCTGCCGTCTCCGCGTCCGAGGCGAAACTCCTGAACGCAGCGGCCCCCCGCCGAGAACAAATCGGCATTAGCCTGAGCTCGGGCCGTCTCCCTGTCCTCGGGGTGGACGTTGGCCTCCCACCAACCCGGAACGACGGCGGCTTCCGCGGAATGCCCGAACGCCTCCAGCAAGTTGTCGCTGATCCAACTAATACCCGCAACTTTGTCCTGCGCGATTGCAAGCGTGAAGAGGACCGCCGGGCTTGAAGCGACAACGTCCCGCAAGCGTTGTTGTGCCCGGCGAAACCGTTCCTCCAAGTGTCTGCGCTCGGTGATGTCAACGGTCAGGGTGAGCCGTGCCTGGCGGTTTTGGAAAAGGATGGGACCTGCGGCAACCTCTACCTCAATGATCGTTCCGTCCTTCTTGCGATGCTTGAACACGCCCTGGTCGCCAAAACGCGTTTTCTCGGTCCTTAAGCCCTCCATGCGAGCTAGGAATTCCGGAACCTCGCCGGGCGGACGGATGTCGATGGCGGACATCCTCAGGAACTCCTCCTGCGAGTAGCCATAGTGGCGAATCGCGGCGGTGTTGACGGCAAGGAAGACGTAGGTGTCGGCGTCGGTGACCCACATCGGGCTGGGATTGTTATCGAAGAGCAGACGATACTCCGCCTCACTCTCACGCAGTCGTTCCTGAGCCAGAGCGCGCGCGACGATCTCCCGCTCCAAATTCGCGGCATGACCCAGCACCTCGTTGTACAGACTGCTGTTCTGATAGATCCGCCCCACTTGGGCGGCCAGGATTCCCGCCAGATGCTCATCTCCCGCGCTGAACTCCTCGTGTCCAATCTTGTCGATCAAACCGATGTATCCGAACAAGCGCGTCGACGAGGCGATGGGCGCTCCCAACCAAGCATGAATGGGCGGGTATCTCGCGGAGAAACCAAGCACAGTTGGATCGCCGCCGGCGTTGACCGCCCGAACGCCGTGCGCCTCCTTTCGAATCTCTTGGAAAATGGGAGCGCTGGGGTCTGGCGAGCCCAGGTGATCTGCGGTCTCGGCATCCATGCCCCCGGTGAACCAAGACTGGAACAGCACGCCCTCTCCATCCAGGAGCCCAGCAATGGAATACCGGGCGCCAATGATTTCCCTCGCCGCGCGAGCAAGACCCTGGAGCAATTTCCGCTCATCCACTTCCGATGCGAGTTGTAGGTTCAACTCAATCATTGCGGACAGCCTCTCGTTCGTCTCTCTCAAGTCATCGACCTTCTCGGAGAGTTTGTTTGTCATTAGGCGCAGATGATCGGGAGCGAATTCTTCCGCTGACACGGGAGAGGCGGGAGGTGCTGTCCGTCCCAACGCGGTTTCCACCGCGGTCAGAATCACCGATTCCTCCGAGGGCTTGGTTATCACGACCGAAACGCCGCACTTGCGAGCCAGCGCCTGCGCCTGCCGTTCGAGGTAGTAGGAGGTCCAGAAGATCACTGGTGTCTGCACCAGCAGCGGGTTTTCCCGCATTCGCCGGACTAACTCATATCCGTCCATAGTGGGCATGAGGATGTCGGCGATCACCAAGTCGGGGTGTGATTCCTTCGCCGCTGCCAGTGCTTCCGCACCATCGGCGGCCTGGAGCAAACGGTGCCCACTACGTCCCAGCAGGGTCACTAGATAGTTGCGGTTGGCTGCCCGGTCATCGACAATCAAGATGGTTGCCATCGAACAGGCACCTTCTCCCGCCAGCAGGGTCGGACCTCTGCCAGGAAAGACTTCAGTTATGCTTGAAGTGATTGACGGAGTATTCTGTGGACGGCTCTAAACCAACATAATATGACTAAGCTGGGTTGTCAATCCATGAAATTGTAAATAAATTCGAACATATTTCTCTAATTGGGACAAATGTAAATGCTTGACGGGGTTTGAATATCCTCAACACTGCGCCTCTTAGCTCGCAATTGCCAGTACCACGCGATGCCTGGCCTTGCCGCTCTCCATCCGCTCATAGGCTTCCGCGACGCGCTCCATCGGGTAAACCTCGTTCATCGAACGGACGCCAGTGAGCAGGCTGAAGTCGAGACCGTCCTGGGAATCCATGGAAGTGCCGGAGTACCAGCCCTTGATCGCGCGGGATCCCATCAGCAGAAACAGCGGCGAGATGGTCATCGATTCCGCGGCGCCGACAACGATGAATGTACCTCTTACGGCCAAGCCGCCCTGCGTCGCACTCATGGCGTCGCCGTTAGTGACAGTGGCCAGGATTACCGTCGCTCCGCCCAACTTCTGCAGCTCGGCAGCCGGGTCGGACGCCTGACTATCGATGTAATGACGCGCACCCAACTCCCGCGCCGACGCTTCTTTGTCCTTGCCGCGCGCGATGGCGACGGTATTGAAACCCATCTTCGCCGCGAATTGGACGCCGAGGTGGCCGAGTCCGCCGACACCGAGGATCGCGACCAGATCGCCGGGTCCCGCGCCGCTATTGCGGAGCGCGTTGAAGGTGGTCACGCCCGCGCACATCAAGGGCGCGGCCTCCACGGCCGACAATCCGGCGGGAACGCGCGCCACTGCCGAGGCTTTTGCGATCATGTACTCGGCGTATCCACCATCACGGGTCAGCCCGGTGACGCCGGCATTAGGACACGCGAAGAAATCACCGCGCCGGCAGGGATCGCAATACCCGCACTGTCCGCCATGCCAACCGACACCCACGAGTTGTCCGGGCGCCATGTTGGCCACGCCAGCGCCGACGGCATCGACCACTCCGACGACTTCGTGTCCCGGAACGCGCGGATACTGAATCCCCGGCATGAGACCTTGTTTGACCAGCATGTCGCTATGACAGATCCCGCAGGCCTGGACCTTGATTCGTACGGTTCCTGGCCCGGGTTCCGGGATCTCGCGCTCGACGATTTCAAACGAACCTTTAGCTTGGGGAATTTGGACCACGCGCATCTTTGGCATGATTTCTCCATTATATTACCTAATCCGCTTGTGGCGGCTTCGGGCGCGACGGTCTTTGTAAAGTCAGATCGCCTTGAATAACGAGAGGCTTTGCTTCTGGCTCCGGCAGAGCGCCACGATCCATTTTCTTCATCAGCCCTGAGATGCTGTCCGATCCCGCGGTCAGAATGAGTGCGGTGAGGACTACATTCATCGCTACGTTCTTCGAAAAGCCCAGCCCTTCCAGCAGCCGGATGTCGCCGAAGTAGCCTAACAACAGGCCGAAAACGGCCGCGAAGAGGATGTAAATCACCTTTTCTCTGCCTTTGCGCTCCTCCCCGCCCGGCGCGCCAACGAGGACCGGCCCAAGGAACAGCATTAGGATTGTAACCAGACGATCAATGGCGAACGAGGCGATCAAAATGATGGCAAGCGCGGTGACGGGCTCGATGGACACAATCTCCGGCGTGGCCGGCAACACCGTGACTGTAGACTTCACGGATTGGCCGTTGGCGGTGACCTGAATCGTTGCTCTGCAAGTGGCGGGGACGTCGTTTCCCTTAAACTTTGCCATCGCCTCGCCGTGTGGCCCAGTCTTCGCGGTTTTCGACTCGACGTCGCCACACGCCAAGCCCTGAGTGACTTCATAAGTGACGTCCAAACCGTCGACCTTGCCGGACGTTAGACCGACGACAATCCAGGATTCTTTCCCGGCCTGCACGCGGTCCGGCAGGGCCTGGACAGAGAATGGCCCGCACCCCGCCGCGAAGAGGGATAGGAAGGCTAGAAGAGCGACTAACACCAAACGAGAGCGCGTCATCATTGTTACCTCCCGGGCCTTTTGCCCGCTTCGAGATTACGGAAACGCAAACATGGCAGCGGTCGATCGTTCGCCCTGGGTCTGGACCGCGCCCGAATAGGTATGGGGCTTGCCGCCGCGGAAGCGCACCGTCAATTGCCAGGGAACAGGTTTGGGTGTCTTCGCGGTGTAGTAAACAACCGAAATCGTGTAGCTGCCTGAGTTTGCCCGTTCCATGGTGATGTGTTCGGGCCCGTCGCGGACCGTGTTGTCGACGTCCAGCACTGCTCCCGTGCTCGTATCCTTATTTTGGTACCAGCACTCCTGCTTGTCCGGCGTCTGCATGTGCAGATCGAGGTCCCCTTCGCCCTCCCAAGTCAACTCGCTCCAGATATCTGGAATGGGGATGTCGGCGGCGATCTTCAAGGAATTCGAGGTACCCAACGGAAGCCAGAAGTTGCCATCCGTTGACGCTTGGATGCTATTCCGTCCGCGAACCAGGGGAAGGTTCGACTGGAAGGTCCCATGAATGACCGTCACAGGCCGAACCATTCCATTCACAGAGAGAAAGACTCGCTTGTGTGGGCGGCCTGTCACGGTTCCGCTCACCAGCATGGACGGTTCTTGCGTGCGCGCTCCGCCTGTCGAGAAGATCTTGATCTGCGCCGGATCGCCGGCGGCCACGAAGGCGACGGCGCCGATTCCCGCAGCCATCCAGAGGCCGGGCGCTTTGGCCCAGGTGGCGAGACGCCCCATTGCAGGCCGCTTTACCGGGTGGTGATGGTGCAGCCGCCGCAGCGATTCCTTGCCGAGATCGGTAACTTGAAACCTTAGGTTCACTGGGTTTCCCGTATTCGCTTCTCAGGATTGCGAGGATTTATAGCATAGAAGCACGTCCGCCTCATACTTATTTGTGCGGCGCCATTAACGTTACGCGCGAGAACGAGCCTGGCATAACGTGCGATGCAGCGCATTTCCGACCTCGCCGAGCGTGTTGGGTTTCTGAATCAGCTCCTGGATGCCGAGTAGCCTCGCCCTCTCGGTGTCTTCCGGGCTGAAATACCCCGAGGTCAAAATGATAGGTAGGCCTGGCCGTAGCCGCAGAAGTTCAGTGGCGAGATCGAGGCCAGACATGCCCCTTAATGCGAGGTCGGTGACAACGGCATCGAACTCATTTGGCCGCGCGCGAAACTCCTGCAGGGCCGAAGAAGCATAGCCGTGCCCCGTTACTTTGTAGCCCAATCGCTCCAAGGTACGAGTGACGACCGCAATAATAGGTCTTTCGTCGTCTATACAAAGGATGTGCTCGCCCATTCCGCGCGGAGTTTCGATGGGCGCGTGCGGTTTCTCCTCAGTAACAGGGCCAGCCGCGGGGAAATAGAGGTGAAAGGTGGTGCCCTTGCCCGGTTCGCTGTGGACCACAACCGCGCCATCATGCTTCTTCATGATGCCGTGAACCACCGCCAAACCGAGGCCGGTGCCTTTTCCTAGAGCTTTGGTTGTAAAGAAGGGCTCAAAGATTCGCGACGTCGTGGATTTGTCCATGCCGCATCCACTGTCGCTAACGGAAAGGAGAACGTAGAGGCCCACATGCAGCTCGGCTGAGACGCGCGCAAGTTCAGAATCCACGGCAAGCGGGGCTATGCTGACTTCAAGGACTCCGCCCGCGGAACCCATGGCGTGCGCCGCGTTGGTTCCCAGATTCATCATCACTTGGTGCACTTGAGTGGAATCCGCCAGCACCTCCGGCGTCGAAGGATCGAAACTGGTTTGAATCTCGATCATCGCCGGCAACGTGGACCGCAACAGCTTCAATGCCTCATCGACGACGAGATTCAGCTTCACGGCCGTGCGCTTGGTCTCCTGTTGGCGGCTGAACGTGAGTATCTGGCGCACCAGGTCGGTGGCCCGTGCAGCAGCCTTCTGGATCTCTGCAACTTCGTGCAATCCCGGATGGCCCGGACGTAACTCGTCCGAGAGGAACTCAGCATTCCCGCAAATCGCTAGTAGAATATTGTTGAAATCGTGCGCGATGCCGCCGGCCAGGGTTCCGATGCTCTCCAGGCGTTGGGCGTGGCGCAATTGTTCCTCTTGTTCTCGCAACTGTTCCTGATTCCGTTGGAGTTCCTGGGTTCGCTCAGCCACGCGCTGTTCGAGGCGCTCCGCGGCTTCCCGTAAGGTTGCTTCCGTGCGCCGTTTGGTAGCTCCAAGATGGCTAAAAAGCAGCATGGAGAAGGCAAGCAGGCCGAAACTGAAAAGGTCAACAGGCTTCGGCGGCGCAGCCGCAATGAAGCGCGGCACGACATACGCAATCAGCGCGAGGACAAGCAGGCCAAGTCCATAACCGTTCCACGCCGCGGCAAACAGAAGCACTAGCAAGAATAGGGAGCACACCGTGGCGGCTTTCTGACCAGAATAGGTGCGGGCGAGGATCGTGAGGGATAGGAGGCTAATAAAGGCAAACAACGTCAGGACGTAATCGCGCAATACTGTCGGGACGGTCTTTCGAAACACGCTCTCTTGCGGCAACATGCGGACTCCATTGGAGCGCTCACCCAAGCAAGTATACCTTCAGGGAATCCTGAGGGCTTAAGCTGATCACGGATTTTAATCTAATTATAATCCCACGCTTGACGGGCCGATGGCAGGGGACAGCGAGAGGCTCCGTTCCCTGTGCGGCTTGAACGAAGTGGAACAAATCGATTCTTTGCGAAACGAAGCTACCGATTTCATTGAAAACAAGTGAAACGCAACCGGGATCGCCGTACCTAGGGCACCTACGAGGGACAATGCGGGGAAAAAAATAGGGGTGGAGGGCGGATCTTGCCCGGAACTGGATTTGTCCTTAGCAGCTTAGAGATCCAGTGGAGGACTGGATCTCGACTGGATCGATCGCGGGGAAAAGGTTCTCTAGACCTTACGGTACAATGATCTCCGCATGCGCCGCATCATCGGCATAGACATTGGTGGGACGAACGCCCGGGTGGGATTGGTCGCGGACGGGAAGATTCTTGCGCGCGAGACACTGCCCACCGGATTCGACACCCAAGGACCCGAGCTGATTGCGCGGCTTCGCGCGGCGATCGCGCGGCTGGGCGAGCCGGTCGCTATCGGCGTCGGTATGCCGGGATTGCAGGATGCGCAGGGCCGCGTCACCGACGCCAGCAATTTGCCGGGGCTGAACGGCTTTGCCATCGCGCGGGAACTCGCCGCTCCATGGAATTGTCCATATCGAATCGACAACGACCTCAACGTACTGGCGTTGGGCGAGCAACGCTATGGCGAACATGCCGCGCGACGCCTACTGGTTGTCGCGCTCGGCACTGGAATCGGGGCGGCGGCGGTGGTCGATGGCGAGGTGTTGCGACCGACTTCGGGGAGCCTGGGCGATCCGGGACATATCCTGGTCGACGCGGATGGCGCCCTTTGCCGTTGCGGCGCGCGGGGCTGTCTGGAAACCAAAGTGTCAGGATGGTCCATCGCCGAGCATGGAGACACCCAATTTGAAGCCGACGTCCCACTTTGGCTTGGCGTGGGACTCGCCACCTATTGCGTGCTCTATGAACCAGATACCATCGTCCTCGGCGGCAAGATCAGCGCGGCGGGCGGGAGCTCGTTCCTCGCTGCGGTCGAGCAGCGCATGAAGGCGGTCTGCCAGCCGCGCTTTCATCGCGTGTCATTAAGGCTTTCTCATTTGGGCGACGATGCGGGCATTCTGGGCGCGGCAGCACTCATGTCCTGATGTGTAGGGACGATATACTCAGTGAATGCGAATTCTGATCGTGGAAGACGACGCGGTTTCCCGCCGCATGCTGCATGGCCTGCTGACCAAGCAAGGCTACCAGGTCACCATGGCCTCCAACGGCCGTGAAGCCTGGGACCACCTGCAGCGCGAGGACTTTTCGCTGGTCATCACCGATTGGATCATGCCTGAGATCGACGGCCTGCGTCTCTGCCGCCTGATTCGAGGCCGCCAGCAAACCAAGAAGTACACCTACATCATTTTGATCACCGTGATGTCCGGCAAGACTTCCTATCTCGAAGGTATCGAGAGCGGAGCGGACGATTTCCTCACCAAGCCCTACGATCCGGACGTCCTGCGGGCCCGCCTGCGCGTGGCCGAACGCCTGCTCGATTTGCGGCAAGAAGTTCAGCGCTTGCAAGGCCTGTTGCCCATCTGCCAGTACTGCAAGAAGATCCGAGACGACGGAAACTTGTGGACGCAGATCGAGGCTTACATCAGCGATCACTCCGAAGCCGATTTCACCCACGGGATTTGCCCCGAATGCGAGGAAATCCACATCCAGCCGCAGCTCGAAGAAATGGAACGCGAGCGGCTGCAGCGCATCGAGCACCAGCAGCAAGTCGAAAGTCTGGTTCCTTAAGCTACACTGGAGTGCGTGAGTACTCCAGGTTCGTTCCGGCCCCGCAGCGCTCGTATCCGAAGAGCGCTTGTTTCCCTCGTCCTTTTGGTGTTTCTGATTGTGGCAGGTATCGCCACCTGGCTGTTCGTGCTGCCGCTGCCGAAAACTTCCGGCAGCATCCATCTCGCAGGCCTGAAGGCTCCTGTGGAAGTCGAGCGCGATTCCATGGGTATTCCTCATATCCGCGCGGAGTCGCTCGAGGATTTGTACCTGGCCCAAGGCTACGTCACAGCGCAGGACCGGCTTTGGCAACTGGACTTGCTCCGCCACGTCGCAAACGGCGGGATCTGTGAAATCGCTGGTCCGCGGGCACTGGCGTTGGATATCGATTCACGCATCTTGGGAATTCGAGTAGCGGCGGAAGCAGCCGTCTCGAAACTTCCTCCAGACCAACACCTCGCGATTGGCGCCTATACCCGCGGCGTCAACGAATTCATCAGCACTCACAGCGCGGGACTGCCGGTGGAATACAAGCTGCTTCAGATGAAGCCGCAACCCTGGACCGAAGCCGATTCCCTGGCCATCGGCTTGCACATGTTTCGCAACCTCACTACGACGTGGAAAGACGAGTTGCTGAAGTCCGCGCTGTTGCAGCGCGTGGGACCAACGCGCACCGCCGAGCTGCTGCCGACTACAACCAAGCGCGATCATCCACCGGCCTTGCAGATGACACCGCCGGATCGTCCAACGATGCTGGCTTCGTTGGGGCTTCCGTTGGATGGAGAAGACGACGCCGTGCCCGGCAGCAACAACTGGGTAGTGGCCGGATGGCGAAGCGCATCGGGCAAAGCGATGCTGGCCAACGATCCGCACCTGGAGTTTGCGCTGCCATCGATCTGGTACGTCGCCCACCTATCTGCAGGAGCCATGAACGTCGCGGGCGTGACGCTGCCCGGCTTGCCCGGCGTGGTCATCGGCCACAACGACAAAATCGCATGGGGACTGACCAACTTTGGCGCCGACGTGCAAGACTTGTATCTGGAAACCGTCGATCCGGATAATCCACGCCGCTATCTGGTCGAAGGTGAATGGAAGGACGCGCAGGTTCGCAAGGAAGTAATTCACATCAAGGGTCAACGCGATCACGAATTGGAAGTCGTCGTCACTCGGCACGGCCCGTTGATCGTAAACAAGCCCGGTGAGCGTTATGCTTTGCGCTGGGTGGCGACCGAACCGGGCGTCTGGAACTTCCCATTCATCTCCATCAACGCCGCGACAAACTGGGATCAGTTCACCGCTGCCCTGCGCCACTTCCCCGGCCCGACGCAGAATTTCGTCTACGCCGATGTGGCGGGCAACATCGGATATTACGGCGCTGGGCTGGTCCCGATACGTCCAAAGGGCGACGGCAATCTACCCCTGCGCGGCGACCTGACGGAAAACGACTGGAAGGGATATATCCCGTTCGAGGAACTACCGCACGTTTACAATCCACCGGCGGGAGTGATTGCTACAGCAAACGCGAAAGTGGTTCCGGAAGACTATCCGTACGTGGTCGCGACGCGCTGGGAGACGCCGGATCGCACGGAACGCATCTACAGAATGCTCGGCACAAATACAAGGCTCACTCCAGCATACTTGCGGCGCATCCAGTTTGATTCGTACTCCGGTCCGCATCACCGGATCGCGCAGGAGGTGGCGCTGGCGGTGGCCAAGGAGTTGAAAGGCACACCGGGATTGAATCCGCGGCTCCTAAGGGCGGCAGAAGTCTTGCGCAGGTGGAACGGCATCTCGACTGTCGATACCCCGGCCACCACGTTGGCCGAGCTCACCCGCGAAGAGTTTCGTCAAAAGCTGCTGCTGCCCGTGCTCGGCGACATTTATCCGCGTTACGACTGGCGGATGAGCGAAGTTTTCCTGGAGCGCGTGATGTTCGAACGTCCCGCGAATTGGCTGCCGCAAGGTTACGCCGATTACGATCAACTCCTGATCGACAGCTTGGCTGGCGCGATGGTCGAGGCCGAAAAGCGCTTCAAGACGCCGAAAATCGAGGAGTGGCGCTGGGGCAAGGTGATGGAAACGACCTTCGCGCATCCCATTGGAGGCTCCGTTCCAGTTTTGCGGCGTCTTTTCAATCTGGGACCGTTCGAGCAACCCGGCACGGCCTACACCGTGAAGCAAACCACGCATACACTGGGGCCGTCGATGCGCATGGTGGTCGATTTCGGCGACTTGGAACATGCCACACTGACGACTACTACGGGCGAATCCGGACACCCTTTGAGCCGCCACTATCGAGATCAGTTTGCGAAATGGAAGTCGGGAGAGGGCGTGCCGCTTTCCTTTACGGTGTCCGCGCCGGGGCGCGACAAACTAACGCTAGAGCCCTAACTCTTTTCCTTCGCCGATGTCTTCACCAAGCGTCCTATAGTCGATGGTGATTTCCTCGCCGTCCTTGATCTCGCGCAACGCGAGGTAGTCCCAATCGGTGTGACCGGCGTTGGGGGTGTCGGAGTGATTCAAGTACCAGCCGATGGCGGTGCTGGTGAAACTGCGTGGACAATAGTATCCGCGCCCGCCCTCGCCGATGACCGATAGCGCGTCCAGCAGGCGCTTGGCCGGCTCGCTGGGGGCTTCTGGCAGGAAGCGCGTGTCGTCCTCGAACAATTCCAGACGCGCACCTGCGTCGATGTCGTGGTTGGCAAATACGCCGACTCCATGGATGGTGGACGGCCTCAGGCGGAACGAAAACTCATCGGTCTGATTCATCAATCATTATGATATCCTCCCTCGCAGTCATGAAAATATTTCTCTCACTCGCTTGCATATGTGGAGCTGGTTTATGTTTCTCTCAACAGCAGTCGAAGCCCATCCCTGCGGAAGACGACCAACTTCAGGAACAGCGCCAGGAATGGCTCTACGGCCTGCGGGAATACCCCAAGCACAGCATTCCGCCAGGCGCGCGCAATCGGGCGATGGGGCAACTCGAGAAGATGCTGCGCGAAGCCCAGACCAACCGTAGCGCGCCACAGGCCTCCACAAGTCAGTGGACCTCGATTGGTCCGCGCGCGATCAACGGCGGCGGCCTCCCTTATGCGAGCGGCCGGGTCAGCGCGCTGGCGGTCGATCCACGTACTCCCGACACGGTGTATCTCGGCGGTGCCGACGGCGGCGTGTGGAAATCCATCGACGGCGGTAAGAACTGGACGCCGCTCACCGACAATCAGGCGTCGCTGGCAATCGGCGCGCTGGCGCTCGATCCCACCAATCCCGACGTGGTTTATGCCGCTACCGGCGATCCCGATGGCTACTTCGGCGCGGGCCTTCTGAAATCCTCGGACGCTGGCAGCACCTGGACCAACATCGTAGGGCCCTTCGCCGATTCGCGAATTGGGGGCATCGCCATTCATCCCACGAACGGCAAGCTGATTCTGATTGCCAAGACGTCACGTACAGGAACCGCCGACGGCATCTATCGTTCCACCGACGCCGGACAAACTTGGACTTCGGTCCTCACCGGCTCTGGGTTCACCGTGGTGATGAACGCCTCGGGCATCGCCTATGCCGCGCTGACCAGCAACGGCACTCTCGGAGGAGTGTACAAGTCCACCGATAGCGGCGTGACCTGGGCCGCCGCCAACGGCAGCGGCAATACCGCGCTGCCTTTTGCGACGAGCACGGGAATCCGCATGGCCGTCGCGCCCTCGAATTACTCGCTGGTCTACGTCAGCTTGGCCGATTCGAATCGCAACCTCATGGGAATTTACAAATCCCTGGACGGCGGAGGAACCTGGAACAAGCTCACCGTTCCCGACTACTGCACGCCGCAATGCCAGTACAGCAACACCATCACCGTCCATCCCACGAACTCCAACCTGTTCTATGCCGGAGGTGCGCTGGACGCTTATCGGACACTCGACGGCGGTAAGACCTTCACCGCAGCCTTCGGCGACAACGGAAGCCCTCATAGCGATATCGTCCACGTCGACGAACAGTCGATCGCGTTCTCCAGCGACGGCGGACGCGTCTACCTCGGCACCGATGGAGGCGTCGTCAGTACTTCCACCTTCGATCAGGATTCCATCCTGTGGACGAGCTTGAACGCCACCCTGACGCTGACTCAGTTTTATCCCGGCCTGTCCATTCATCCCACCGATACCACCATCGGCTTTGGCGGAAGCCAGGACAACTCGGTTGTGAAATACAGCGGATCGCCCACCTGGGACACCACCGTGTGCGGCGACGGTGGAATGACCGCGATCGACTACAACAATCCTTCCACGGTCTACGTCGCGTGTACGCTAGCAGTCATTCAGAAGTCGACCGACGGTGGAAATACGTTTACCTCAGCCTCCACGGGTCTGGGGCCCGGACCCAGCGCCTTTATCTCGCCGTTAGTAATGGATCCCACCAACCCGGTGCGACTTTATTTTGGGACCGGCGCAGTAAACCAAACCACCAACGGCGCGACAACTTGGACGCCGATTTCGCCGGTGGGGATTTCGCCCGTCAACGCGATCGGCGTTTCCGCCAGCGATCCCAATACCGTTTACGCCGGCACGCAGAGCGGTACGTTGACGATCACCCGTAACGCGCTTTCCGGCACTGGCGCTACCTGGACGAATCGCACCAATGGCTTGCCGAACCGGGTCATCACGCAGATTTGCGTGGATCCTTCGAACGCGTTGATTGCGGTCGTTTCTTTCAGTGGTTTCGCCGCCAACACACCCGGAACTCCGGGACATGTTTTTCGCACCACCGATGGCGGGGTTTCCTGGACCGATATTTCCGGCAACCTACCGGATGTCCCGGCCGACGACGTGGTGATCGATCCGGACATCCCCGGCACGATTTACCTCGGAACGGATCTCGGCGCTTTTGTCACCAGCAACAATGGAACGGCCTGGTCCGTGCTTGCCAGCGGCTTACCACGGGTCGCGGTGAATGGGCTGAAGCTGCACCGCCAGGCGCGACTGCTGCGCGCGGCAACTTTTGGTCGCGGCATGTGGGACTTGAGCGTACCCGCGCCGAATCAGAATCCTTTGCCCGTGGTCATGGCGTTGTCGCCCGCGATTGCCACGCCGGGCGGTGCCGGATTCACGTTGACCATTTCCGGGACGGGCTTCGTAAGCGCGTCGACGGTGCAATGGAACGGCCTCAATCGGACGGCTACCGTTGTGAGTTCGTCGCAGATCACGGTCGCCGTTTCGGCTAGCGACATTGCCACGGCGGGGACGGCGCTAGTCAATGTAACCAGCCCCCTGCCCGGCGGCGGTGCATCCAACGGGCTGGCCTTGACGATCGGTAGTTCGCTGCCCGCGCCGAAGTTGACCGCCGTTTCACCGGCCAGTGTTACCGCGGGCGGCGCGGCTTATACGCTAACGGTAACCGGCACGGGATTCGTGTCCGGATCGACGTTAAATTGGAACGGCAGCGCGCGCGTGACAACGCCCCTGAGTTCCACCAAGCTGAGCGCCCTCATCACCGCTGCTGACATCGCCACCGCGACAACCACCACCGTTACGGTGACGAATCCGGCGCCGGGCGGCGGCACGTCCAACGGACTCGGCGAGTTTGTGACCGGCAACAGCGTCTACTCGACCGCGGCCGGCGCGTACTGGCTCTACAACGGCAAAGCCTCGACAACCGGCGTGACCGCACCTCTCGGCGGCATTTGGGGTGTCACGCTCGACGCGACGGGCAACGTCTACTTCACGGATCATGACAACGCATTGGTCTTCAAGCTAACTCCTGCTGGAGTGCTCACGGTTCTTGCCGGCACGGGCACGTCGGGCTCTGCCCAAGCGCTATATCGTCTCAATTCGCCGAGCGGAGTGGCGTTTGATCCAAACGGAAACTTGGTCGTCAACGACACTATGGTAAATCGCGTGGTGAGAATCAATGCCGACAGTTCCCTGACCCGAGTTGCCGGCGATTCCTTTGGAAGCTCTACTTATGGCGGCGACGGCAACCCCGCCGCGACCACAAGCGTCGGAGAAACCTTCGGCGTGGCCTTCGATTCCGCCGGCAACATGTATCTGGCGGAAACAATCTACAATCGCATTCTCAAAGTTGACACAACCGGAAAGCTCAGCACCTTCGCGGGAACCGGCACTCAGGGCTATAGCGGTGACGGCGGTGCTGCTGCCGCGGCGACATTGACTCAACCTCAGGGAGTGGCGGTCGACGCGCTGGGTAACGTATACATCGCGGACACCTTCAACCATGCCATCCGTAAAGTCACAACGAGCGGCGTCATATCGACCGTAGCGGGGCTGGGCGGCCCCGATGGCGGCGGCTTCGCCGGCGATGGAGCCGCGGCGACGAAAGCGCGACTCGAACTTCCACGCGGAGTGTTCCTCGATCCGGCGGGCAACATCTATATCGCCGACAGTGGAAACAACCGCATCCGCAAGGTCGACATTTCCAGCGGCAATATTTCCACCATCGCGGGCACCGGCACTGGCGGTTTCTCCGGTGATGGCGGACCTGCCACGGCTGCGACTGTCTTCAATCCGCTGGGCGGCGCGGCAGATGCCAGCGGCAACATCTACATCGCGGACACCGGCAATCTCCGGCTGCGCAAGGTTTCCGGCGGCGTGATCACCACTATTGCCGGCAACGGCGGCTTCAAGCTCCAGGATGGCGCGGCGGCAACCGCCAATTTCAACGCCCCTCAGGGCTTGGCGGCGGATGCCTCCGGCAATGTTTATGTCGCCGATACGGGTAATCATCGCGTGCGGAAAATCTTAACGTCGGGAGTTGTCACGACGATTGCGGGAAACGGTGCGGCCGGATTTTCCGGCGATGGCGGATCGGCTCTATCCGCGTCGCTCAATACGCCTCAAGGCGTTGCGGTCGATGTGCAGGGAAATGTCTATATCGCCGACAGCAAGAACAATCGATTGCGGAAAGTGACGCCCGCCGGAGCCATCAGCACAGTGGCGGGCGGCGGAACAACATTCCCCACCGGATTGCCCACGCTGAGCGCCAGCAGCATTCTACTATCAGCGATCTCTTCCGTGACGTCCGATGGAGCGAATATTTATTTCGCCTACAACTGCGCCATCGGGAGACTCAATTCCAGCGCTACCGTAACCCTGCTGGCAAATGGAAACTGCCAGGAGACCGGCGACGGCCCGGCCGCGACGGCCAGCATCAGCTCGCCCATTGCAATTGCGGTGGATACAAACGGCAATGTCTTTTTCGGGGAGGGAACCAAGGTACGGAAGATTGGCAAGGACGGCAACATCACCACGGTCGCCGGAGGCGGTTCCACTTACACCGCCGATGGCAGCTTGGGAACCTTGATCCAATTGAATCAAGTTGGCGGCATGGCCGCGGACGGCGCGGGCAACCTCTTCTTCACCGACAGCCTGCACGACGACCGCGTGTATCTCCTGAGTCCTTCCGGCAATCTGACCACCGTGGCCGGAAGCGCCGAATTCCACGATTCTGTGGGCATCGCATTAGCGCAGCCGCACGGCATCGCGGTGGACCAGTCGCACAATCTCTTTGTCGCCGATACGGGGAATGACCGCGTCGTTGAAATCACGTCGATTTCAACGCCGGGCGCAGGCCTGAATACCGTAGGGACGGGAGTCGGCCCAACTCCGCCAACCATTACGGCGCAAGGCCTCGTCAACGGCGCGAGTTTTGCGGCCGACAATATCGTGAGCCCGTGGTCCATTGCGTCGATCTTCGGAAGCGGAATGAGTTCCGGCTCCGGCGGCGCGGCTTCCCTGCCTCTGCCGACCACGCTGAACCAGACGCAAGTGCTGGTCAACGGACAACCCGCGCCGATCTTCTACTCCTCGCCCACACAGGTGAACTTTCAGGTGCCGGTGGAAGCGGCGGGTTCCACCGCACAGCTTGCGGTGAGTTTGCAGGGCGCAGCGAGCACTCCGGTTCCGATGACGCTGGCGCCAGCTTCGCCTGGCATTTTTATAGCCGACCCTGTCAGCCATCAGGGAGCGATCCTCAACCAGGATTTCTCGCCCAACTCCGCTTCGAATCCCGCGGCGGTGGGGAGCGTAATCCAGGTTTTCGCAACGGGACTCGGCACAACCAACCCTGCTGTCGCAACCGGACAAGGCGGCGCGAGCGCGGAACCGTACAATCGAACCACCACAACGCCGGTCGCGACCTTCCAAGGTGGACTTCCCGGCGTTGTGCAGTTCTCCGCCGCGGCGCCAGGCTTCATTGGCCTTTATCAAGTCAACATCACGGTTCCGAGGGTGCCGCCGACGCTTACGACGGTGACACTGACGTTACAGATCGGCGGACGAACCAGTAACCTAGTGAATGTGGGAGTGAAACAGTGACGAGAAGCCCGCAATCCAGCCGCCCGCACATGCCGGGATACGGCATCACTCCCAGTCGCAAGGGACTCCTGCCCTGGAAATGGGCCGTGGATCGTTTAACCAAGTCGCATAACTACTGGATTGCAACCACGCGCGCCGACGGGCGTCCACATTGCGTGGGCGTGTGGGGCATATGGTCGGCGGGACACTTCTATTTCAGCTCAGGTGCCGAATCCATGAAATCGCGCAACCTGCGAAAGCAGCCCTATTGCGTGATCTGCACCGAGAACGCCGCGCAGCCGGTGATCCTAGAGGGATCTGCCCAACTCCTGACTGAGCCGCCGAACTTCCGCCTGCGCGGCGCTTACAAGAAGAAGTACAAGTATGACCTCGACCCCGCGATGGGGCCCATCTTCGTGCTAGAACCTAAAGTCGCTTTCGGGCTGGTGGAATACAAGATGCAGAAGACCGCCACGCGTTGGAAATTTTAGGTGTTCTCCGAGAAGATCAAGCCGCGAACGCCGCCTTGCCGTCGCGCTGGACCGCCGCCACGACCCCGCCGGCCGCCTGGATTCGAAGCGCGATTGGGCTCACAGAATCGGCATAGAACTCGCGAGCCCCTCGCTTAACAACACCACGATCGGCATCAATCGCAATAACATCACCGTCTCCAACCCCGGAGTAAAACGCATCGTCATGCACCAAGAAAAACGGAATCGCCTCGTTGACCAGATTTCGCTTGTGGATGTACGCGATCGATTTCGCAACAACGGCTTTCACGCCGGCGTACTTCAACGCCCAAGCCGCATTCTCGCGGGAGCTCCCCGTGCCCCAGCCTTCGCCTGCTACTACTATGTCCTCGCCGCGTGCGATGCGTTCCAGGAAGTCGGGACGTACGAAGCGGAACGCGGCAGCTGCAATTTTGGACGGCTCGGTCAAGTGACAGAACTCGCCGGGGATCATCGCATCGGTGTCCACGTTGTCGCCGAAGAGTTGCGCGCGACCTTCGATCACGCCACCGCGCGCCCCGGCCGCTGCTCCACTCTTCTGTTCAACACCAAGCACGGCACTCGGCTCCGTAATAACGATCGACGACAGCGCACCAACCGGCTTCAAGTACGACCGAAACTCCTCCACCGACAACGCCGCCAGCAACGGACGCGGATCGCGGACCCGCATTTCGAGCGAGCTCGCCGCCACCGTCGGCGCGCTGGCCAGCCAGGCAATCGATCCTTGTCCCATGCGATTCTCGAAATTGCGATTCTGGCTGCTCAGCCAGTTTTCCCCAGGACCCGCTTTGTCGCTCGCAATTCCTAAGCACAT
>Ga0207147_1013_pt2 | contig 31620 bp, 18 predicted proteins | sample Alteio_BWMinHeat_33_FD_153551 | JGI IMG/M metagenome (GOLD analysis project Ga0207147, IMG submission 153551) | Enriched cells from forest soil in Barre Woods Harvard Forest LTER site, Petersham, Massachusetts, United States -... | ecosystem: Environmental > Terrestrial > Soil > Temperate forest >... | reverse complement strand
CCTTATGACTGCCTTTTATAATTTCAGAAATCGACCTAAAGCTGTTATTTGTGTTGACCTCGTAACTTGATCCAAATGAAGCAGTAACATTAAATTTTCTGGCAAACTTTTCAACAAGAAAATTTGGAGAGCTTGAGATAATGGCTGTATAATGATTTTGGTTTCTTGCTTCCTCTAGTAGTTCGACAACAGGTTTATAAATGATTTTATCGAAATGGCTTTCAACAAATTCCTCTGCTAAACTATCAAAAAGATCAAATTGCTTTCCTTTAAAAAGTTTCGTGAATATGTGCATTTGCATTTTCTCAAGAGACAGCATATTCATTTTATGCAAGGCATAGCAGCCTGCCAAATAGGTCATCGTCGAAAAAGAAAAGACCTTTTTTTTATAGAGAAATTTGCCAAAATGAAAGCTGCTGTTGCAGCACAAGAGCGTGTGATCTAAATCAAAGCAGCTCAGATGCGTGTAAGATTTTTGAGAATTATGCATAAAAAAAATTAAACACAGAGAGCACAGAGAAAGAACACAGAGATCACAGAGTATATTTTATTGTCTGAGTCTCTTTTAGTTTTTAACAGTAATCTTTCTCTGTGCCCCTCTGTTTTTCTTTCTCTGTGCTCTCTGTGTTTAATTTCTTTATAAGTTACTGCTTTTCAAGGTCGGTGATCTTCTTCTCAATTTCGCTGACAGCCTGGTTGATTTTTTCCAAGCGTTCTTTTTGAATTTGGATTTGCGAGTTGTATTCCATTGCCTTTTCAAAATCAAGTCCGGAAGCACCTTTGCCACGTCTTAGTGTTTCAAGCTGCTCTTTGATCTGATTGCGAAGCTCTTTTCTTTCATGAAGGGCATCCTTGAGCTGCTGATGTGCTTGTCTTTCATCAGCGGAAAGAGCTGTTAAAGACATGGCTTTTTTATCTGCAATGATATCCCTGAGTGGTTTAAGTTGACGCTCAAGTTCGATTTTTTCAGATTTCAATAACCCTGCATTTTGAATTTTCTCAAGCAGCGAGTCCTTTTTTTGGCCTAGTTGATTAGCCTCAAAACTATCAACAGACCTAATGAGCTGTTCAATTTCATCTCTGATCTCTTGGATCTTAATTTGCTTTTGATGCTGCTTTTCCTGTTCAAGCTCCTGGCGTTTTTGCTCTTCGGATTTCATAAGTTCCAAGAGAGGCTTTCTTGCAATCGCGATTTGTTCTCTCAGGTGTTGTATTTCATCGCGGCCAAGTTCAACAGAACGCATGAAAGCGGCCACTTCATCGATCTTTTTATTACCTTCTGCGGGCGATAGCTGATTTTCGCCAATGGCTTTTTTAGCTTCTTCTAATTTCTCAAAAACTTGATCCATGTTAGCTTTAAAGGCCGTTTTTTGCTGCGATCTGACCTTCTTGCGCTCTTTTTCTTCATTCTTGATCTTATCCCAGCATTCGCTTAAGCGCATGCGTGTTTGGGTAAATGCATGAGTGTTCAAAGTGAATAACTTTGCAGTTCCTTGCAAGGCTTTAATTTCTTCTCTTAGAATGAATAGGGAGTCTTTTAAATCTTCTTTGGAAAAATGATGCGATATAAACATGTCGACATCTTCAATGAAACGATTGCTTAAGCTTGCGATAAGCTCTTTTCTTTTTGGAAATACCTTGTCACCTAATTGAGAAAGCCTTTGGAAGAATTTATTTTTCTTTCTGACACGCATTTCAGTTTTAATGAGTTCTTTCCTCAGGGCATTGATGCGGGATGCTTGCTTATTCAGAAGGTCCAGCTGGTTTTGAATGCTGATATAGAAATCCTTATTTTTTCTAAGCGAACTACTAGCAATCTCAAAGTTGGCTGGGGGTAATTCTTCAATCTTATCTAACTGGGCGACATCATTTTCCAAAGCTTGAATCGCAATTTCAATTTGCTCAACCGCGAATGAGCTCTGTTCATCAAGCAAATCTTTAAGCCTGCGGGCTTCTTTTGACAATTCAGTATATTTTGTCCATAGTGTTGAACGCATTGCTGGAGATACATTTTCTTTAAAAAGTTGCAGACATAGCCCACGAGCTTGCCAGAAGCTTTTGAAATGAGGCGATCCTGTTTGTGCCAAAGACTGTTCCATGAAATCGATCACTTTTTGAAGCTTGACTTCCACTTCAGGAAAATGTTCAATTTCCTTGATCAATCCTTCGATATATGAATGATCAGATGCAGCCCCTTTCTTAGGTTGATCCTCTTCTTCCTCATGATGTTGATCATGCGTTTCATCAAGGGATGATGCCAGAATAGCTTCTTGTAAACTGGAATTCTCCGTTGGCGGGAAATCGGATTCCTCGCTGGATTGGAAGGGCTTTTCTTTTACATCCATGATATTAATCTCATTCATTTTAGACATCTTATATTGATAAATAATAGTTTAAATTAAACTCACTCCAAAATTAGCAAGTGAGTTTATTTTAGAATAGTCATTAAAATTAATCTAGCTTTAAGTTCCTCGACATAGAAACAGGAAAAGTTTTCTTTAAAACCAGATCTTTGAAGAATCATATTGATTACCGTCATTAATGTAAATAAGAACGATATTGTATATAAAAAATAGTAGAAAAAGTGCGAAATATTACATTTCTAAAGAAAATTGTAAGTTTTATTATTTTATCTATCTTCCTTCCACAAAATCTTTTCTTATCATATCAATGGCAACTTCCGTATCATGCAAATCAAGGTCAAGCCACCTAAATAACGGCTCTCTTCTAAACCAGGTAAATTGCTTTTTAGCATAGTTCCTGGAGGCCTGTTTAAACTGATCAACAAATTTGCAATAATCATCATTGCTTCTCTGACTGTCCAGGAAATCAAGGGCCTGCCTGTAGCCAATCGCTTGAGAAGCCGTAGGATTATCCCTCAGACCCATTTTTTCCAACTGCACTACTTCCTCTAAAAACCCTTCCTTCAGCATCTTATCGCAACGTTCATCGATCATTTCGTATAAATGAGTCCTCGGTCTATGCAGGAACCAACATCTAAAATCATATCCTTGAGGCTTAATTCTGGTCTTCCACGATAGCTTGCTGACCTTTTTGCCGGTCAAGGTCATGATTTCCAAAGCCCTGATAATCTTCTGCTTGTCATTTGCTGTTATCGTGCTGGCATACTGAGGGTCCATCTGCCGAAGCCTCTCATACATCGCAAGAGCTCCCAGGCTATGCATCTCGTCCTCAAGCTGTTTTCTCAGCTCTGGCACTGATGGAGGCCCGCTTGGCGGTCCATATAATAATGAGTGCAAATAAAAACCCGACCCTCCCACGACAACAGGAACGCTGTCGCGTCCATTTACGATCTGGCAGCAATGACGGGCCTCATAATAAAAATCGACTACGTTAAATGTTTCGTTAATATTGCGAATGTCAAGAAGATGATGGGGGATTTTGTCACGATCTTCTCTGGAGGCTTTGGCCGTACCAATATCCATTCCACGGTATACTTGCATGGCATCGGCTGAGATGATTTCCCCATCCATTTGATTGGCGAGGTCCATAGCAAAAGCGCTCTTTCCGCAGCCTGTAGGCCCAGCTAAGATGATGACGCGTTTTTTAGGATTTAAAATGGTGAATGGGATCTGTTTTTGCGCTTCAATGGCCAAGCCAAAATAAATGCGCTCCATTTCCTTTTTTTCAACAGTAATGCCATTCATGACAGGACTCATAAGACTTTATATTTAAAGACGGCGCAAAGCTTCTTCTTCGTTGGCTGCAATTTCCAAGACATGGTCAAAGCCGCAGATTTTGAGCATTTCCAGGACTTCGCTTCTTAGAGAGCAAACGATCAATGCGCCTTGGAAGGAACGGATCTGCTTCTTAATTGACAATAGCATTCGCAAGCCGGCGCTATTGATGTAGGTAATATCGGAAAAGTCAAGGATCAATTTTGTGTGGCCTTCATTGAGATACGTGAAAATCTTTTTTTCTAGAGACGGAGCAAGAAGTGAATCGAGCTTACCTTTAATTTTAAGTACAGTGATGTCTCCTTTTTGATTTTCTACAACGTTGATTAATTCATTTTCCATCACAAAAACCTCCGAGACAGATTAAGCTCAATTTCTCACTGCATATTTGCAGCCTCACTCATATGTTAATCTACTTATTTATGAAATTGCAAGGATTTAAAGTTATTATATATTAAGTTATTCTAATTCCTGATTGCGCACTTGGCACTCGGCACTTCTATCATGATTTTGTTTTAATCATTAGGAATCGTTGCCAGGATAGTATTTAGAGGAATAGTCAATGAGATTTGATAAGATCTTTTATTTTTTTCTTCATCTGCCCTTACGTTATAATAAAAACTATTCATAACATATAGAAAATCCTCAATTCTTTCGCATCTTCTGTTCACAGTAACTTTTATTCCACCGCATTCCTGTAATCCGTTCATTAGTAGGGACAGCATTTTTTCAAGTTCTTTCTTAATTTCTTTATTAGTTTTATTATATTGCATACCCTTACCACCCAACAACTGTTCAGGGCCCTGTAAGGGTCTGAAAAAATTTAGATAAAATAAGGTCCTACATAGGTCACTTATTGAGCCAGAATTTGTTGTTTCTATAATAATACCGTCATCTGCCAAAGACCTAATCCTTTGTGTTATAGTATTTTGTAGAAGTTCGATGATATTATCTGTTTTATTAAAATTAATAATATAATTGTTTCCATCAGCTACGACGTTTTTGAGTGAAATGGTTTTAGCATTATTCGTTGCAATAGTTTTATCCTTAGTAGCTATAACCTCACTAGCTGCCGCCGTTTTGGTAGAAAAAATAGTATCTGATGCATTGTTAGCATCTATGTTGTATGTAGGGTATAAATGCTTTAGACAATATAGATCTTTATCTAAAGAACTTATCTCATAAAAACAATTGAGATCTTTTAAAATTGTTATATAATCCTCTATTGACTTTAGTTCTTTTTTAATTTCTACCCGAACACCTGTTTTTTTTAATTCTGTTATTATTTTATTTAATTTAGTCTTTAGAAGTTCCATCGTTTCTTTCAATTTAAGATCCTCTTGAAGTCTATACTCATATGAGTTTATTAAATGATTTAAGCCTCCTAAATTTTTTAAAATATCCATTGTCTTTTTAACATTGATTTGTGGATCATTTATTCTAACCTCAATACCGTTTTGTTTTAATATTCCTATGCGAATTTCTAATTGCTTCTTTAGATCTTCAAGGGCTTTTGCTGTGTCTGGAATATAAAATGCTTGATTCGTTTTTGAAGTTTCAGATTTTTTTACAATAATTCTTTCCCTTTCCCCATCGATATTTTTTTTATAAATAACTTTTTGATCAGTAAATTTAGAAATTGATGCAATTACTTCATTATATAATGTATAGGTGAGAGGTACAATTTTTTTGCCGATGGAATGGTCAAGCTTGTTTAACTTATTGGCAATCCCTGCCAGATCGAGTGCACTTCTCTCAATTTCCGTAGCATCATAAAAATTATTTTCACACATTTCAATCAAGAGTCCGTAAAAAACATTGATGTTCTCAAAAGAGAATTCATATTTTTCTCTTTTAACTTGGAAAATGCCAATAGTTTTTGCAAGTGACTCAAATTTTACCAAAATTTTGTCAGTTTCGGTTAATGATAGTTCCATTGCTGTTAAATCTTCAGAAAATCGTTTTTTAACATTTTTATGTGAAAAAAGCTGGGCGCATTTCCCACTGGCATCAAATTTCAAGCTACAACTCTTGTAAATTCTTCTCGCTTCTTTTATTGAAGAGGCATTAAAGATCGTTCCAATTAAAAGAAGACATTTAAGAGTAGTTATCATGTCGTTAATAGTTTTATGTAATTCATTTGAAAACACATCCGATTTGGAATTGGTCTCCTTCCATTTTGAAAATATGGAAAGAAAGAACTCATTAATTTTAATATAACTAGTTGTATTGTCTGATAAAAGATATTGATAGAAAACTCTATCGTGCACTTCTACTATGATTGATAAAAAGGAAGCCCATTCTTTTGGTGAATTGATATCGACTAAGTCTTGCAATACTTTAAGTCTATTAAAAGCTTGTAAATCGCCATCCTCCATGGTGCTCATACAAATCAATTTAATGAGAGTTTTTTCGTGATCAATTCTCTGTTGCCTAACTGAGGCAATTTCTTCTGCAGAAACTAACTTCACATCTCGATTGGAATACAATCCACATTCATCGGCTTCATGAAGCAATGTTTCAAGGGCATTTATCCATTTTAAATTTGTCGAAGAAGCAATACATTTTGTTAATGTAGTTATTTGCAGTCTTCCTGTTGGTGGAGCAAAAATCGAGGTTACAGCTAGATTCGATTCGACTTCTGTAAACTTCTTTCTCAATAGAGGTTCTTGATTAAGAGAAAGAGCAAAAAGTTCTTTAGTATTAGCATTAATTCTTTCCCCTTCTTTTTTAGAAAATTCATTCCAAAAAGTATTTCCAAGGGCCTCTTTAGTTATTTTCACAAATGCATCTAAATCTTCTTTCTTAAGCAATCTTATTTGTTTCTGTACGAGATTTAATTTTTCCTTAGTAAATGCCTCTGAACCAAAAGCAGCATTTGCAGAAGTTGGATGAACATTTCCTTGTTGAACTTCCACTTGCAAATAGATGCTAAAGACTTTGTATGTAGTCTTGATAAAGTTTGAGTGTGCATTATTTTGCCAATTAGCCAGGGCATCTAAGAATTTTTTAATTTCAGATTTTTTGGATACGCCAAGGATTTGTGGCAGTGAATTTTGTGATAATCTATTAAAAGCAATTATAGCTGCTGCTGAATTTGGGAAATTGTCCATTGAAGTCATTATTCGCAAATAAAGTTTCATTGGCAAAAAAGTTAAATTTTCAGCAAGAGTGCATGCTTCGTAAAATTTAACATGATTTTCGCTTTTTAGCAGTTCAATGATAATTCCAATTCGAAGTTTTTGTTCATGTGGCTGAATAGTTTCATTTTTTAGAAAAGCACTGTATTTTTGTGCCGGCAGCGCTGCCAGTTGAGAAAACAATGTATTCACTAGAGGCTGGTTCTTTAGCGGCATTTGATCAATCAGATGGAAGGCTTTAACAAGAAATTCGACTGAATTTGACGTCAACAATACCTTAATAAGGCACGACTCAATTTCTAATTGAGTTTTTGAATCAAACGTCTTTTTATACAGCTGCAACTGCTCTTCGATAAAAATCAGATTTTGAGCAGGGTCTTCTGCTTTGTTACAAAAAGTGATTAGATAAATAAAAATATTTTTAAGTAATTTTGATTCATCTTTAGTTGGAGCACTTAAAAGCTTAGGAAATAAATGATCGCGAATAAATTTATAACAGCTAACATTGTTTGTTTTAGTTGCTAAAGCTGTAATGTCTAATGCAATCATCGGATCTTTATTGATTAGATAAGCATCCATGAGAAGATCGATCACATTAACGCCATTCATTTTAGTCAATCGCATGCAGGACTGTTGGTAATCAAAAGATTTTAAATTGATTAGCTGGGACCAAACTGGACGATAAATGGCTTCTCTACCTGATGCAAGGACCGCATTAAAAAATCTTGATTGAAAGTCAGGTTGAGATTTTCCTAAACATTCCTTAGAAATGATTTGCTCAATGATTTTGTTAAATTCATCTTTTCTATGGGGGGTTCTCAGTGCTAACGGAATTTTTTCGAAGAGTTGTAAAATCGCCTCTTGAATTATGTTCCAGTGCATCGGTACTAACGGAGAGCTTAGAGCTTCAAGTGAAATTTCTAGAGCTTTATTGTAGGCTTCAGCATTTCCCTTTATCAATGTTTGAATGAGGTTATTCGCTGCTGTTGCAATCTTGCCTTTGTTTGTATGCTTAAGCAGTCCTGGACTAAAAAAGTGTTGCAAAAAGAAATCACAAAAATCTAAAGATGCAATATCGGAAATGTCTGTAGTCAGATAAAACAGCAGTTCATCGATTTGTTGTGAATGTAATACGCCTCTGCCGGAAAGTGTTAAAGTTTGAATGTAAATTTTGGATATGGAAGGATGTAAATTTTTTAGTGAATTTATAGCCGTGAATAAAGCCTGATTTAAATCTTCTTTGTCAGTGATCTCTTTTGTTCGCGATTCATTTTGCCGAAGCAGATTTTTTACATAGTTGATCAGAATTAAAATACGGTTCGCAGATATCTCTGGATATTTCGTAGAAAACTCAGAAATGAGTGATAATGAATTCAAAATTTGCTTGTTTTGGACCTCGCCATCAATCGAATTGTTCGATAACCGTATTTGGTTCCATACCATGAATGCACTATCTAATGAACCATTGTCATCTTCTTTAATTCGTTTTTCAATCATTGTTGCAAGAATGTTGGCATCATCTTTTCCGGCCAGAATGTCTTGCGCAGCTTCATGATATAAGTCGACAGCTAACGGAAAATTAATTTCCATTAAGGCTATGAGATAAACTTTCATTCTTTCTGAATGATTTCTTGTAAAATCCATGGCCTTAATTTTACTTAATTCTATTGATCCATTTTTTGCATTGCCTTGAAGCTTTGAAAATTGTCCTACAAAAAATGCGTAGTGTTTTTGAGCATCCTCCTTAATTGAAAAGGTGCTTGACATGCCATTTAGAAGCAAAATATTGATCTTTTCAATTTCTCTGCCGGTTAACTTTATGGACTGCTTTAGGAGTATTGCCGCAGCCATAGCTCCGTGTTTTATCCAAAGGGTATTTTTTGTTTGGCTGACATTTTCAATAAATTGCAAACACAGATCTTTCCACTCTCCACTCGATTGATTTTCCATTCCCCATGCCAGGCAGTGATATGAAGCAGCAAGGGTCAAAGCATTGTTTTGTTTTACTTTAATCCACGTTGTTGCAACAGGGAGAATAACCTCTTTTAATGTAGGATAAATGACCTTACGAAATTCTTCAGAAGGTGATTTTAATATCGGAGAGCTTAATAACTGCAATACCATTGCTACCAATTCAGGAAAATCCTTTGAGATATGCTTTTGAGAGGCTAGGATGCAATGTTCAGCAAGTGACTGAGCTCTTGTCTGGGTGATTAATCCTGCCTTATAGGCCTGATGCAATAAAGGGAGTAAACTTGTTAAATTATTCGGATCATTCAGGTTCATTCTTTCGCAAAGAAAAATAATTATTTCGCCCAATGCTTCTTTAAATAGAGTATTTTCAGAAATGGATTGTTTTGTTTCTTTTTGAAAAGTGCTAATGAGCTCTTTTAATTGGATGATATGTTCTTTCGTTGGGGCTTCACAAAAGATTGTTTTGCATTTCTCAATCAATTTGCCTAATTTTTTTTCTTGTGATGCATTGCATTTATCAAGTTTGTGAAAAAGAATGGCGCGCTCAATTTTCCACTCTAAAGAAGTGCCAATGAAATATTTTTTCAAGGGTTCATAAAAGGCTGCTGAGGTTTGTCCATTAAACTGTTCAGAAAGAATCCCTGCAGCTCTAGAAGAAGGAAATTTTTGAATGATGTCTTCAATAATTTCATCAGTTGAAAATTGTTCTTGAGAGCTTAAACCAAGGTCATTGAGTAATGAATGAAAAAGTTTGCTGTCTTGAGGATCTTCATATTTCTTTTCCAAAGTTTGCAGGCATTGAATAAAATCCAAAGCTAATACATGGGGTGGTTTAATTTCGTTTCCTGCACCTGTCAGAGCTAGATATTGCATTCCATGGGAATGGTCTACTTGTATATGCATTCTCAGGATGTTTTGCTCTTTTGAAAAAGCGTCAATAGAATAAGCTTTTAAATGACTGTCGCCAACAATCCAGCGATAAAAAAATAGCCCTTGAGCTAGAGTGAGAAGTTCTCTAGCGTCTTGCGGATATTTTTCTAATAAAGCAGCAAAATTAGATGCGGCTTTTCCCCTGATTTTCCATGTTTTTGCAAGAGCTGCTACAAATGATTCTGCTTTTTGGCGTGTCGCTGAAGATATGTTATAACAATATGTAAGCATTGGCAAATAATTCAAAAAATTGAGTGTTCTGCCGACATCATTCTCTCTATCATAATGACTTTCTTGAGTTCGTAAAAATCTTTCAGCGAATTTTGCTGGTGTGTACTTATCTTTTGTGTTCATCAGCTCAAATGCTTCTAAAAAAATCCCTTTTGGATGTATTTCGTATGCTTTTGTCGACATCAAGCTTAATCGATAGATCAAGTCCTGAATTTCATGTGGTTTGTCAACAACAAAGAGACGATTATGCAAGTTAAATAAAGCTTTAAGAAAACAATCCTCACTGATAATTTCTCCTAAATGGACGCAATGGGCAGTATTGTTTTTTGTTGAAACGTGAAAACCCTCTGATGCTGCTGTTGTACGCCTTAAGAGTTTGCTATGATGGCAGAACTTTAAATCTAAATTATCGCCAAGTCCGTAAATAGAAAAATTTTTGATTGGATCGTCCTTAGATATTTCTAGCTTTCGCTTTTTGAAGTAGTGATCGATAATATATTGTTCAATGTTATTCTTTTTACTTTCTTCGGATTGTAAAAATCCGGTCGCTTTAAGTTTAATGATTAAAAAATTAATTATAAGTTTTTGCACAAATATAAAATCATTTCGGCATGTCTCTAGATAACTGGTAAAATAAAAGCCTACATCAATATCTTTATGCGGGGTATCGCTTAATATATGGCTTGCTGTACTGCCAACAATATAAGGATCGTCTTTTATAATTTCTTCTTTAAGCAGCGTTTCACTAATAAATGTGAGAAGCTCACGAAGGCAAAATTCAATGGGGTAAATTTTATCAGGAATACTCTCATTTTTTCTAAAATGAGGTTGCACAATAATTTTTTTATTTAATATATCTTCCAATCGGGAACTTTGTTTCTTGTTCAATATATGAATATATTGAGATGGAACAATTAAAGAGTCTTTTTGAGAACTTTGTATTGTTGCAGTAACTAAAGGTGATATTATTGAAGGATTAATTGAAATTGAATTAGACATGTTTTTCCTATTAAATTCCAAAAAATTTTACATAAAAATTAATTAAAACGCAAGGAATATGATTGGGAATATGATTGGGAACTATTAAGAACAGGCCGGGACGGCCTATTGCGTATTCAGGCCGTCCCGGCCTGTTTTCTGTGGATTTCTGATGCGCTCAGAAAAACGGAATTTAGGGGTTATTAATTTTTTCCCGGAAAAATAACGTGCACTTTAAGTCCATCTTTTTTGGTTATACGTCCGGTATTGTAAATATCCGTAATATATGACTTAAAGTTCTCGTATGTGATCTCATAAATTTTTTGTTGCTCGGGATTTTCTGGATCAGACCCATCTAAAGGATCAATGTAGTAGATAAGGTTATTTTTTTTATCTATGCCAACAATATTAATATAATGCGGGTTCAAAATTTCATTGCGCTTGGCGTCCGGCTTCCAAAAATATATATTTCTATTTTCAATTTTTACATTTCGAATGGAAGGTTTATCAATATAGTACGTTTGACCAAAGAATCCACACACCATTAGAACACCCTGTGCATCCAAGAGGCTAAGAAGATTATCTATAGGCTTGGTTGGATCCCAATCTGATTCCTCGAGAGAAAATAGAGCCTTACAAAGACGTAGGACTGAGCTGTGTGATTGAATAGCTTTATCTAAATGGCTAAGATTTTCCCATTTTTCTTTTGGATTATTAATGTCAATGAACTCTGAATAATAATCCTGAAGCTTTATATTATCGATGCTATTTTTAAAAAACTCTTCGGCATAATAAACACATTTATTTAAATAAGTTTCTTCAATATAAACCTTCAGATCATTTTCTTTTGCTGTAATAAAGTCTTTTAGCAACTCTTTGCATCTTTGAACTTGTTTTTCACTCAATCCATTCTTCTTAGTTTGTAAAATTCTAGCAGCTACCTCTGAATTAATAACTTGTACTTTGAATTTTTTTAATACGCATTTTACAATTTGAAGATCGTTATTTAAATCTTCTAAACCTCTTGTCCTGGCTTTTCTGTAAGTTGAAAGAAGCTTCTCAAATTTTCTATTAGGATCATCGGATTTCTTTCCGTATTGTTTACGTATCAGTTTTAATGTGTAATACCAAGCGTTATCCCCTTTCTGAGGGCTTTGGACAATTCTTGGTCTTTCAGAAGCCGGATGAGGTTTAATCCGATGATTTGGTTTTCCTCCCAAAGGTATTTTAAGACATAGGTCTGGGAGGGGATCGGGCGGTGGCTGCTGCAAAATATTGTTTGGAAAAGGAGGGAACTCCACTGGAAAAGTGTTAGTTAAAGTAATAGAATTTGGGTTAGCTTCTGCTGCAGGATACTCTTCACTTATGTTTGGTTTTGGAATGTTTAATGATACAGTTCTAAAGTTTGCAGCTATCTTTTGAATTTCTTTATTAAATCCATCTAACAATTGAAATTTTTTATTAATTTCATCTACCGATCCTGCATTATTTTTATCAAAATAACCATCTGTATCTAAAGCATTATGAATTCTAGGTGCTGGTATCCAGTTTTTATTGCCATCTAAATTTTCAATTCTAGAAGAGGCAATATTATGATTAAGGTTATCTGAGGATGATACAGTTTTACGCTTTACTAATGTTCCTGATTCAATAAGATGGTCCACATTGGAGAAAATGGATCTATCGGATTTCTTTTTTACTTCTAAATATTCCACCATTACATAGCCAGGGAGACTTTGTAAAATATCTCGCAATCTTAACTGCAATTCAACAAAGTATTTCGGTGGAGATGTAACATCTGAAATTGCTTTTTGCAATAAGGTTTCTAGAGTTATTAAATGACTAAAAACTTTATGAAGTAATGTTCCTAAAAAGCCCATAGGCATTTCTGTAAATATCTTTTCATCGTTATCAGCAAGTAATCTTGCTACATGGCTATTTGTTAAAAATAAATGTATAAGTTCCATGTAGTGAACAAGAATATTTTTTTGATAATTTTCTGAGTCTACAGCGCTAGATAGCACCTTAATATTTTTAAAATAATTAGCGAACTTCTTAGCATTTTCTAACATAAACTCGTCGCTTGATTTCAGGTCAAAGATGCTCAAACTCTCCCAACCTGATTCTAATTTACTTAAAAATTCTCTTTCCAACTCTGGCTTCTGTAAATGGCTTCTTAATTGCTCGCCAAGTGGACTTTTGGTAGTAAATTTCTTTTCTTGAGAAAATGAAATCAACCTATTTAAAATGAGAGAAAATAAATGAATTCTATTGAGTTGATTGCTGTAAAAGCTAAACATTTTTTCAGCTTGGACTTGCGCGTGAACAGCAAAGAAAAATTTCAAAATCTCTAGATAGCTCGTGAGGTTGTTAATATCTTTTTGCAATAGCAAGTCCAAATGAATTCGATCATAGATTGCGTTTAATAAATGAAGGTCTTTTTCGTCAGTAGGTAAGGATAAAAAGATTTTGACTCGTGGAAACACAAGTTCTAATGGGGAATCCTTATTATTGCAAATAGCCTTTATAATATCTTTTTCTAAAGTACTTCTTTCCTTAAAATTATCTGAATTATAAATTTTTTGCTCATCAGCAATATTTAATAGCTCAATGATTTCAGGTATTAATGCAAAATTTGTATTTGCAAGTGATACGAGCATCTTGATAATAAAGCGGGCGATAACGGGCTGATAAATGACTGCTAACGAGAGAATTTCATTGGCTTCTTGTACAATCTTAGCAAAATTATCTTTACCATTAAATTTTAATAGTAATCTATAAAACTCTTTAATTTTCGTCTCTATCATTCCCTTTAAAGTTTTGACATCTGCTTCGTTTAACGCATGTACTTCGATGAAAACTCTTTTTAATTCATCAACAAAATGATGTTTTGACAATTTGATATTTATTTTAAAAATAATATCGATAAATTCTTTTGGAATTAAAATATTTTCAGATTTCAATAGCTTAATCGTGTTAAGTATACAAGAAACTAAAACTTTTAAAAACTTTTGCTCATTTTTATCGAGTAGTTTATTTATAAAATCAAAAAATAATTTTTGATGCTCGCCAAATTGTCTAACTATATTGTTCGGTAAATTATTGGCTAAATAATCATTGATATGTTCAAAGTTGAATTCTATTTTTGGCAACGTTAGTAATGCATTTAAAAGAGCCTGAACCTTGTCAAAATCACAGTCCTCTTGCTGTTTAATAATATTGAAACCAGCTTTAAGTTGTAGAGGTAGATTGTTTACAACAATTAATTTTAATAAACTGCCAATTATTCGTTTTTTTAATATTAAATTATTATTTGCTGAAGACAAAGCAAGGTCTAATAAAAGTAATAACTGTGAAGTGAGATTTTGTCTTTCTTCTTCATTAATTCTACGGGATGCACAATATTCAAAAAATAAAGCATATATGATTGCCTGATCCTCTTGTTTAAAAGAATCAAAAAATGGAGTGCAAACAACTTGCTGATTGAGAGTATCTGTAAATTCAGTGCCTTCATAATCAATGCATGCTCTGACAATTTCAGTGGCTAAAGTAGGATCTTTAGTTCCTGATTTTATAAAAATCTGTAAAGCAAAATTAATTGCAGAATAGCTGCCAAAGCTGCAGATCAATTTATATAGATCATAATATTGAACTAAGGAGAGATTTTCTGTCGATTGTGTCCACAAATCAGGCAAAATAATTCTATTATTGAAAGAAAGAAGAATTTTTTTACTGTCAATTGTTAGATTTTTTATGAGTTTTTTATTGAGCAAAGTCTGGATTAGAGATGAGATTTCCTGAGAGTGTGACTCTTTTACAGTGGAGGGGATCTCGGAAATACAATTTTCTATTAGTGGATAAATTTTTAAAATATCTTTTTCTTCACATAAATTGATTAATTTTGCCAAAGCTGCAAAAGCTAATGGTTTATTTGTAGATTTTTCTTTTAAGCATTCTTCGATAAATGTTTTTGCGGATTCGAGCAATTTCTGTGAATTGAATTCTTCAGACTGTATTTTAGGGTCGTCATTTTTAAAAGGATTAAAAATTTCGATAGGCTTTTTGTGTTGGGCCCCCAAAAATAAACTCATTAATTGCAAATAAAACAGGTTGCTGTTTTCAATTTGTATTCCGCATTCTTTAGCATATTTGCATAAATTATCAGTAATTTCATAAGCAGCTAAAGAGTTAGTTTCGGTTAATATTCTGCATAAATTTGCAAAATTTTGTTTTAAGTCAGCAAGATCATTGCTTTCAAAAGCTTTGATCAAATCCCGGCCGCGTTCAAATATTTTTATTATGAAATTGCTTATCTCATTTACTGCAGCCATATGTTTCTCATTTGGCTGTTTCATGTATGATGACAATAAAGCCATTGAGGCTTTTAGTTTTTGATATAATCTTTGATTAATGTAGGAAGACTTAATAGAGTATTTTTTTAAAATATTCCAGGCCTTTTGAGCATTTTTTAGATACTCAGGTCCTAATTGAGCTGTTTCTATTAATTCAAAAAGAATAGACTCACGTAATTCTATAGGTATTTTATCATAAATGTTTGACTCAGAAATAATATCTATGGGTAAGGTGGTATTGGTTAAAATGAGCGCTTTAATATAATCGCATAAGATGTTTTCACTTCTGATATCATTACTTTCTAAATTATCTATGATCGTTTGTATTTTTGTTTTTGTATCACCATGAACGGTTTCTATTTTTAATATACCATTAAATAAATCATGTATTTCATCTACAATTTCCGAAGCCGGGTACTCAATTAGTAATTCAATGACTCTTTTATTAAACAAATCCAAAATTTTCGCATGGAGGTCAAGATCTTTGAATGCTCTCGACAAATATTTTAGCAGTAAAAAGCCCTTCTTCTGATAATCTTTTACCTCTAAATCTGGTTCATCAATCTGTGATTTCTCTAAATGTATTAGTAAAGTTGCTAATTTAAGCAATTGTTGTTTGAAATTTGTTGAGTCCTCTAGATGTTCTTTAAATAATAGCTCTTCGATAACTTCAAATGCCATTCTCAGAATGTTGCCACTTTTTATGTTATTTGCGCTGCTTACAAATTTGACTATTGCTGAAATGAGTTCGCTTTTTATATTTTTTTCATTAGACAGGTCTTTCTTTAGATAAAATCTTAAGGCTAAGTTGATTTGATTAATCTCAGAAGCAGTGCTGCATTTCGCAATTTGTTTTGATAAATGAAAAATACCATTTTGCATTAAATCGAACTCTGCGATCTTTAAATTTCTTTCTAAAGACTCAGTTTTCTTTTTTACTTGTTCAGCTTCGATAAATTGTTTAAATAGGAGTGGAATAGCAGCGACAGGATTACTTTTTATATTTGCAATACATAATTCTAAAATTAAAGAGATTGAATTACTGAAATCAGTATCATCAAAGATTTTTAGATTGAAACATCTATTAATGATCTCTCGAACAATAGTGATTTCGGTGATTTGGGCGTCTTTCAAAAAAGTCTGCAATTTATTTAATACAATTTTCCTTAAGTAGGGTTTGAAAATATTTTCTAATAGTGAAACAGCTCCTTCTTCATTAGGAATTTTGGCGAGCCAACTATTTAATGCTTTAAAGGAATCTTTTTCTTTTATGAATTCACAAAGCTCTTCAAAAACTTTCAACCCTATATCGTTGTTAAGTTTGCCTTCTTTGGACAACGTTTGGGAAATCCGAAGTTTAATATTAAAATGATCTAATACATCAAACTTGTTCTCAGTATATTCCAAAAGCCATTCTAAAAAATTAAGATATGAAAGACTATCAATTGAAGTCTCTGCCGCTTCGCTTTTGGCAAGTAAGTCACAGCATTCAAATATTAGAGCGATTCTGTAATTTTTTTCTAAAGAAGCAGCATTAAAATCTTTATAAAAGATTTGAGAAAGATTAGAAAAAACTGCATATTTTAATTTTAAAGTATTTTCAAGAACATCAATGCTTTCTAAAAACTGTTTGCTTACTATTGCTGGTGAAATTGATTTAGGACCAATTAATTCTAACTTCTTACCCGAAATAGAATATTCTATATTAAAATCGTCATTTTCATCTTTTGTTGAAATCGCATTTCTAGATTTATGAATAAATATCAGGCCTTTGCAAAACTGAACTAAGTGTCCCGAAAGATCTAAATTATCTTTAAGAAATGAAAGCAATGGATCGAGGCTTTGAATTTTAAGGGATGCAAATGATTCAATAATGGAAGCATTGTACTTTAAACAGACATTGGCTAAACTTTTTTCTGTATTTTTTAGAGTTAGAAAATTTAACAATAGGAACAAGCATTCTACCGGAGAATTTTGCCGAGATAAAACAAAATTGGCAACATTCTTTTGAAATTGGCTGTATGAATTTTCTTTTTCAAGAATCGCTAAATACTCATTAAATAATGAAGTGATATCGAAGTCTTTAAAAGGAAATCCTAAAGTCATTTTTTCGATTACATAAAAAAATAATTGCTCCTTTGAAGCGTTGCTTTTTGAAAGTCCGAGAAAAATTTGCTGACTCAAAGAGACATTGTTGAAGGCTTCGCTGATATCTAAAAGAATTCGCCAACTATCTGCAGATAAACGTCCTGACAACTTCTTCTGAATTAACAACTCAACTATAGGATTTAGATCCCTAAAATCTGTTAAAGTTTTTTGCTGTGCAACAAACTGTAAGAAATGACCAACATTCTTTCCTAGTTCTTCGTTCCAGAAGTTTTCAATGGAATCAGACTTTAGCAATTGATGAATAGCAGAGAGCCCAACAGGTATTAAGGATACTTTTTGATCACTTAAACATTGAGCTATAAGAGTACTGGTAATTCTTGTTAGGTCTTTGAATCCAATATCCATCTCCGTACTATTTTTTGGCGATAATGCCACTGAGGATTGTTTGACAGGCCCATAGTTTTTAATCAAATCCAGATATATTGACGTTGATAGAACTATAGAGATATTTGAATCTTTCGCGAAAAGGTTTTTAGAATGATTTACTAATTTTTCTGCTTCTTGGTAGCTCCAGGGACTTTCAATTGATCCAATTGTTTGAATGATTTGAAAAAGAATTTTGTTTAATCGGGTTAAATTCTCTGGTAAGAATTTAGCTAAAATTGTGTTTTCTTCATTTTTCAAAACGGTGGTTAGGTAGTTATTGATCTGTAAAACTTCAGCTTTCGCTCTGGGATCAGCATTGAATGACTGTAATAGTTTTAATGTGATCGAAAATTTCTCAATATAACGATCAATAACTCCAGGATGGCTGCTAAAATTATCTGTTAAAAATTTCCAAGCCTTATAAGCAATTGTGAATCTCTCTTTCCCAATTTGAAAATTTTCAATGACATTGAAAATTTCGTCTTCGATAAATTGTCGCGGCAAAGTGCCTTCATAGAAATCTTTGTTTATAAGTATTTCTAATCCAATTTCTGGATTATATAGAAAAATGATAGCAAGAAATTCACTGATATATTTTGTAGAGTTATCGCTAATTTTTTTGGGATCCCATTTTGTAATATCCGAGAGTTTGCTTCTTAATAGCCTGGAAAAATTTTTAATGCCTTGAAACTGCTGTAGACTTGTTTGGAGTGGTTCGGATTTCTGGGTTTGTACGAAAATAAAAAAATTGAGATTAATGTTTTTTAACAACAAATTTTCTAATGTTTTTAAAATTGTCGGATTTTGAATTTTTAGTTGAGTTAAACATGAAACTATCTGGATAGCTTTTTGTTTCGTAGCATAATTTGAGCCATTCCACTCGTATGCTTTTTGACATAGCGTCAGGATTGAAACAATGTGCAACTCATCAGAAAAATTGCTATTAGATACTTTCAATTCTTCTTCAATAATGCCCAAAGCTAAAGAATAAAAATTAATGTCCGACTTTTCTCCACATTTTTTATAAAATAATGTATAATCTTCTAAAAAATCTTTGTTGACGACTTTGTGAGTAAACACATCTTTAGTTATCAATCGTAAAAACGAAGAAATATGCAGGTAATCATTAAGATCCAAATTTGGTAGGCTAATGAACCTGTTAAAATTATAAAAATATATTTCAATAATTGCATTTTTACATATATTCAAAACATCATCAAAAGGATGATTTTTTCCTTTAAGATTTTCAAATTCTCGAATGAATTTTATGACATCGATAAGTGTTTCAATATGAGTTTCTTCTCTTTCAATTCCTGCCAAGACATGATTCACTGAATCGTAAAGATCCTGGCCCTCAAGCAAGTTTTTGTTCTTAGCTAATATGATTAATTGGAAGGCATCTATTCTGTGTTGAACTAATGTTTTAGATTTTAAATTATGAATCGTAAATTTAATAGCCTGGCCAATATATAACTTTAGTGTTGGCAAAGAATTTAATGCTTTCTGTTCATCTGATGAAAATGCCAATACAAAGTTTAATACTTGTTTTAAGAAATCCCCTAAATTTTCAGATTTTAATACTTGAAGGAAAAGTTCATTAAGTTTTTTGGAGAAATTAACTTCTTTGGAGTTCTGTTTAAACATAGCGAGTAAAGCTGGATTGTTTATCTCTCCTAATTTGCTGCTGAGGGACTCCTCTTCTATAACTTCATGAATTTTCAAGCCATTTAAAAAAAAAATATCGTTGGGTGATATTTTTAGAATTTCTTTGAAAAATTCTACAGATGAAATCTTGTCACTAAATAATTCCTTCAATACTTTTTTAAGGTGCGGGCCTTGAAATGCTAGGATCAAGTCATTGACAACCAAACGCCTTTGGTCTTTAGTGAATTGGAAATTAAAGCCAAAATCAGCGGGGAGAAAACGGAACTCCTTCTCCATTTGAGAAAATTTATCTTCAAGGATGCTCCAACTTTGGATAAACTCTGTGGCGATATTCACAGGATCGTTTTTATCATCAAGAGCCAAATAATAGCTTTTGTCTTGATCAGTCAAAGAAATGTAATAACGCACAGGCTCATCTTTCTTTGGAAGATAGTCAAAAGTATATGCACTAACAGCAGGATTCTTTCTTAACCATTGTAAAAAGAGCGCCCCCCTGACTACATTTAGCAAGTGAGGCATTTCCTCAGGATATTTTGTAAGAAGCTTTGAAAAATTTGTCAGAAGCTTTGTTGAAACCAAAGCTCTAGTGTAATCAGTTTTTTCCTTACCTGCTTTCTCATCCCAGTCATGTGCCATTTGAGCTGCAGTCAAACCATTAAAAAGATCCACGATTCTTCCAATTTGCGCTTTGCGATAATGGTTGTCCTGGTGGGTGTTGAAATCTCTGATAAGCTTAAGATAATTATTGGTTTGTTTTAATGAAGCATCTTGCATTTTCTTAAAAATGCCGGGCAAAATGTCTCGCTTAATGCGTATGTCAAATCCTTGGGTCATTTTAAATAAGACCCGAAAAAGCAAATTGTGGATTTTTTCCCAGTCGGCTATATGATAAATACGATGCTCAGCTTGAAATAAAGCCTGTTGATATTCAGCGTAAGAACATTTTTTGCCGCGGTTAATACAAACAGCTTTGTATTGAGTAAGTGAGACTTGAAAACCGTCGGCCGGAGCAACATTGCTGCTGATCGTTTGAGAGTCAGCAAACTTAACATCTAAATCCCCTAGAGAGATAAGCGAAAAGTGATTAGGGATGAGAATTTGCTTATGAATATAGTACAAGCTAAAAAATGAGGAAATATCCATTCTAATTTGGAAATTTCCTTCATTTAACTTTTTTTCGAGGAACTTCAAAACATATATCCGGTAATATTTAAAATCTTTTCCAACATACCAAGCGGCATCCAGATCATTAAAAGGAATCGCTGTTGATGAATTTCGGAATGCAGTGACAACAAAAGTTGCAGCGCTGCCTGTCAAATATCCGGAGTTCGCACATGTCTTGGGTTGGCAAAGCGCTAAGTATTGTACGAGCTCTCTCAAAGTGAAATTAATTTTTGGAAGGTTATATTCATTCGGCTTGGGTACCATATTAATGGGTTGATCCAATATGGTGTCCAAGATAGTTTTTTCCATCCCGATTAAATTAGCATCAAATTCTTTTTTACTAACTTCTGAATTTGCGCTAGGGATAATTGGAAGAGCATTTCTGGGAACAATAGCTGTGCTTAGAGCAGTTGGAACAATAATATGTCCAGTTGCATTCGCTGCTGATGTATTTGTCCCAGGCAAAGAACTCATGAAGAAACCAATAAAACTTTCGTTTATAAAATTATTAGTCAAAAATAATAATATAAAACGTCTTTTAAATCAAAGTATTTTTAAGGGTAAATTAAGATAAAAATAATTTTAGAGTTATAATATTCGAGGGGGCCTCGCCAGAGAAAAGTCTAAGAGGGTCGAGTAACACTTTCATTTAACCAATTCAAATAAGCTTCGTTGCCGCCATCAATAAATTTATATGTAATTTCAGGAACTTCATACGTTGTATTTTCCTGAATCACTGTCTTGATCTTCTCATAGTTAAGATGTTTTGTTTTAAAGCAAACTTTACTTTCTTGAGTCGTCTCCAATCTATTGTTCCACATATAAATGGATTCAATCCAGGGAACAATTTGGGCACAGGCAACTAGTCTTTCCTGTACTAAGTATCTCGAAACTTTGCGTGCTTCATCCAAACTTCCGCTCGTCCAATAAATTTCGATGAACTTCGTTTCTTCAGCCACTTTTCCTCCTAAATTAAACGATCTCTCTTGATATCATAAAAAGATATTATTGGCGATTGCATTTAGATAAAAAATTTTGTATTTTGAGGATTAAAAGGAGACACCTATGAAAAAGCTATCAATACTTTTTGCTGTTGTATTTTTTGCTGGTCTTTCAGCTGCTGAACCGGTGTGTCATAAATGCGAAGTCATTAGAGAGCAGAATGCAAAGCGTACAGACTACTACGAATTCTATGACGACTACCTCAAAGATAATCCCGCTGCCAAGGAAGAAAGCGTCAAGCACAACCAAAATCCGTCTGGAGTTAGTGAATCCAGAATCCAGAATCCAGAATCCAGAATGAAGGAATACAGAATAATGTGTGTTGATTAGTGAGTGATTAGGAATTCAGAATGAAGGAAGGTAGACTCCTATTCTGAATTCTGGATTCTGAATTCTGAATTCTCTGACTCCCATCATTGCTGTTTATTTTTTTCCCTCATTTCACTATCATTTCCCTTATGAACAATCAAAAAATGTCTTTAAAAAATTATTTTTGGGAAATCTGGTGCGTGGCTTCCGTAATTGGAATATGGCCCCGTTACATCGAACCTAATTTGATCTCTGTCTCCAAGATGAATTTAAAAGTTCCTAATCTCCCTAGAGGGCTTCATGGATTAAAAGTTGTTCAATTCAGCGACCTTCATTGGAAGGATAAGATGTCGCCTCGCTTTTTGAATAAGATCATCCAGAAAATTGACAGCCTTGAGCCCGATGTCATTTTATTCACTGGAGATGCAATCTCTTACGGAGAGCTTAATGAACCAGAGACTCTTCAGGATTTTTTATGCACTTTGCATGCGAAGTACGGTTGCTTCGCAATTTTAGGAAATCATGACTATAATGAGTACGTCTCTGTAAATGATGACGGCGATTACGATGTCGGTTGCAGAGCAAAAAGTGCACTTTCGAAGGGATTTAAGCGATTCTTTTCAAATGTAAAGCTCACCAAAAAAGTGACTGAAAGAGCAAAAAATGTACCATTCAATGAACGCCTGATCGAATGCTTTAAAAATACTCCTTTTATTCTTCTTCACAATGAAACAAAAGTTCTTTCAATAAAGAATTGTTCATTGAATATTACTGGGCTTGGGGAACATATGTTGGGAAGATGCGACCCGTCTGAAGCATTTCAGAACTATGACACCAATGGACCAGGCATTATTATGCTGCACAATCCTGATGGACTTAAGGCTTTACAAGAGTATCCTGGCAACATCGTATTGTGCGGCCATACACATGGCGGACAGATCAATTTGCCAGGCCTTGTCAATAAATTCATGTATCTCGAAAATCCAGCATTAAAGCGAGGTATAAAGAAATCCAATCATCATTGGGTTTATGTCAATCGTGGCATTGGAAGTATTATGCCCTTTCGCTGGTTTTCGACTCCCGAACTGCTTTGTTTAACATTAGAGGCAAGTGAATGACTACTAGCGTAATCCTTTTGGCCGGAGGGACAGGTACTAGGATGAAATCCCAAGTACCAAAACAGTTCATGCCTCTGAAAAATAAACCCATCATTCAGTATAGCTTCGACACCTTTATGGAATGTCCTTTAATCGCTGAAGTGGTAGTAGTTGTGGCCAAGGAATATCAACATCTGTTCAAGAGAAAAAAAACCGGCCCATTGCTAACGTTTGCAGAACCAGGCATCAGACGTCAAGATTCCGTTGAAAATGGATTCATGAAGCTGTCCTCTAATTCATCAATCGTTTGCATTCATGATGGTGCAAGGCCTTTTGTCACACAGCCCATGATACAGCGCTCCATTGAAGCCGCTCAGGAATATGGAGCAGCCACTGTTGGAATGCCGGTCAAATACACGGTCAAAGAAACAAACTCGCAGCAGCTTGTTACCAATACTCCTGATAGATCCTACGTTTGGGAAATTCAAACTCCTCAAGCTATTAGACATGAACTCTTAAAAAAAGGCCTTGATCATGCTAAAAAACACCAAATCACTGTGACCGATGACGTTTCCTTTGTAGAACTGATCAACCATCCTGTAAAAATTGTCGAAGGGTGCTATTCTAATATTAAAATTACTACCCCTGAAGATTTTATCCTTTCTGAGATCTTTGTAAATGCTAAAAAATTATAAACTCATCATCGCCTACGACGGCTCAAACTATGGCGGATGGCAAGTGCAGCCGAACTCTACTTCCATTCAGGAACTCATGCAAAAGGCTATTGAAACTATTGTCAGGGATACAATAACATTGATTGGCTCGGGAAGGACAGATGCTGGCGTTCATGCCATTGGACAGGTCGCCCATTTTAAAATTGAAAAAGAATTAGACCTCAAAAAATTCTCACATTCTTTAAACGGAATCTTGCCAATAGATATCCGAGTACTCCACGTGGAACAAGTTCCTCTTGATTTCCATTCGCAAAGAAGCGCGAAGTCAAAAATATATCATTATCATATTCATAATCACCCTGTTCAAAACCCTTTTAAAAGGCATTATTCATTGCACATTCGCGATAAAATTGATATCTCCCTCCTACAGCAGGCTGCCAGCCTGTTTGTCGGAAAGCATGATTTCACCTCATTTGCCAATGAAAGCCACCAGGGTTGCGCGGCGAAAAATCCAGTCAGGAACATTCTCCGCCTGGATGTAGTGCAAGATGGAGATGATATCAGGCTGGAATTTGAGGCCGACGGGTTTTTATACAAAATGGTCAGAAATATTGTCGGCACATTGCTCGAGGTCATAAAAGGCCGCAGGTCATTAGATGATATCCCCAGGCTATTAGCTGCTCGTGACCGCACACAGGCCGGCCAGGCAGCTCCCGCCCACGCCCTCTTCCTCCACAAAGTAAAATATTAAGAAGTGCAAAGTGCAAAGTTCAAAGTGCAAAGAGGAGGAATGGTCGCTCCTCAACTTTGAACTTTGAACTTTACTTCATTTTATGCAGTGCATCCGGAAGGGAGCTAAAATGGAAGACGCCCTTTTTGACAAAAGATTCGATTTCAGGATACTTAGCCTGGCAAATCAATACGGGCTGGGCGTTCGTTCCCATCAATGCTGTCAACCCCCTGGGAGTATCCTCAAAGCCAATCACTTTGCCTTTTGGGGTTGAATACATTTCAATAGCTTTGATATAACATTCCGAGTTAGGCTTAGGATGCGTGTAATGTTCCCTGGTAATCCAATTTGGAATGCTATCGAGGATGGGATTTTGTTTACGGATGATTGAAACTAAATCGCTCGGCGAATGTGTGACAACGCAACGAGTGATGTTTGCCTTTTGAAGTGCTTGAAGTAATTCCGCTGTTCCAGGCATAAGATGTATGATTCCCTCGGTGACCAAATTGCAAAGAGCTTTTTTCTTTTCAGCATATAAAACGCTCCAATTGGGTTCCTGGGCTTTTAATTGAGGAAAGTGAGCATAAATATGAGTCTTCAAAGCCTCAGAATCATAATGAGCGGCCTGGCAATAGCGATCGAAATCCCAATCAAGATTTACGCCCCTATCGGCGCACATTTTTTTATATGCCATAAAATGAGCTTCTTCTGTATTTACCAGAAGACCGTCAAAGTCGAATAGAAAAAGTTGATAGTTATGTATCCAATTCATTGCATTCCTTTTTTGTTACTCATTCTTTTGTCATCATGCTCATCATCCAGCGAAACTGACGACGCCAACAAGCAGCGTTATCAAAAAGGAGAATATATCTATCGCAAACATGACGAATTCCTTTTTGAAGTTGGCGGCCAAGTTGCATTTACTCCTAAACCATACCCATGGGAAGAAAACCGCTCTGGCAACCACATCAAGATTACCAAAGAGTTTTTCCGCTGCAAAGGCAGCAGTTTGAACCCAATAAAAAATGGGCCAGACAAAAATGTGACCTTCAGCGATTGCGGAGGCGCAGAAAAACATAGTCTACCCTTGCGGGAAAATAAAGAATTTATCTATCCCATTTTAATTGACCTGCTAAATTATATCCAAAGTAAAACAAATAAGAAAGTAGTAATTACAAGCGGCCATCGCTGCCCCGACCATAATCTTTATGTGGACCAGTCCAAAAGCAATCAATACTCCAAACATATGATCGGTGCAGAAGCCTCCTTCTATGTGCAAGGCTTGGAAGATCGTCCAGATATTATTGTGAAGTTAATAATGGACTACTATAAGCAAAATGCCAAGTACGAAAATAAAAAAGAATATATCAATTTTGAAAGGTACTCCAAAGGCGATGCAGATGTGTCTACACAGCCTTGGTACAACAAAGAAATCTTTGTAAAACTATTTCATAAAAAAGAAGGCCGCAATTTCGACAATCGCCACCCTTACCCTTATATTAGCGTACAGGTAAGATACGACTGGGATTTAAAAGAAAAAGTCATCTATACCTGGGATAAGGCTACCCATAACTTTTTGAGAAATTAGCAGCAAGAGAATTAAAAATCGTTTCCATTTCGCTTGGTTCCACTTTCAACTTTTTCTTAGCAATAACGTCAGAAATAAATTTTTCAATAGCTGCAATAGTTAAACCCCTCTTATTAACTTGCACTAAAGGGGCCTCTTTCGTTGGCTCCTGCAGATATTGAATCGGGGTTTGTTCATAGCTATTTCTTTCAATGGGATTGGCCGAATACTGCAATAATAAATTCACAGCCATGCTATTGACATCTTGTATAGCTGCAAAAAGAGCCGTAGGACATGCAAGATTTTTGGCATACACGATGTTGGGATCAGCTTTCTTGACTTCCAGGCAATAGGCTAAGGCCTTATAATTTTCCGGATTTTGCCGACATGTTCTTGCCAAATAATAAACTAAAGGTTCTCCGCACATTAAAAAACTATTGATTTTGTTCGCGGTTGCACTAGCAAATATGCCAAAGCGCTTGCCAAAAATTGGTTCGATGAATGTGCTTCGAGGCAGCTCACCGGTCTTTGGATCCTTGACTGCTGTCAAATCGCCCATTAGTCGTATGCTTGGGTAAGCAATACTTCCGTTAGTTACTGATGCCATAAAGAAAACCTATTTATAAACAACTAATTTAATTAATTAATTGTCATAATAACACAAAAATGATTATGAATAAACCTTTAATTATTCTTCCCCCATTTTCCAACCGATTTCTTTCTTGAAAAACCTTTTCAAAAATCAAGCAATTCACTATATTGCTCCTATCACAAGCCGATGTGGCGGAATTGGTAGACGCGGTAGACTCAAAATCTACTTTTGGCAACAAAGTGCTGGTTCGAGTCCGGTCATCGGCATCTGAGCGAAGGTATACAAATGTATCTTCGCTTTTTTTTAATCTTTAGATTATTTTATTATGAGCTCTCTTCCCTGGTATAAAGACGGGTTAAAATTCAAATGCACGGAGTGCGGAAAATGCTGCACAGGCACTTCTGGGTTTGTTTGGATAACCGAAGAAGAGGCAACTGCTTTGGCTGCCTCCTTAAATCTATCTTTGAAAGCTTTTAAAATACGTTACACCCGCAGTCGGGATAACCGCCTTGCACTGGTGGAAAAGAAAAATGCCGACGGCAGCTATGATTGTATTTTCCTGAAGGGAAAGAAGTGTGAGGTCTATCGCAACAGGCCTAAACAATGCCGCACCTTCCCTTGGTGGCAAGAGAATTTAAACACTCCGGAAAGCTGGAAGCTCGCCGCACAAGAGTGCGAGGGCATCAACGACAAAGCCCCTATTGTCTCCTATGAATTAATTCAGCAAATACTTCACGAACGTTAATGTTTTTATTTACCTCATTCGTTCCGCGTCTTCAATGAATTATCCGCGTTTCTTAACCGACTTCTTGCGAACTATTCGGTTTTTTTATATCCCAATGTCACAGACCTGACCCTATCATTTTCTTAGATGTAAATTTATTCGTCAAATTCAGAATCAGCTTCATAATCTGCATCTAATTCATCTTCATCTTTCGGATCTCCTGTTAAGATAGCTTGAATATCATCGATCAAATCTGGTTTTTTTTCAACCAAGGTTACCAATAAGTTCCTTAATGCATCAGCCTCCAATAATTTAAGAGAATCCTCAAACGTCGGTTCAATTGAATCAACACCTTCACGCACTATTTTGAGCAATACGGCAATTATGTGTTTACAAGGTCGATAATCTGCAGGACAATTACAATCTCCATATTTCCAATCTTTTTGATTAAAAGAAATCTTCACTCGATATGGTCTAGGCATACTTCCATAGACCTTCACTGAAATTTCATCTCCTCTAAGCGTTAGAGTCGAAACGGCATCAATATATTCTTCACCCCTACCAAAGGTTTTTGCATCGCAGCTTTTTTTAATAAGTGGTTCGGTAAGCTTAAAAGGGTTTTTTTGATACATGGTACGCTCGTTATTGTTGAGAATTTATTTACCCAACAAAAATGCACAACTAATGAATTGAAATCTACAGGAAAGAGCCTCAATCCCACTAACTTTATTGGATCTGAATGATCTGGTAATGGCTTTTATTGAGAATTACGAAAATTTGCATATGAGCAGCAGGACACTTATCCCCCTCGCAAAAATTTACTGGCCGCTTGATAACAATTGAGGTAGATCATCGCGAAAAAAACAGTACAATCAATTCATAAAGCTAAAGATTTTATTCAAAAACACAGCTTCGCTGTCATTCAAACTTTATTTCTTTCCAAAAAGTTTTGCTCTTTCTTTAGATCCATAAATCGAGATATCAGCACATGTATATTTGTAAATGGATCTTCTTTTGGGTCATTACATTTTTGTGAAGCAAGCTTAGAAGCGTTTTTGCAAGCAGTATCTACAAGACCATGTGTAGAGTTAAAAATCTGAACACCATCTTTGTCATAACTAGAAAAACCTGGCAATTTCTTCAATGCTTTTAGCATTTGTTGAGGGCCGCCAAAGCCTGTTTCTCGTAATTGAAAATGAAGATAAGGCCATAGCTCGAAACAAGGATTGCATACAATTGGAATAAAATTTTTGTGTTTGCAGAGTTCTATCCCGCTTAAAAAAGCAGGAAGATCATTGTCACGGTCGAATACACAGTAAATTTTATCATATTTCATTTCCTTTGATTTTGCTTTAGCTGTATTCACAATGCTTTTTGGATCGGTTCCCTCTCCTTTAATGATGTGAACGTGGATGCGCCAACTTCTTGCTAGCTCGCAAAGGTAATCTACCTCAGTTTCTCCTTCACATACAACTAAATCAAGGGGAGAATATAACGGATTTGCCTTTCTATAGGAACGTATGGAAATTCTTTTAGTCATGAGAAACGAAATTTTCCTATAAATGGAAGAGCCCCATAGCGACCTTGTAGATAACCTTTGCCAATAGCTTCACCTTTGCGTGGTTTAAAATCTAAAAGAGAATAAAGGCGAGATCCTTGTTGTTCATCTTTCTGTATAAACCAAACTTGATCCCTTCTAAATAAATCACTGTCTAGCAAAGAGGTGTCATGGGTGGTAAAAATAAGCTGAGCATTTTTTTGGTTAGTTTTTGGGCTATGAAAAAGCTCTATCAAATACCTAACGATATTAGGATGGAGGTGAAGATCAAGCTCATCAACGAAAAGTACTAAACCTTCACGCAGTGCCTTCAACCATCCTCCAGCTTGCGAAAAAAGCCTTTGTGTTCCATCAGACTCATCTAAGAATAAATCAAAAAATACCTTTTGGTCAGAATCAAGCATTTTATGCTGTGTTCTAACAGCTACTTTTTTTATTTTAGGTGCTTCTTCCTCAATCAAGTGAAAGTTTTCGATTCCAATATCTGCACATTCCATGAATTTGTGAATCCATGGTGCTGTTTTGGGGTCTTTTAGAAATTGAAAAGTAAGATCAGGATTAAAATAAATTTCTTGTGCAGGGCCATTTTTGAGCAAAATGACAAGTTGATCTCTAAACCAAAGAAAGATGGGTTTTAGCTGTTCACTATTAAATTGCACGGCTGTGGAAAGATAGAGAGCGTTAGCCCGTGTCATTTGTTCCCATACTTTATGTTCTCCCTTAAAGCTTGGCCCTTGGTACCACTCATATGTTTTTGAAGAGGGATTCCATTTTCTGGTAAACCACGTTTGACGATAATTTTTAGGATATGCATACAGCTCTTCACTTATGATCTGGTCTTCGGTAAGAGCTACATGATAAGTGAAACGAACATCATTACAAACGAAGTCGATAGAAAATTCGCTCGGTTCATTTTGAGATTTTGCATTGAGTCGAAACGGCTGCAGGGGGATTTTTTGCTTTTCTTGGTATGCCGTTGATGATGCGAGCACAAACTGCTGTAGAAAAAAAATCGCTCGAATCAAATTGCTTTTTCCGCCAGCATTGGGACCGTAAATCACGGCAGAACGAACAAGACGCTGACTTTGAGAAAATTCAAATGTATTTGAATCGCGCAGCTCTGACCCTTTCCCTGCGGATAGATTCAATATCTCTTCTTTCTCGAAAGACCGAAAGTTTTTGACTGAAAATTGCAATAACAAGGGATTTTCTCCTATACACTTCATGCGTTTTCCTTATTTTTGCATATTTTCTGCAAAATGTCTAGACATTTTCATGTTTTATAGGTATTTTAAGGATATAGTGTTTCTTTTATAAATCTCAGGATATTGATGGCTAATGGGAGAAAAAATGAATAAGCCTGACACAATAAAATTAAATATAACGATAGAAAACAAAACTTATGTGCTTGGCATTCTAAGCTTTAATACAAAAAAGAAGGAGTTTTCTTATCATTTTACATACCCTTCAAGCGCACCAATAAATCATTACAACTGCGATACTGGCTTATATACTGCTAGGTTTGATCACATAACTTGGCATCAAAATAACACACATATAAAACGGCGAGATGATGTACCTGTTGAACGTATTGATTTAAAACTAGGTCCGCTTTTCTGTGACAAACCTATTTTAACCCCACTTTATGTTGAATCTATTTATTTCAATGATACTTGCCCTTGTTTACAAGACATAGAACAATTCTCCGGATGGAAATCTAGTCAAACTCAAGAAGTTCTGAATCTTGAGAAATCTTCGGGATTCAGTGTTATGTTTATCTTAGTACCATCTTCAACCAAAATGGAAGACCTACTTCTTGGTTTGCAATTTTTAGAGATTCCAGAAGGGATGAATTACCCTCCTTGCCTTGTAGATCTTTGCAATGAAACTCATCGTGCAGGACGAATTATTCTATGGAGCGGATGGGACCTTATAATTTTGACATCACCTTATACTTGCCGGATTAAATCAGTGATTCCAAAAGAAATAGGAGATAGCTACAGATTACCCAATTATAAAAATGTTCCTGCGGCGGTTACGGATTTATTGATGCAAGCGAATGATTTGACAAGAGAGGGTGATCGACTTGTCAAAATCAGTTAATTAGAAAATTTGCCGAAAAAGTTATAAACAACCTCCACCCTCCCCCTAGACCCCCTCTGTTGTTGTTTGTTTGTTGTTCTATTCATGTTAAGGAGGTAAGAAAAAGAGTCAAAATCATCTCTTATCTATGCTAAACAGCCCTTTTGTAAATTTTTGACCCTTTATCTCGCTCATCAGCAAGCGAAGATTCCATCTTTATAAAAGGTTCAAGCTCATAGATCTTGCGCATTCCCTCGACAAAATGGTTCGATAACTGTCCGGTCATCGGCATCTGAGCGAAGATATATAAGTATCTTCGCTTTTTTTTTAATCTTTAGATTATTTTATTATGAGCTCTCTTCCGTGGTATAAAGACGGGTTAAAATTCAAATGCACGGAGTGCGGAAAATGCTGCACAGGCACTTCTGGGTTTGTTTGGATAACCGAAGAAGAGGCAACTGCTTTGGCTGCCTCCTTAAATCTATCTTTGAAAGCTTTTAAAATACGTTACACCCGCAGTCGGGATAACCGCCTTGCACTGGTGGAAAAGAAAAATGCCGACGGCAGCTATGATTGTATTTTCCTGAAGGGAAAGAAGTGTGAGGTCTATCGCAACAG
>Ga0207147_1014_pt1 | contig 31627 bp, 33 predicted proteins | sample Alteio_BWMinHeat_33_FD_153551 | JGI IMG/M metagenome (GOLD analysis project Ga0207147, IMG submission 153551) | Enriched cells from forest soil in Barre Woods Harvard Forest LTER site, Petersham, Massachusetts, United States -... | ecosystem: Environmental > Terrestrial > Soil > Temperate forest >... | reverse complement strand
AAGGAACCATCTGGTTGAACGCCAACGAAAACCCTGCAGGGCCGTGTATTGCTTCCCTTATGGCAATGTCGGAGGTGCTCGCTACGAGCGGCCGCTATCACTACCAGGAGTTTCCGGACTTCTACAAGGCCGTGGCGCTTAGTGAACATCTGGATGTCGCGCAAGTTCTGGTCGGCTCCGGCTCGAGCGAAATACTTCACACCGCAATCGAAGCCTTCACATCCCCCACGCGACCGTTGATCCAGAGCGCGCCAACCTACGAGTTTCCAGGTGAAGTCGTACGCGCGGCCGGACACCCGGTGGTCAGCGTGCCGCTGCGCAAGGACTATAGCGCGGACGTCAAGGCCATTGCGGCGGAAGCCGCCAAAGCCAAAGGCGGGCTGATCTACATCTGCAACCCGAACAACCCGACTTCTTCCATTACCCCGAAGGACGATATCGCCTGGCTTGTCGCAAACCTGCCCACCGGCGCGGTACTAATGGTGGACGAAGCCTATCTGCATTTCTCCGACTCTCCCAAGCTCGAGAGCGCCTTGCGATTTGTCCGCGACGGCAAGGAGGTCGTGGTCACCCGCACCTTCTCGAAGATTTACGGAATGGCCGGGCTGCGAGTCGGATTTGGATGCGCCAAGCCCGAGCTGATCGCCAAGATGGCGCCGTATCGCAATAATGTCATTTCCTACGTCTCGGCCAAGGCGACGGTCGCGGCGCTCCGCGACACTACTCTATTGCCGCAGCGCAGAAAGCAGATAGCCGCGACGCGTGGCGCGATCTGTGAATGGCTCACCAGCAAGAATGTCAAATTCATCGAGCCTCATGCCAACTTCATGATGATCGAGGTTGGCCGCGACGCCCGCGAGGTCATCCCCAAGATGCTCGCGCATGGAGTAGCCATCGGCCGGCGGTTCCCCGACCTCAGCAACATGGTGCGGGTAACAATCGGTACGGACAGCGAGATGGCCAAGTTCCAGGATGTCTTCTGGGAGGTCCTGCAAACCAGCGGATAGGGTTTAGATCTTAAAGATTTGCACCCCCGATCGGCCGTCTGGCGTATGAAGTGGTGAAAGGCCGAAAAATGGCAACGGAGGCGATCGCTCTGCAACCGCCTGAAATCGAGGGATGGACGCAGCCCGGTGAATCTCGATCCGGCGAGATGCTGGCACGCGCCCTGGCGGGAGATTCCGAGGCCTTTGCACTGATCGTCCGGCAGCATCAGCGTATGGTCTTCAGCGTGGTCTGGAACTTTTTTTCCGACCGCTCGCTGGCGGAAGACATTGCACAAGATGTATTCCTACAGTTGTTCCAAAGCCTGCGCGCGATCGAGTCCGATTCGCACTTGCTGTTTTGGCTGCGACGGGTGGCGATCCGCAAATGTATCGATCATCATCGCTGGCGAAGCAAGAGAAGACCGGTGAGTCTCGACGACTGGATCGAAGAAGGCGAGACGGTCGAAGGCCCCGACGTGCTGGCTCTCGACAAAGTGCGAACCCTGGTGACGGCGCTACCCGCAAAGTTCCGGGCCGTCGTGGTGCTGCGATATCTGGAGGATCAGACGCCGGACGAGATGGCGGAGACCCTCGGCTGGCCGTTGAATACCGTGAAGAGCCGTTTGCATCGAGCCTTGAAAATGTTGAAAGATCGTATGTCGGCGGAGTAATGGAGACGCAATGATGGAAAACTTGGACAAACAACTGAAACGGGTCCTAACCGCGAAAGACCCGCCGCCGGAGTTTACGGCAGAAGTAATGGCTCGGATTCGAGCGAAGGGAGCTGAACCAAGGGCTGGGTGGTGGCTGCTGTTCATGCATGGCCATCGCGCTGTGCTGGCATTCGGCACGGCGTGTCTGGTCTTGGCGGGCGGCGCAGGCGCGGCGTATCATCAGCACCAAGTAGAACAACAACGTCGCGCCGAGGCAGCGCGGGATCAACTCATGCAAGCGCTCCGAATTACCAGCGTTCAACTGAATCGTGTCGGCCGGGTCCTTGCAGTCGGCAGGGAAAGATCAAAATGAAGCGCTTCCTCCTATCCTCAACTGCCCTATTGATGACCACAGCGATGTGGGCTCAATCGGCTCAGGTTCCGGTCAATTTTGAGCAACTGGAAGAGAAAGCCGTACAGAGGACCAAGATCTCCTTGAACAAGGACATGATTCAGATTGCCTTGTGGGCCATTCCCAAGCAAGAGGACACAGCCAAGCTCAGGAAGGTGGTCTCGAATCTGCAGGGCATCTACATCCGCAGCTACACCTTCGAGAACGAAGGAGATTACTCACCAAGCGATCTTGCCCCACTTCGCAAGACGATCACCGGAAGCGGCTGGAATTGTCTTGTGTCGGTCCACAATAAGAAAAGCGGTGAGGATACCGATCTATGCCTTCGTAAGGATAGGGAACAAATTCTGGGACTAGCCATTGTCCACACCGAGCCGAAGGAAGTTACTGTAGTCAACATCCTTGGCGCCATCACCGCCGAAGAATTCGGCCAGCTCCAAGAGTATCTCGAGGGTCCTGAGATCAATATCGAGAAGCCAAAGCCCAAGGACAAGCCAAAGGATCCCAAAGACAAACCGAGGAACTCCAAGGACAAGCCGGACAACGACAAGCTCGAACAGGACTGATACAATCGCAGCATGGTCGGGATCCTAGAATCAATCAAAGACCGTGCCCGGGTTCAACGCCAACGCATCGTATTGCCGGAGGGCGGAGATGAACGCATCGTTCGCGCAGCCTCAATGCTGGCTACCGACCGGATCGCGGACGTGACCCTGCTTGGTAATCCTGAACAGGTGCGCGCGGTTGCCAGATTGGCGGGCGTGGATCTGTCCGCAGTCAGCGTGGTTGATCCAGCCACCGACTCCCGCGCCGACAAGTATGCCGCGCTCTATTACGAGCGGCGCCGCGCAAAGGGAATGACGCAGCAGGAAGCTTCGGTCATCGCCCGGCGTCCGCTTTATTTTGCCGACTTGATGGTAGCCTTTGGCGACGCGGACGGCAGCGTGGGCGGCGCCACCAACACCACCGCCGATACGGTGCGCGCGGCGTTGCATTGCTTGGGAGCGACACCCGAAACGTCGCTGGTTTCCAGCTTCATGCTTATGGAAACGTCGTTGGGCGCGTTTATTTTCGCGGACTGCGGCGTTGTTCCCGACCCGACTTCGGTCCAATTGGCGGAAATCGCGATTGCCGCGGCAGGAAATGCGCGCGCGTTGCTCGAGACCGAACCGCGCGTGGCCTTGCTTTCGTTTTCTACCAAGGGCAGCGCCGATCATCCACGCATGCAGAAGGTGATCGAAGCGCTCAAAACCGTTCGGGTGCGCGCGCCCGAACTTTCGGTAGATGGTGAGCTGCAACTGGACGCCGCGATCGTGCCGCAGGTCGGCACCTCTAAAGCACCAGGCTCCCCAGTCGCGGGCCACGCTAACACTTTGATCTTCCCGGATTTAGACTCTGGCAACATCGGTTACAAATTGGTGGAACGTTTCGGAAACGCACAATCGGTCGGACCAATATTTCAGGGACTGGCCAAGCCCGCCAACGATCTTTCGCGGGGATGCAAAACCGGCGATGTGGTGGGCGTGGCGGCAATCACCGCGCTGCAAGCAATCGCTGCCAAGCGCGCAACATCGGGCTAGTCGCCGCCCTGCCTCTAAAGGGTAGCGGGGCGTTTTGTGGCATAATCGAAATCTATGCAAAACTGGGGGTGGACTGCCTTGGTTCTGGCTGTCGCTATTCCTGGTACGTTGATTGCTACTGGCTGTGAAAGGATCGACCGTCAGTTTGACAGAGTTCGCAGCGCCGAGACAAAGAAGAAGAAGTACATGGAGTCCGGCAAGAAGTTTCTGGCCGAGAAGAATCCTCTAGCCGCCCGACAACGTTTCTCGTTGGCCGTCAAGACCGACCCCAATTGGTCCGAGGCTCATTACGAACTTGGCTTAGCCGATCTGCAAGCCAGGGATTATGCCCGCGCTTTCAGGGAATTCCAGACAGCCGTGGAGAAGGATTCAAAGAATTATGCGGCCACGCGGCAGATGGCCACTCTCTACCTGGAAGCCAAAAGGTATGACGACGCTAAGACGGCAGCTGAAAAAATGCTAACCCTGAAGCCGAACGACTCCGAGGCCCAGCAGATCATCGCTTACTCCCTGGCTGGGCTGGGTGATCTGGAAGCCGCGGAGAAGGAACTGGAGACGGTCGTTGAGAATGACCCGTCGCAAGTATCGGCTACGTTGAACTTGGCTCGCCTCAAGTTGCACGACAAAGACAAAGAAGGTGCGGAAGCCGTGCTTAAGGCGGCGGCGGAAACTTCAAAACCGCAAGCCTCGGCAAGCTGGATTCTGTTGGGCAATTTCTATCTTCTGGCGGGAAAGCTCCCTGAGGCTGAGCAAGCCTACAAGAAGGCAGGTTCTATCGATCCCAAAGACCCCAATGCGCAATACGCCCTGGGGCGATTCCTGGGAGTTGCCGGCCGCTTGGCTGAGGCCGAAGTCGTCTATCGCAAGATATCCGCGGACAACCCCGGCAGCGAACGACATCGCTCTGCCTTGGCGCGTTTTGATTTGGCCCGAGGACAAGTGGACAAAGCCATCGCTGAATTGGAAGAGATCGTCAAGAAGTACCCGGATGATCGTCCGAACAGAAACCTCCTAACCGCAGCCTTGGTTCGAACAGGAAAGACGGATCGGGCCCTGTCGCTCTCCAACGAACTGCTGAAGAAGAATGACAAGGATACGCAAGCCTTATTGACGCGAGGGATGCTGGACGTCCGGATGCGGAAGACCCAGGAAGCAATTACCGACCTGACCCAGGTGATTCATATTCAGATCGACAACGCCGACGCTCATTACTACATGGCTCTGGCGCGCCTGCAGCATCAGGAGCAATTGCCGGCTATGCAGGAATTGCAGGATGCTCTTAAGTACCGGCCCGAGTTCCTCAACGCCCGCTTGACTTTGGCACAGCTCCAACTTGACTCTGGAGCAGCTCAAACCGCCATCGAAACGTTGGACGGCGCCCCCAAACCGCAAGATCGCGCGCCGGCCGTGGTCATGCTGAAGAGCGCCAGTCTGATTCGCAAGGGCGAGAGCGGCGAAGCAGAAAAGCTGCTGGCCGATTTGCGAACGGCCAGGCCCAACCTGGGAGCAGTCCAGACGCAGTATGGTCTGGTGCTCGGAGAGAAGAAGGACTACCGGGGTGCTCAAGCCGCCTTTGGGAAGGCCCTTGTGGCCAATAAGTATGATTCTCGCGCCACTGTGGGATTGGCACTCACTTACCTAGCTCAGAACCAAGCCGCAGCTGGCGAAAGAGAGTTCCAGAAGCTGGTGACCGCTGAGCCGAAATACGGCCCGGCAGTCTTTGGACTGATCGATCTCATGCAAGCGCAGAAGAAAGATGCAGCGGCTGAGAAAGTTTTGCGCAGCTACGTCGCAAGCGTTCCTAAGGACCCGATCGGGCTGCGCCGCATGGCCCAGTTCCGGTTCCTGAAACAAGACTATTCGGGATCCGAGAACTACTACCGGCAAGCACTGCAGCTAGCGCCCGAAAACACTGACATAATGATTTCCCTGGGTATGGTCCTGGAGGCCGAGAAACGGAATCCAGATGCCATCAAGATGTACCGCGAGGTGCTCAAGCATCGCAGCACGGATCCGGTGGCTGCCAACAACCTTGCGTGGTTACTTTCTGAGAGTGGCGGAAATATTGACGAAGCGCTGAAATGGGCCCAGGTGAGTAAGGAAAAGTCGCCGGGCGATCCTGCGATTGCCGATACCCTGGGTTGGATCTACATGAAAAAGAACAACCCATCGTTAGCGATGGCCGAATTCCGGGAGGCAACCAGTAAGGATCCAAAGAACCCTCTTTACTTGTACCACTTGGGATTTGCCCAATACAAGGCGGGCGATACCAGGCAAGCTGAGATCAGCATCCAAAACGCCTTGGGCCAGAAGGCCGATTTCCCGGGTATCGAAGACGCCCGGAGGATACTGACGGAGATTAAGAAGGTCAAGGGCTAGATGGGGGCTTGACCCCAGCCGGAAGCTATTGTAAAATCAGAGTTTTGGCTTGGACGCCAGAAGTGTGTCTACCAGGCAGCTAGCGGACGATTAGTCATGTTTGAGAACCTAACTGAAAAATTCCAGAGGGTTTACAAGAACCTCCGTGGCGAAGGCAAGCTCACCGAAGAGCATGTCAACACCGCTATGGGAGAAATCCGCACGGCACTTCTGGAGGCCGACGTTAACGTCAAAGTCGTCAAGGATCTGATTGATCGGATCCAAATCAAAGCGTTGGGCCAAGAGGTCATGACATCCCTATCGCCCGCTCAGCAGATCGTTAAGATCGTTCGCGACGAACTGATGGACGTGCTTGGCGGACAGGCCGTCAAGCTGCGCTTTAGGTCACAACCGCCTTCGGTGATCCTAATGGCCGGACTGCAAGGATCCGGCAAAACCACGTCGTCCGCGAAGCTGGCCTATTGGCTCTCGCGCAACGGCCATCGTCCGCAACTGGTTTCTGTCGACGTCTATCGGCCTGCGGCACGCGAGCAACTCAAGATCATGGCGCAATCGGCGGGCATGCCGATTTTCGAAGGCCCCCCCGGCGAAAACTCGCCATTCGAACTGGCCAGAATGGCCCGTCGCGAAGCGATCATGAGCGGACGCGATGTGGTGATCGTGGATACCGCCGGCCGCTTGCACATCGATCAAGAGCTAATGACGGAAATGCAAAAACTCCGGGAGCAACTGGAGCCCACCGAGATCCTGTTCGTGGCCGATGCCATGATCGGACAGGATGCCGTGAACTCCGCGGCTGAGTTCCACAAGAAACTGGGGCTCACCGGCGTCATCCTCACCAAAATGGACGGCGATGCGCGGGGCGGCGCGGCGATCTCGATTCGTCAAGTGACCGGCCAGCCGCTCAAGTTCATCGGACTCGGCGAAAAGTACGAGGCTTTTGAAGTCTTCCATCCCGATCGAATCGCCGGCCGGATCCTGGGTATGGGCGACGTGCTGTCGCTGGTGGAGAAGGCCGAACAGGCCATGGACCAGCGCACCGCGCGCGATCTGGAACGCAAGATGTTCTCGGCCGACTTTTCCTTGGACGATTTCCGCGAGCAACTTCGCCAAGTACGCAAGATGGGACCCATGGACCAAGTGCTGGCGATGTTGCCACAGGTGGGACCGCTGCAAGGTTTGGGCAAAGCCAAGGTCGATGAACGCGAGTTGACGCACATTGAAGCGATCATCAACTCGATGACCAAGAAGGAACGAAACAATCACCAGTTGATCAATGGAAGCCGGCGGAAACGGATCGCCATCGGCAGTGGAACTTCAGTACAGGAAGTGAATCGCCTGCTCAAGCAGTACGTGCAGGCACGCAAGATGATGAAGACTTTTTCGACCGGATTCATGGGCCGCAAACTCGCCAAAATGAAACTTGACGAGATGCTCACCGGGGGACAATAACAAAGGAGAGAAACACGTGCTGGTTATTCGTTTAACAAGAATTGGCGCCAAGAAGAAGCCGAGCTACCGGGTAGTGGTGATCGAGAAGGAACGGGCTCGCGACGGGCGTCCTGTGGAGGCGGTTGGCTTCTACAATCCGCTGACGTCGCCTTCTACGATTCAATTGCAGCGCGATCGAATCGATTACTGGATCGGCAAGGGTGCACAGCCCTCCGACACCGTGCGCGGGTTGCTGAAGTTTGCGCCCGTGGATTCACCGGCTCCAGCGGCGGCGGCATAGCGCATGAAGGCGTTAGTCGAACATATGGCCAAGGCGCTCGTCGATAGTCCAGACGAAGTGTCCGTGACGGAGAAGGAAGGCGAGGGCGGTGAGATATTGGAGTTGCGCCTCGCCCCCGGCGATTTCGGCCGGATCATCGGCAAACAGGGCCGGACGGCCCGTTCGTTGCGAACGATTCTGACAGCAGCGGGCGTGAAGGCCAATAAGCGGTATACGCTCGAGATCATCGAGTAGTTGGCGCCCGAAGGGGATCAGGAAGTGGAAACCGAGGCCTTCGCAACAGTCGCCCGCATACGACGTCCTCAAGGGCGGCATGGGGAGGTAAGCGTGGATCTATTCACCGACTTCCCAGAGCGTTTTGAAGCGGGTGCCAGCGTCTCGTTGTGGCGCGAAGGAAAGCAGCGCCGCCAAATCGAGTTGGAACACGCCTGGCCTCATAAGGGTGGAATGGTTTTGAAGTTTTGCGGTGTCGATAGCATCAACGAGGCCGAGCAGTTGAAGGGATGGGAAGTTCAGGTTCCCACCGAGTCGCGCTTGACGTTGGAAGGACAGGAGGTTTACCACAGCGACTTGATCGGTTGCCGGGTCAGGGAACATGGCGAGGAATTGGGGATCGTGGCATCGATTGAACAGAGAACGGGAACGCCCCTGCTGGTTGTCAGCACGGAGCAGGGCGAGTTGCTGATTCCATTCGCGACGGAGATTTGCCGGGTGGTGGATACGGCGCGAGGCGTGGTGGAAGTGGAGCTTCCCGAAGGATTGCGCGAGTTGAATAGGTAGCAGGTTGCAGGTAAAACCCGGAACGCCGTCATGCGATTCGATGTCATAACGATTTTTCCGGAGTTCTTCGCCGGCCTTCTGGGGCATGGGATTGTAAGACGGGCCATCGAGTCGGGGATACTGGACGTGCGGGTAACCGACCTGCGAGCGTTTACGCATGACCGGCATCGCACCGTGGATGACCGGCCGTTTGGCGGCGGCGCCGGAATGGTGCTCAAGCCGGAACCGCTGTTTGCAGCGGTGGAAAAGTTGAAGGAGGGATTACCTGCTCCCGTACCGCGGGTGATTCTACTTTCGGCACAAGGTTCGCTTTTCACGCAGGCGACCGCGGCAAGATACGCGGGGTTGGATCGAGTGCTCTTGATTTGTGGGCGCTATGAAGGCGTGGACGAGCGAGTGGCCGAGTCTTTGGCGGATGAGGAGCTTTCGGTGGGTGATTTTGTGCTCTCCGGTGGCGAGCCGGCTGCGGCGATGGTGATCGATGCAACCGCACGTTTGTTGCCAGGCGCGCTTGGTAATGACGAAAGTGCACCACAGGATTCCTTCAATGGAGAGGGGATTCTCGATTATCCGCATTACACGCGTCCGGCCGTGTTTCGCGACTTAGCGGCGCCGGAGATTTTGATGTCAGGCCATCACGAGCAAGTGCGCCGATGGAGGCGCAAGAAGGCCCTGGAAAAGACGATGCATTACCGCCCGGAGTTGTTTGCGCGGTTCTTGGAGAACGTCTCGCAGTGCGGGGACGAGCGCCAGGAAGACCGCGCGCTCCTGGCCGAAATTATCCAAGAACGGAGAAACAAATGAACCTCGTTGAGAAAATTGCCAAGAAGCAGCTCCGCACCGATATCCCTGAGTTTCGTCCCGGCGACACCGTGCGCGTCATGGTGTCTATTCGTGAGGGCGATAGCAAACGCGTCCAGGCTTTCGAAGGCGTCGTGATCGCCCGTAAAAACATCGGCGTGGGCGCGACCTTTACCGTCCGCAAGATCAGCTTTGGACAAGGCGTGGAGCGCATCTTCCCGGTGCATTCCAAGGTCATCGATAAGCTGGAAGTGGTCCGCCACGGCAAGGTCAGGCGGTCTAAGCTGTACTACTTGCGTGGCCTGAAGGGCAAGGCAGCGCGACTGAAAGAGCGCGCACAGGTTCACGCGCAACCTGGGACCACCGCCTAACAGGGATGCGCTGCACCGCCCGTATCGAAAATCGGGCTCGTCGCGACGGATACTTGCGTATCGCGGGCACCGATGAGGTGGGGCGGGGTGCGTTGTTTGGTCCAGTCGTAGCCGCGGCGGTAATTCTCGACCCTGCGCGGCCGATCCGGGGGCTGAACGACAGCAAACAGCTCGATCTGGCAACACGCCTAGAGCTGGCTCCGTTGATTCGCGAACGGGCGCTATGTTGGAGCCTGGCGGCCCTTGATTCCGGTCGGATTGACTGGATCAACATTTACCAGGCTTCGCGAGAAGCCATGCGGCAGGCTGTTGCCGGGCTCGATCCTGCGCCCGATTTGCTACTGGTGGACGCCATGACGCTGGACGTAACGTTGCCGCAGCGGGCGATTATCCATGGCGATGCGATGAGCATCTCTATTGCCGCAGCCTCGATATTGGCTAAAGTAGGAAGGGACGCCCTTATGCAGGAGTGGGACGCGATTTATCCAGGATACGGCCTAGCCAGCAACAAAGGCTACGCCACGCCCGACCATCGCGCGGGACTGCAGTCCTATGGCGTAACGCCCTTGCACCGGTTAAGCTATGCGCCAGTAGCCGAGGTTTCCTTGTTTCCAGCGCCGGGAGAGGTCACTGAACAATACCTCCTGCCGCTGGAAGCGATTGCGGTATCCGGTTGAGTTCTATATAGTGCGATAGGATTGATTATTTAAGGCTGTTCCGGGAGTGATTGCATGGCTTTTGGTTTAGGATTCAACAAAGCCAAGTCGTTGGCCGCAGCGGAAAAGTACGTCATGCAAGGGAAAGTTCCGGCTGCGATCCAGGAGTATCAGAAAATCCTGGAGCAGGAACCTCGCGATCTCGTCATCCTCAACACCGTTGGCGATTTGCACCTCCGCATCAACAAGACGTCCGAGGCGTTGGTTTACTTCTACAAGCTTGGCGAAGCCTACGTGGAAGACGGCTTCGTCCGCAACGGTATCGCAGTCTTCAAGAAGATTACCCGTTCTGACCCTAGCGCCATCGATGCCATTAGCCGGCTGGCGGATCTCTACACCCTGCAAGGACAGCTGAGCGAGGCGCGCAACTATCTGAACCAGGCCGTGGAATTCTACAACGAGCGCAATGAGCCCGGCAAGTGCGTGGAGCTGTTCGAAAAGTTGCTCTTGATGGATCCCGAGAACGCCACTGCGAAACAGCGGCTCGCGGTGGCCTACGAACAGGCCGGAAAGAAGGAAGACGCAGCTGCCATGTATTTCAGCGCGGCCGAGGCCTTGGCGGACCGCGCCAATCCGGTGGAAGCGGAAAAAGCATTGCGGAAGGCGCGCGAACTGGGCGTCAGCAACGCCGACTTGTCGGTGCTGGAAGCTCGCATTCAGGTCGATAGCGGACGCGGCGCCGAGGCCATCGCCACCCTGGAGCAGATTCCCGATCGCGATTCCAACCGAGCCGCGCTGAACCTCCTCTATCATGCCTACATCTCGACCGGCGACCTTACCGCAGCCGGCACCGTGGCGGCCTCCATCTTCGAAAAGTTTGACGATTTCGCAGGCGTGGAGCAGGTGGCCTCGATGATGATCGAGCGTGGAGAGACTGGTCAAGCGTTGAGCCTCTACGAGAGTGTTGTCGCTCGGGCCGTGCAACAGCGCAGCACGCAACCGCTGGCCGACGGCCTGAAGAGCATCCTGCAACAGGATAAGGACAACTTGCGGGCGCGGCGCTTGCTGTGCCGCGTCTATGAAGGAACCGGCGAGACGGGCGAGTTCACCGACGCCAGCGAGCAACTTGCCGAGATTCTCTCACAACGCCAGGATTACGAGGCTGCGCGCTCTATCTACGCCAAGCTGGACAACATGGAACCGGCCAATCCAATGCACAAGCAGCGGATGCGGCAGATGGATCAGAAACTGGGCCGCGGTTCCGACGAAGCGCTCTCCACCGACCCGCCCGCGCTCTTGGTGGATTTCTCGGAGATGGCCTCTCCAAGTGCCTCCGCGCCGACCTCAACGGAAGCGCTGGATCCTTTTGCCGAGCAAGTCGTGACTGCTGCGTTGAACGACTCGGATCAGCAAGCGGTCTTCATGCAGTATGACGATGCGATCGCGACCCTGCAGCAGGCATTGACGCAGGTGCCGGGCAACATTTCGCTCAATCAGAAGCTGGTCGACGTTTACGAACTGGCGGAGCGCTGGCCGGAAGCCGCGGCAACCTGCGAGGCCTTGACAGAGTCATTCATTATGGCCGGAGATGGCGACAGTGCCACGCGCTACGGCGACCTGATGACCAAGTACCAGGGGCTGGCGGCCGGCGGTGCTCCGGAGATGCCTCCCGCTATGCCGGTGACTACTTCGGACGATACGCCGGGATTTCCCGGCATGGAAGAATTCACCGTCCCGGACGCTGCGCCGATGGGCATCGCAGAAATGACCGTGCCGGCATCCGCCCCCGAAGATACCCTTTCTTTGCCGCCGGAGTTTACGGCCGATGCCTCCGACGCCAACGAGACTCGCGAAGTAGACCTCTCAAGCGAGTGGGAAGCAATGATGGTAGTGGACGGAGCGCCCGTCGAGACGGCTCCGGACCCGTCAGTTACGATGGTTCCAGAAATGACGCTTCCGGAACCGGAAGGGGGCGAAGCTCAAGAGTTTTCGATCGAGGAAATGTCGTTGGAACCCGAGCCCGCGCCCGCCGACGCTCTGACGATTCCATCGTTTGAGGAGCCAGCGCCGCTAGAGGAGGCAGCGCCTGCGCAACCCGAACCGCTTCAGGAGATCGCGCCGGAGCCGCTGCCCCAGGTAGAGCCGCTGCCGGTTGTCCATCGGGAAGAAGATTTCACGCTCGATCTGGACCAGGAAGAGTCTGCCGCTACGCAAGAGCAGGATCCCTTCGAATTGTCGCTGGATCTCGATGAGGCTCCCGCTGCGCCGCCCGCACCCGCACCGGCCGCTCCGATTGCTGCAGCGCCCATGGGTCTCGACGACTTGGTGGGAGCCTTGGACGATGGCCCCGCTATCCTTCCGCTCAAGCCGCCAGCCCCGCCAGCCGCTAAATCGGCGGCGCCGCCAGCCACTCCGAAACCTGTCGAAAAAGCCAAGCCCGCCGCAAGTAAGGGAAAGAGCGGTGACGGCCTGGCCGATGTCTTCGCTGAGTTCAAGGAAGAGATGGAACAGGATTCAGCCGTTGAATCCGATATTGAAAACCACTTCAACATGGGCGTGGCCTTTAAAGAGATGGGCCTGTACGACGAAGCCATCGGAGAATTCCAAAAGGCTTATCACGGCGCGGAGCACTTGCCAAGCAATCCCAACTTCATTCCGGTTTGCACCCTTTTGGCGCACTGCTTCATGGAAAAGAGCCTGCCCGAGTTGGCCGTAAAGTGGCTCGAAACCGCGTTGAAGGCGCCGGGACTCGACCGGGAGGGCGAGATGGCACTGCGCTACGAGATTGGTTCGTCGCAGGAAACCGCGGGCCAACGTCCGGCCGCGCTGGAAAGCTTCATGCAAGTCTATTCCATGAACATTGACTACCGCGACGTCGCTGACCGTATCCGTTCGCTGAAGGGCAACTAGGCGCGGCGAACAATGTGGAAGCGGCTCCTTCTCGGCATCTTCATTCTACTGGCGTTTGAAGTGGGCCTGTTTCTGATCATGTTTCCGTGGTCGACGCCTTGGAACGATAACCTTTTCCTGAACAGCATTCCGGGACTGAAAGATATCCTCATGAGTTACTACACGCGTGGCGCGGTCAGCGGATTGGGGTTTGTGAATGTCCTCGTGGCCATCGGAGAGGCTTGGCACTTCCGCAAGCGCATCCGCGACCTAGAATCGCACGAAACCGAAGAAGCCGCGCGTTTGACACTCGAGAAGACCTAGGTTGTGCTCTGCTACATCACTGGATCGCGCGGCGTTTCTCGGGTCGTTGAGGCCTTCGCCGCAGGAATCGACATAGTGCAGATTCGGGCCAAGGAACTTTCCGGCCTCGAACTTTTTCGAATGGCCCTGGAAGTTTCGCGAACCAAGGATCGTGGAAAAGTACTAATCAACGATCGCTTGGACGTCGCCCTGGCTTGCGGTGCGGATGGCGTACATCTGCCCGCGAACCGTCTACCGGCCTCCGCCAACCGCGTCCTAGCTCCTCCGGGATTCATGATTTCCGTCGCTTGCCATAGTCCGGAGGACGTGCAACGCGCGGCGGGCGAAGGTGCGGATCTTGCGCTTCTCGCACCAATCTTTTCCACACCTGGTAAAGGTCCGCCGCTTGGACTTGACGCGCTCAGCCTTGCTGCCCGCGCAGGCATTCCCGTGCTCGCGCTCGGCGGCGTCACGCTAGAAAACGCGGAGTCGTGCTATGCCGCCGGGGCCGCCGGGATTGCCGCAATTCGGTTGTTTGAGGATGCGGATGACCTGGCGACCCTTATTGCGCGCGGCAAATCTCGTCGAGCACATTATCCATGACTCGGGTAGCGTCGCGAGCCGGCATGTTGTGGTTGTTGACCATGATAGAGAAAACCAGTCGATGGCCATGGCTTGTCGTCATGTATCCGGACAACGCGGCGGTATGACGATAAGTGCCAGTCTTGGCCAGGATCTTGCCTAACGTGCAAGAGGTCTGCAACCGGCTCGGAAGGGAACCATCGGTGCCGGCAATCGGTAGGGTGTCCAACCATATTTCACGGTTCGGCGACGCGTCCATGTAAGTGAGCAACTGGACAGTGGCCGCCGGCGCCACGACATCGGCTCGGGAAAGTCCGCTGCCGTCGAGGAAATAGAACTCTTCGGAGGTCAGGCCTGCCTTTAGCAAAAAAGCTTTGCGGGCTTCGAGACCCGCGGCCAAGCTTCCCGGCGGCTTTCCCAACAATTCATGGTGGGCGACGCCCAGCGTGCGAAGGACTATCTCCGCGTGAAGGTTCTGGCTCACCTTGTTGATCACTTTGAGGTCCGCGGCGAGCGGCAATGATTCGACGGCGGCTAAGACAAAAGGGGACGCAGGTGCGTCAATATCGCGGTCAATATCGCGGTCAATCGCGCGGCGATGGCGCATCCTCACGCCGCCCCGCACTGCAACTCCCCGAGCGCTCAAGGCCTCGCGCAAACAACGGGCGGCGACCTCGGCCGGATCGTCCATGGCCAGTCGTTGATGAGAGTCCGACCCGCCCACCGGGATCTCTCCCCACAATTCAAATAGCTTGCTGCCCGGCTCGCGATTGATCTGAATACGGTGCGGGGCATCCTTCTCCACGGTGCGGATTCGATTCTCGACCGAGAAGCCGGCCATCGGCTCAAGCACAGCTTGCGCGGAATCGCCGGGCTTGTCGCCGGGCGTAACCGTGAGCCACAGTTCGTTATCGTTTACGGTGAGCGCGGAGACAGGAGCGCCGTAGTCCCACAGCGTGTCGTCGACAGTCCAGCCATCCGGATAACGTTCGAAGAGAAAGTAGGTATCGTCACCGACAATGTCGCCGCTAACCGACCTTAAGCCCGCGGCAAAGAGCTGATCGGCGAGCTTGTCGATCGCGATCATCGGCGAAGCGGAGTACTCGGAGCGTCCAGGATAAGGTACGACTCTCGGCGAGAGATTGGGATCGCCTCGACCGACCAAGACGAGATCGCCCGCGACTTGGCCCTCCGTCAGAGGCGTGGCGGCTTCCACGGTAGTGCGAAAGGTGAATTTGGGACCGAGCGTTTCGAGCGCTGCGGCAGTCGTGAAGAGCTTGGTGTTCGACGCTGGTGCGAACAGCTTGTGTTCGTTGCGGGCAAAGACGACACGGGCGTCCTTTAGGTCCGCGACCAAGACGCCCCAATGAGCTTGGGCAGACTGGCCTTCGTCGAGCAGTTTGTCGATGCGGGTGGCCAGCGGCGACTTGTGTGACTTGTTAGGCTGGGCAGCCGCCAGCGCCAACATTGAAAACACGAAGCAGCAAACAGCCAACAGCTTCTTCATCACAGCAGGCGTGCAGCGTCTTTGGCGAAGTAGGTCAGGATCATCTCGGCGCCAGCTCTGCGAATCGAGGTAAGTGATTCCATCATGGCGCGTTGGCCGTCAAGCCATCCTAGCCGATCCGCGGCGCGGATCATCGAGTACTCGCCGCTCACTTGATAAGCCGCTACCGGCAGCCGAAATTCCCGGCGGACACGCGCGATCACATCGAGAAAGGGCAGGGCGGGCTTGACCATGACGATGTCGGCGCCTTCTTGGATATCGAGCGCAACTTCACGCATCGCTTCTCGCACGTTAGCGGGATCCATTTGATACGCCCGGCGATCGCCGAATTGGGGCGCGGACTCTGCCGCTTCGCGAAAAGGTCCATAGAAGACCGAGGCGTATTTGGCGGCGTAGGCCAGAATGGGAGTTTGAGAAAACCCCCGCGAGTCGAGTGCCTTGCGAATCGCGGCCACGCGTCCGTCCATCATGTCGGATGGCGCGACGATGTCGGCGCCCGCCCGCACATGCGACACGGCCGAGCGCGCCAGCAGGTCCAGCGAGGGATCGTTGTCCACTTCTTCAGTGCCCGGAGCGATTACGCCACAGTGCCCGTGACTGGTGTACTCGCAAAGACAAACGTCGGTGATCACAAGCAGGTTCGTGACACCGGCCTTGATGGCGCGAATCGCCCGCTGCACGATGCCATCGTCGGCGTAGGCTCCGGAACCCGATTCGTCCTTAGCCTCCGGCAGGCCAAAAAGAATCACCGCGGGGATGCCGAGAGCCGCCACTTCGCGACACTCTTCCACGACCAGGTCGACTGAAAAATGATAGTTTCCCGGCATCGAGGAGATTTCACGCTTGATCCCGCTGCCTGGGCACACAAACAGCGGATAGATGAAGTTCTTCGGTGAGAGGCGGGTTTCCCGCACCATGGAACGGATCAACTCAGTGCGGCGAAGACGACGGGACCGATTCGCAGGAAAAGCCATACCGGGTCCATCATAGCATCTACCGCACGTAGGAGACATGCAACTCAGACGCGCGCGGCCGGCGACGGTATTCCGTGCGCTGTAGCCACTCGACCCACTGCCCACGAAGATGAATTGTGCCGAGGCTAGTCAAGCCGTACTTCGTGCGAACCCATTCCGGGGTCACCTGCGGGCGATGGTGATAGAGAGACTCTCCTATCTTCTGCAAGCTCGGCCATTCCTGAAGCAGATCAAACTCCGGCCGCCATTCGTTCGAAAACATCAAGATGGCGTCGAACTTCTCCACGCGAACTTTGTCGAACGACTCCTCGGAGAAGTCTTCCATCGGCAGGACCGTAACCGGGTTACGGACATATCCGAGCTCAGGCCTACGCAATTCGTCGGTGGCGGGCCAGGTGGTGAGGACGCGAGTACCGGGAGCAAACGTCAGAACCCGATCGGTAGCGGTCTCGTGCAGGTTGATGAAGTCGGCGTAAGCTAGATTCTCTTCGAAAGGAAATGGATACGGAGGATTCCAGAAGAAACAACCGATTTGTGCCAGGAGCATGAGGAACAACCCCCACTTGCGCTGCGGAATCCGCAAATGTTCCAGCGCCGCCACCGCCAGCAGATAGAACAAAGCCAGCGCAGGCAGCAGGTAGCGATTCAAGATGGCACCGCCGAAGATGCTCATCACCAGAACCTGCGCCGCTATCACCAGCCAAAGCAGGTGATAGCCGGCACGGCCCGGCGGGCGCTTGCGGGATTCCCACAGGATATAGAACACGGGAATCGCCAGGACCCATCGAAAATCGACGAGGAAGAGAAAATGCAGCCGCCGCGCAAGGGTCACGATGAATCGGAAAGGATTCAAAGTGGTCCAGAGATTGTAGGAAACAAAGGTGGGCTCTCCCAGCCAATGTCCAGTAGCAAGGCTTAGGAACACGAACCATCCGGCCAGTGGAAGCAGAGGTACAAGCATCAAGGCTCGCCGCGGTAGCGTGGAAGATCGCCATGCCATTACCGCCAGCAACACTACTACGACCGCACCCGTCTCACGGGTGAGACAGAGGACCGTCGCGGCAATCAGATAGGCCATGAGACGCCCGCGTAAGTAGAAATAGAGGGCAAATAGCGTGGCCGCGGTGGCGGCGACATCCAGCAGGGCCATGGTGCTCTGTGCAAAAAATAATGGCGAAAGCGCCAGCAGGCCCGTGGCCCACAATCCCGCTTCGGCGGAAACCATGACGGTGGCGACGAGCAGCAGAGAATACAGCGCCGTTCCGGCGACGATGCACATCGCCGAGCGGGTCACAATCGGCGCAATGCCGAAAAGTTTGATGAACAACGCCAAGTACATCACCAACAACGGCGGGTGCGGGTTGGCTACCGTATTCTGTGGAATCAAGTGGCCGTGCTGGGCAAGGTCGAGGGCTGCGGGAAAGTAATATCCTGCTTCGTCCCAAAAGAAAGGCAGGCGCAGGTAAGGAAGGTGCAGCAGAAACACGGCCGCTACACAGATCATCCAGAGCACAGCGTGTGATCCGGGTCGTGAGAGGCGCGCCCCGGTTCCGGCGGCTTTCTTCATGCTACTGCACGGAGCTGCCGGTGACCGCGCGCGGATCGAGTTTGATCTCTCCAAAAGTCTGTTCGTATTGTTGGACGTTGTGCTGCAACACGCCGAGCAACGCTTTGGCCTGCTGCGGGCTTAGGTAAATGCCTTGGAAGTTGGTGATCTCGACCACTTCCGGCGCGGGCTGTTCGATGGTGCCGAATTGCAGGAAGAAATCCCACACGTTCAAGCGGATTTGGACGCTGTTGCAGTAGTTTTCGCGCCAGTCGGGGTGGCGCATCAGTTTCAGATGAGGAGGTTGAGGGTTTTGCATAATTATTTGTTTTTCCAAACTGGCTTGCGCCGCTCGGCTACGGCCAGTAGTCCTTCTTGCGCATCTTCCAGATCCATCAATTGATTCAAGTAGAGGCTGGTGCTGCGTTGGATTGCTTCGCGCAGGGGATGCCCAATCATATCGAACATCACCTTCTTCGCCATTTCAAGGACGGCCGAGCTTTGGTCGGTGATCTTCGCCAAGATCGCGTCCAACTCCTGTTTCAATTTCGCTTCGGGCACCACGCGATTCACCAGGCCCAGGCGATGGGCCTCCATGTATCCGATCGGCTCGGCCATCAGGATCATTTCAAGTGCCCTCTTGGGACCGATCAGGTGCGGCAGCATGATCGCCGCAATTGGCGGAAAAACCCCGGTTCGCACTTCCGGTTGCGCGAAGCGGGCTTTTTCGGTTGCAATCACCAGATCGCCGAATAACGCTAGTTCGCAACCAGCGCCTACTGCCGGTCCATTGACCACGGTAATCAGCGGCTTAGACATTTCCAGCATCACTTTGAAAATGGTCTGAAAGGCTTCCATCATCTGAAAGGCCCGGACGGGTGTGGCGTCCGGCGCGGCAATTCCCGCCGAGAAGTAGGTGCATTGCGGCGCAGCTTCCATCACGATTACGCGGATCTCACGCATGTCGTGGACATTTTCAATGGCCCTCGCGATCTCCTCCATCATTTTCACGGTGAGGGCGTTGTAGGGCGGCCTGTTCAACATCAGGCGGGCTACGCCGCCTTCCGTCTTAATCTGGATGCTTTCAAATGGCTCAGCGGGAGAGGCTTGGGAATCCATGCACAGATTCTACCGCAAGATATTAGCGCAATGCCCCTACCAATTGTTCCCAGGTATCTTTCGCGCGGACGTCGATGAAGCGACCGCCGGTGGCTTTCGTTAATCTCTTCAGGCGAGCGTCGCCGCCGGACGTTGGTTCGGCCACAAAGTAGAGCGCGGTAATCGGAACGTTCGCCTTGCCGGCCGCGGCCATCAAGTCGTCGAAGCTGGCTTGACTGGCGTTGTCGACACCGTTTGAAAGGAGCAGGATCTTTTCAGGTTTGTCCGTATTAAGAGCCGCTATGACTGCGTCGTAGATGGGCGAGGGACCATTGAAAACCAAACCTGCCGCGACTTCGCTCAGCGCGTCGGTGTCGCTGGTGCGAGGCTGCAGTACCTCCGGCTTGCGAAGATAGCGTTGACCCTCCAGTTGTTGAAAGTCGCGATCGAAGCCAATCAAGCTGACCTCTACGCCGCTGGGACGCACGGCGAGTATGCGTTGGAGGAGGCTGACGATTATAGTACCCGACGCGCGATGGGCACCGGAATGCTGCACCACAATGGTCAAGTTTTTCGTCTTCCACGCGCCCGGATCCTGCCAAAGCGCGAAGCAGAGCAGTAAGGTGGTCATCATTACTGGATATAGAAAGTACGGTACAATGTGTCCCTTTTCACCGGCCGGAAGCCGGCATCGCGAATCGTCTGGCGCAGTTCCTCTTCGTTCGTCTTGTTCGTGCAGCCAGCGGTTGATACTACGTTTTCCTCAATCAGGATGCTGCCCAAATCGTTTCCGCCAAAACGCAGCGCGACCTGCCCCAATTGGATTCCAGGAGTCAGCCAGGACGCTTGAACGTTGTCGAAGTTGTGCAGGAACACGCGTGAGATCGCCAGCGTCTTCAAGTAATCGACGGCTGTGGCTTCCTGTTTGACGAAGCGGCCAAGGGACGTGCCTTCACGCTGGAACATCCACGGGATGAAGGCCGTGAAGCCGCCGGTCTCGTCCTGTAACTGCCGCACGCGCTCGAAGTGCTTCACGCGATGTTCAATCAACTCGCCGCAACCGAACATCATGGTAGCGGTAGTCCGCATCCCCAAGGCGTGCGCGGTGCGATGCACGGTCATCCAATCCTCGGTGGTGCATTTCAAGCGGCTGATACGTTGGCGAACCTCGTCGTCGAGGATTTCCGCGCCGCCGCCTGGAATGGAATCGAGACCGGAGTCGCGCAGCCGGGCGATCGTGTCGTAGATCGAGAGTCCACTGACTTCCGCAATACAGCCGATTTCCGGGGCTGAGAAGCAATGCAGGTGAATCGCCGGGAAGCGGCGCTTGATGGAACTCAGCAGGTCTTCGTACCACTCGATCTTCAGATCGGAGTTCAGTCCCCCCTGCATCAAGACGCCGGTGCCTCCCAGGTCGAAGGTCTCCTGGATTTTGTCGTAGATGGTTTCCTTCGAGAGGATGTAGCCCTGCCCGGACTTCATCGGCTTGTAAAAGTTGCAGAAGCTGCAATACTCCGTGCAGTAGTTGGTGTAGTTGATGTTGCGATCGATCTGGTAAGTGACGATACCTTCCGGATGCAAGTTGCTCCGCATCGCATCGGCGGCCAAGCCAAGGCCCGCCAAGTCGTCGCTCGCGAACATCTCCATTGCTTGTTGATTGGTTAGCATGTTGCGGGGGCTCCTGCTTCTGTGCGGATAATCTCTAGCGGGCGGTCAAGCGGGGCCAAGCCCAACTCTGCGGCCCAACGATAGTACAACTCCAAGCCTTCCTGGCAGGCTGCGTCTAAAGTGAAATGGATATTCTCCGTCAAGTAAGCTCGCACGATTTCCGGCGAGAGATAGCGCTTGACGGACTCCTCACGGACAATCTCCTCGATCTCGGCGATCCCGCGATCCCGCCAGGATTCCAGGGTCGCGGCCAGTTCCGGCGTCGCAGCCGCGGCGTGCGCCGCCCAAAAGGCGAAGACAAATGGCTTGCCGGTTAGCGCGAACCACTCGGAACCTAGGTCAATGGCGATGACTCCATCCAACGGCGCTTTGGCGTACTGCAATGCCGGATCGCCGATAACCAGTGCCGCGTCACATTTGGCCAGCATCGCTGCCGGATGCGCCGCGTGCGGGAGCATCTGAACCGGCTGTCCGCTAAAGCGACGCTGGAAAAGGATTTGCGTTAAGGCAACCGAGGTCCGCGAGGCAGTATCGGCCGCGACGGTGCGTACCTGATTTAGCGGGACGCGACTGAGCAATAGGATGCTGCGGACGACTCCAGGTGTGGCGATGGCGGCATTTCCCGCCACCACCAGCCCCGGGATGCGTTGATACTCGATGGCCGGGATCAGGCCCACATCGGCGATGCCGGCGCGAAGCTGGTCCGCGCATTGGGAGGGCGTGGTGAACCAGACCTCATAGTCGCTGGTAGCCCCCACCGAGCGGTCGAAACCGCGCATCAGAGGCACAGTGTTCAAAAACGAGATCGTTGAGACCCGAACCATTGAATCTTCATCTTATCGCGGATATATTACGGAACTAACCATAACCTCTGATCGTCATAAGCATACGATTGGACTTTATGGAGGCAAACATGACCGCCCGAACTACTGTAGCCGCCCTTACCCTCAGCCTATGCTGCGTGGCGCTGTATGGCGCCGAAACCAAGAACGTCGATAAAACCTTGCCGTTGAAGGCGAACGGTGCGGTCAAGCTCGACTCCCACAACGGCAGCGTCACCGTGCATACTTGGGATCGAGCGGAGATCGAGGTCCACGCCCGGATTGAGGCGGGAGGAATAACCGCCGCGGACCACCGCCGGTTCGCGGACACGACGGTCGAGATCGAGGGATCGTCGGACTTCGTTTCGATCAAGTCCAAGACGCCAGACGACAACAACGGCTGGGGTTGGCTGAATTGGGGCGATTGGGGAAACAGCCCCGAGATCCACTACACCATCAACGCTCCCCGTACCGCGCGATGGACGCTTCACGACCACAACTCGAAGATCGAGATTCACGACGTTAACGCCGCGCTCAGTGTGGATACGCACAACGGCAACGTACGCGTGCAGAATCTCGGTGGACCGCTGGAGTTGAGCATGCACAACGGCGAAGCCCGCATCGACTTCGCATCGTTCACGCGTGACAGCCGCATCGAAACTCACAACGGCACGGTGGAATTGACGCTCCCCAAGTCCAGCAAGTTTGATCTGCATTCCGATGGTCATAACATGAGCGTGGATTCGGACTTCCCGGTCATGATGCGGTCCTCCGGGCATCGCGGCGACAGCTTTAATGGACCGGTGAACGGTGGTGGCCCGTCGCTGCGAATCACCTCGCACAACGGCCGTTTCCGGCTACGCTCGAAGTGATTGCGCTGATCACCCTGGCCGTCGCGGTTGCGGCCGACCCAGCTACTATCGAGACGTTAATGGCGAACAGCCACTGGAAGCGGGCTCGCGCCGCCGCGGAAGCGGCTTACAAAGAGAATCCCAACGACGCGCGTGCCAATTGCTGGATGGCGCGGGTACGCGAGGAATTTGGGAACTTGGACGAGGCTGTGAAGTTCGCCGAAGCCGCGGTGAAGCTCGATCCGAAGTCGAGCGCGTCTCTATCGAGCGCCTACCATCGGGCTCTGGGTAATGCCTACGGGGAGAAAGCGCAGAAAGCGTCGTTTTTCAAGCAAATCAGCATGGCGCCCAAGATCAAGCCGGAGTTCGACAAGGCATTGGCGCTCGATCCCAAGGATCCCGAGAACGTCCTCGACATAATCGAGTACTACATGGAGGCTCCCGTTATTGTTGGAGGCGACAAGAAAAAAGCGCACCAAATCGCCCTGGACCAGGTGAAGAGCGATCCATCGAACGGGTATCGGTCGCTGGTTCAGATTGCGTTCACCGAAAAGCAAAATGACAAGGTGGAAGGCTTGTATCAGCAGGCCGTGGACGCCAATCCGAAGTACTTCGACGCGCACATCGAATTCGCCGGCTTCCTCCTAAACGGGGCGAACCCGAACTTTGCTAAAGGCGAACTGCACGCGCGAGCCGCCAACGAACTGAATCCCGACCGCGTCTCGGGCTATCGCCTCCTCGCGTTTGCATTAGCCGCGCAAAAACGCTTCGACGAAGCGGCGAAGGTGGTCGCACGCGCTGAGGTGGCGATCCCAGATGACCTGAGCCCGTATGTATCCACAGCCCGGGGGATGCTGCGAGTCAACGCCGAATTACCCAAGGCCGAAAGCTACCTCAAGAAATACCTCGCGGAAACGAAAGAGCCCGAGCCCAACGCTCCTCCACTTGCGGCGGCCCATTATTGGCTGGGACTGGTCTACGAAAAGGAGGGCCGAAAGCCCGAGGCAGTCAGTGAACTTGAAACCGCCCTCCGGCTGAAGCCGGACTTTGAGCCGGCCAAGCAGGATCTGAAGCGTATTAAGGGAAGATAACGTATCACCGCTCCGTAATCTCCGCCGCTATCTCTCTGAACAATAACCGCTAACTGGATTATCTAGATTTGACTCGCAGGGTATGGACGCCTGATGCGGTGTTGCCGCATGCTCACGCTCATGACAACCCTCACAATGTACTCCTGGAAGCCGGGCTTTCAAAAGCTACTGCGGCCAGCCGCCCGGTCGCTAACCTATGCCGGGATAACACCCAATCAGGTCACGGTCTCGACCTGCGTGCTTTCTGTTGCGGTGAGCGTGATCCTGATCCTCTGGCCCTCGCCGCACATGCTGCTGAGCATACCGCTCTGGCTGTTTGCGCGGATGGCACTGAACGCCATCGACGGGATCATGGCTAAGGAGTTCGGTCTCCAGTCCGCCCTGGGAGTTTACTTGAACGAGTTGGGCGATGTTTTCGCCGATTCGTTCCTCTATGCAACCTTCGCGCTGCTGGGGATCTTCGATCCACTATGGATGTCCGTGGTCATCGTGCTCAGCGTGATTTCCGAAATGACCGGCACCGTCGCCGTTCTGGCCGGTGCCAGCCGACGCTACGACGGTCCCATGGGTAAGAGCGACCGTGCGCTGATCTTCGGCGCGGTCGGGCTGTGGCTCGGTCTGGGGAATCCAATGCCACTCTGGGCCGCCGATTGGCTTCCTCCCTGCATCGCGTTTTATGTGGCTTTGACGATCGTCAATCGAATCAAGAAAGGACTTCAAGAGTATGCGCACACCAATTGACCAACACTTCAGAAGCAACGACGGGAGCTCGATCTACTATCGGCATTGGCCTGCCGACCGTCCTAGCGCCGAGGGCGCGATCGTATTGTTCCATCGCGGACATGAGCATTCCGGCCGGCTCCAGCATGTGGTCGACGAATTGGACCTCCCCGGCTACGCCATGTTCGCTTGGGATGCTCGCGGTCACGGCCTGTCGTATGACAAGAGTGACGACAGCCAGCCGAGCCTCGGCACCTTCGTCAAAGACGTGGACTGTTTCGTGCGCCATATCTGCTGCGCTCACGGCTTCGCGGTCGAAGATATCGCGGTCATCGGACAGAGCGTTGGCAGTGTCCTTTTGGCGGCTTGGGCCCACGACTATGCACCGAGGATTCGCTGTATGTCGCTTGCCGCGCCTGCTTTCCAAGTGAAGCTCTATGTGCCGCTTGCGCGTCCGGCAATGTCGATTGCCAGCCGCCTGTTCGGCGAGTTCCATGTGAACTCGTATGTGAAGCCCAGCGCCTTGACGCACGATCCTGAACGCATCGCGTCTTATCAAACCGATCCGCTGATTCGGCGGCCGATCTCGGCTAAGGTGCTCCTAGCCCTCTACAGCACCGCCGACCGCATCATTGCCGACGCTCAGGCGATTCAGGTTCCTACGCAAATGCTGATCTCCGGGTCGGACTGGGTGGTCCATCGCAAACCGCAGCTTGATTTCTTTGCGCGACTCGGATCGCGGATCAAGGAATGTCACGAATTCCCTGGCTTCTATCACGACACTTTGGGAGAGAAGGACCGCCATCTGGCGATCCGGAAGGTTCGCGACTTCATCACGACGATGTTCAAGCAACCTCCTGCGCTGGACTCCCTGTTTGACTCCGACAAACGCGGTCACACCAAGCAGGAGTTCGATCAGTTGGAGCGCCCGCTTCCAGTGATGTCGCCCAAAGCGCTGGCCTTCCGCTTGTTGAGGCGCGGTCTCGCACGAGTCTCCCGGCTCTCGGACGGACTCCGGCTTGGATTCAAGACCGGCTTCGACTCCGGCAGTACACTCGACTACGTGTACGGGAACAAGCCATCGGGCATAACGCCACTTGGTCGGCTGATCGACTGGTTTTACCTGAACTCCATCGGATGGCGCGGGATTCGTCTCCGCCGCGGCAGTGTCGAAAGCCTCTTGCACAACGCCATCGCGAGACTGCGCGCGTCGGGCCGTCCGATTCGCATTCTGGATATTGCCGCCGGCCATGGCCGCTACGTTCTTTCCGCCCTCGACAACTCCGAGGTAGATCACGTCCTGCTGCGCGACTACAGTGAGATCAACGTCATCAAAGGCCGCGCGCTGATCCACGAAAAGGGATTCGACGCGGTTGCCGAGTTTGAGCAAGCCGACGCATTCGACCAGAAACACATCGCCAGCGTTGAGCCGCGACCCACACTGGGTGTCATCTCGGGTCTGTACGAGTTGACCCCAGAGAACGGTCCCGTTCGCAATTCTCTCGCAGGGCTCGCCACGGCGATCGAGCCGGGGGGCTACTTGGTCTACACCGGACAACCCTGGCATCCGCAACTGGAAATGATCGCGCGGGTGCTGCCCAGTCATCGGGGGCTGCGGCCTTGGGTCATGAGACGTCGAACCCAAGCCGAGCTCGATCAGCTGGTCGAAGCCGCCGGGTTTCGCAAACTCGATCAACTAACCGACGACTGGGGCATCTTCACCGTGTCGATTGCCCAGAGGGCGTAGCCGATGCGATCCCTTCGTCCAAGGTTGTCCGCGGCGCTGGCGCTCGCGATGCTGGGGCCGTTCTTCTTCCTAACCTACTCGTTCGCGAATTGGGTAACGAGCCAGCGCGGGAACGTCCCCAGCGTGGTATTCGGCTGGGAGCGGCAGATCCCGTTCCTGCCTTGGACGATTGTGCCCTACTGGTCCACCGACCTGTTCTACGCCGCGTCGCTTTTCCTTTGCCTCACGCGCAAGGAACTGGACCTGCACGTGAAGAGACTTCTCGCCGTGCAAGTCCTCTGTGTCGTAGCGTTCCTGATGTTCCCATTGCGGTTCTCATTTGAGCATCGCGCAGTTGGCGGATTTCTCGGATCGCTGTTCACACTCTTGGGAAGCTTTGACAAGCCCTTCAACCAAGCTCCCTCGTTACACGTAGCGCTGACTGTCATCCTCTGGGCTAGGTATTCCGCCCATTTCAGAGGATGGCTCTGGTGGACGATACGGGCGTGGTTCTTGTTAATGGCGGCATCGACACTCACAACGTATCGGCATCATTTCATCGACGTTCCGGCCGGAATCATGGCCGGCCTGTTTTGTCTGTTGCTGGTTCCAGAGGGCGTTGAACGTCAATCCAGGGCGCTGAGCGCCGCGTACTTCGCGGGATTCAGCCTGCTCGCTGCGATCTCGTGGAAGATTCGCGGCTTGGCGTGGCTAGTGCTTTGGCCAGCGGGATCGATGCTCATTGTTGCAGCGATCTATTTCACGGGCCGAACTGGCTGGTTTCGAAAACGCGACGGCGCCATCGACCCTGCGTTGCGAGTCGTGCTGGCCCCTTACCTCGCGCTCGCCTGGCTGAACTCCCGCTTGTGGACCCATCGCGACCAGGCTCGCGAGATTCATCCGGGAATCTGGCTAGGCCGCGCTCCTCGCAGAACCGAGCGAGACGCCCTGGGCATCGCTTCGATGGTGGACTTGAGCGCCGAATTACCGGTAACCACCGCAGGCGTTGTATATCGCCACGTGCCGGTTCTAGACCTGGTGGTTCCAACCGCTGAGCAACTCGACTCCGCTGTCTATGCAATCGAAGGAGTGCGTGAGTGCCGACCGACCCTGGTGTTCTGCGCGCTAGGCTATTCGCGCAGCGCGATGGCCGTTGCCGCCTGGTTGATGGCGCGGGGCTATGCCACATCAGTTAGTGAAGCGGTTGCCCTGATCCGAAGGCGCCGCGCGCCGATCGCGCTGAGTGCAACGCATCTAAACCGCCTGCACGAGTGGAAGGAGACAACTCATGTTTGAGAAGTTAGTAGCAGGATTGATTGTTGGCGGCGTCAGACTCTTAACCGGCGCCACCGCTCGATGGAACGGTTGCCAGGCCGACTCCCGGCAGCGAATCTTTGTAGCCAATCACACCAGCCATCTGGATTTCGTGCTGCTCTGGTCGGCGCTACCCGGGACGGTGCGTGCACACACGCGACCCGTCGCCGCCGCGGACTACTGGGAACGCGGCAAGCTCCGGCGCTATCTTGCTTCACGCGTCTTTCGGGCAGTGCTGCTGCAGCGCAACGGTGGGCGCGACCCAAAGGCTCCCGACCCGATGCTAGAAGCGCTTGAAGAAGGTGATTCGCTGATTCTCTTTCCAGAAGGAACCCGCGGCAATGGCGACGAACTGTTGCCCTTCAAAGCAGGAGTCTTCCACATGGCCAAAGCGAGGCCATCTGCGCAGGTCGTACCGGTTTGGATGGACAACTCTTATCGCGTAATGCCGAAGGGATCGCTGATGCTAGCGCCCATCCTTTGTTCTGCGACTTTCGGGTCGCCCGTCGAAATCGAAGCCGACGAATCGAAGGAGCAGTACCTCGGACGTTTGCGCGACTCGGTCAAGGAGCTGAGCGCGATATGAACCTGCAACCGGAAACCCAACCCATTCTCCTGACGCTAGGCGGCGTGCTGACGCTGGCCAGCCTCACCGGCTTCGGTCTGCATCTGCGTTTCCCAAGCGGACCCGCCGCAGCGGTAGTTGACAACATCAACGCGCGCATACGGGCCTGGTGGGCAATGATCGCCATCGTCAGCGCTGCCGTGATTGCCGGCCGAATCCCGATCATCATTCTATTTGGGCTGGTCTCGTTTCTGGCTCTGCGGGAATTCATGACGCTGGCCGCGGTCCGGAACTCCGATCATGGCGCGCTGGTGCTCAGTTTCTTTGTCGCGCTGCCCGCACAGTATTATCTGATCGCCATCGACTGGTATGGGCTGTTTTGTATCTTCATCCCCGTTTACGGATTCCTGATCCTGCCGATCCTGGCCGCTTTGTCGGCCGACTCAAAGAATTTCCTGGTGCGGGCCGCGGAGACACAGTGGGGTTTGATGATCTGCGTCTACTGCATCTCTTACGTCCCGGCCTTGCTGATGCTCGACATCCCAGGGTATTCAGGCCGATCCGTGATGTTGCAAGTGTTTCTGATCGTGGTGACCCAATCCTCCGACGTACTTCAATACGTTTGGGGCAAGCTGCTTGGACGTCACAAGATCGCCCCGGAGTTGTCGCCATCGAAAACCGTCGAGGGTTTCCTGGGCGGCGTCGCATCGGCAGCCTTGATCGGCGTGCTGCTGACCCCGATTACTCCGTTCCGACCGGCGCAGGCCGCAACGATGAGCCTGGTAATTGCGCTCATGGGCTTTCTCGGCGGCCTAGTGATGTCCGCCATCAAGCGCGACCTGGGTGTGAAGGACTGGGGCCACATGATCCAAGGTCACGGCGGCATCCTCGATCGCCTGGACTCGATCTGCTTTTCGGCGCCCGTCTTCTTTCATCTAACGCGGTACTTTTTCGTTCCCTAACACCACCGGGAGCACAACCTGTGACGCATGTACGCCACCCAGGTAGACCGTGTTCGTCGCCACCGCAGTGCGGCGATTGTTGTTCAAAGGTTCGCCCGTGTTCGGGTTCAGGTCGAAGCGAGGGAAGTTGCTGCTCGATACGTCCAGGCGAATGCGGTGACCCTTCTTGAACACATTAGCGGTCGGATACAACTCGATCGATACCTCGGTGACCTCGCCGGGATGCAGCATTTCGGCATGCTCCAGCGACTTGCGGTAGCGCGCGCGGACAATGCCATCAGTCAGGTTCAGCGCGTAACCGGCCGGATAATCCTTGCTGGCCGGATACGCATCGATCAGCTTCGCGGTGAAATCGGTGTCGGGCGCCGACGATGACACGTATAGTTTCACCGTAATCGGACCCGTTACTTCCATGTCGCGCTCGAGCGGCGAGGTTTCGAAAACCAAGATGTCGTTGCGCGTGGAAAGCGGCAGGTTGTCGGTGCATCCCCAGTGCTTCGGCGAACAACGCTGGTCAAAGCCACCGTTTTCCATTAGCCCGGCGGATGAAGAGATACCGCCGCCAATCGTGGGCACCGGATGCTCGGGATCGAAACGGTAGTCGAGCTTGGACGCGCCCTTGGGCGCAGCCGTCAAGAGCACACCGTTCGGCCCCAGGAAATATCGCGTCTTGCGCATCGCGGGTGGCGGCCAGGCAGGCTCGTCACGCCATTTCCCGCCATGCATCAAATGACCCTTCTGCGTCTTCTTTGCTTCGCCGGACCCGTCCGCGCCGCCGCCCATGATGAACAACCGCACCGGCGGCTCTTTATCGACGCCGTTTTCGACGCCTTTCATCCAGCGGTCGTACCAGCGAATGGAAAAGTCGTCCATGTTCAAGGTGGAGCCGGGACCAAACTCCACGTCGCCGGAATCACTGCGGCCCGCCCCACCATGCGTCCAAGGACCCATGATCAGCTTTTGATTGTGTTTCTTCGCGGCCAGCGCGGGATAGGTCTGATCGGCAACTTGCGCCGTCCAGGAATCGTACCAGCCGCTGAGGTGATACACCGGGATGTCGGCGTAATCGTCGATGTGATCGATCACGCTCAGGCCTTTGCGCTTCCACCAGGCGTCGTTGTCGCCGTGCGACATTGCTTCGACGATCCAGTCTTCGTAGTCGGGTACCAGCGAGATCGGCGTGGTTCCTTTGCGCAGTGGCAGGTGCAGGATGTAGTCCTTCACGTGGTCCGAGACGTCGTTCAGCGTGGCGCGCAGCGCGGGATCGGCTTGCGCGGCGGGCGAGTCCTTAGCGGTCATGCCGAAGATCCAGTTGAAGAAGCGCAGCTCGAAGGCGCCTTGATGCCGCATCCCGAAGACGCCGACATTCGCTCCCCCATAGGTCGGGATCAGAACCTTTAGATGCGGCGGTTTCATTTCGGCTGCGGCGTGCTGGGTCATGCCGACATACGATCCGCCGGCCATGCCAACGTTGCCGTCGCTCCAGGGTTGCGCGGCGATCCACTCCACCGTGTCGTAGCCGTCCGCGGGATCGTCCACTAGCATCCGCCAGTGCCCCTCAGATCCGAAGCGTCCGCGAACGTCCTGCTGTACGATGACGTACCCATACCGAGCAAGACGCGCCGACGAAGCCGCTGCTCCAACCTTGCCGTATGGCGTGCGGGAAAGGATGGCGGGAAACTTGGCGTCGACAGACTTGCCATCCTTAGCGGGCAGGTACACGTCGGTGGCCAGCCGGATGCCATCGCGCATTTTGACCATGATGTCGTGTTGCGCCACGGAATCATAGACCGGCCTGGACGGATCATTGGAGCGATTGGAGGCAAAGGCCGGCAAGGCGAGAAGGAGAAGCAGTGTTCGCAGTTTCATAGAGACTACGGCTATGGTACATTACTGAAGTATAGAATCCTGAAGTATAGAATCCTAAAGTTGCGGGGTACTCATGTCAGGCCACTCAAAATGGGCCACGATTAAGCATAAGAAGGGCGCGGCCGACGCCAAACGTGGACGTGTGTTCACGCGCATCATCAAGGAACTCACCGTTGCGGCGCGCAATGGGGGCGGCGATCCGAATATGAATCCGCGCCTTCGCACCGTTATCGCCGATGCCAAAGCCGAGAACATGCCGGCCGACAACATCAAGCGCGCCATCCAGCGCGGTACCGGCGAGTTGCCGGGCGTCATCTACGAAGAATGCACCTACGAAGGCTACGGCCCCAACGGCGTCGCGGTGATCGTCGAGGTCGCCACGGACAACAAGAACCGAACCGTCAGCGAACTGCGACGCGCCTTTAGCAAGAACGGCGGCAACCGCGGTGAAAACGGCTGCGTCTCGTGGATGTTCTCCAAACACGGCTACATCACGCTGCCGAAAGGCAAAGTCGCCGAAGACGATCTCATGGCGGTGGTGCTCGAAGCCGGAGCCGACGACTTGAAAGACGAAGGCGACGACTGGGCGGTCACCACGCCGGTCGAGGCCATGGAAACCGTCAAAGAAGCGATGAAGAAGGCCGGCTTCGAGCCGGCTCATTCGGAACTCACCATGATTCCCCAGAATCTGGTGAAGATCGAAGGCAAAAGCGTCGGCACGATGGTGCGGATGATCGAGGAACTGGAAGATCACGACGACGTCCAGAAAGTTCACACCAACTTCGACGCCG
>Ga0207147_1023_pt1 | contig 31694 bp, 30 predicted proteins | sample Alteio_BWMinHeat_33_FD_153551 | JGI IMG/M metagenome (GOLD analysis project Ga0207147, IMG submission 153551) | Enriched cells from forest soil in Barre Woods Harvard Forest LTER site, Petersham, Massachusetts, United States -... | ecosystem: Environmental > Terrestrial > Soil > Temperate forest >... | reverse complement strand
CGACTGCACCATTTTAGAGCCATCTAAAGAAGCTCTATCCCAACTTCTCGTCTATATCGGCAAGGATTACAAAAAAAAGGGAAAGAGTTCTCATCATCACAGCTCAGGCCCAACAGTATTCCGGCAATGCCAAAAATGAGCCAAAAAACTCCTCAATCTATACCAAGGTTCAATTTCAAACCACTTTGCAATTTGATGTAAACACTAAAACCGCCTTTGAGACCAGCAGCCTGCTCCATTTCATCAACCACTTATTGGAGCTGCCTGGCTTTGAGTTCGATGAGATCGAAAATAAACTAAACTATCGCTACGTGCTTCTCTCTACCAGACCTTCTGAGGCACCCTATCTGTATATATCTATTCTCGGAATTATTATGATGGTCCTGGATATGTTTGAAGAAACTATTGAAAAAGTAGCGACGGGGGAAATGACCTTCAATGAGATCCTCAAGCAGATCATCAATGTCTCCAACGAGATTCCATGATCATTCGCAGCAGTATCAAAAGTTCACTGAAAAGCCATTATTTGGTTCGGGGCACTCTACTAGCCACTCTAGGGGCCTTATTAATGGCTATTGCTGGCGTCTTTATGAGCCCGCAAGAATTAAGTCTGTGGGGTTTGCCCATTTTCCTTATAGCTGTCGGGTTGATTACTGCCGGCTTGCTTCCATATAAGCGATTATGCCAACTAGAGAAAAAGCCGAACGAAATTCAGCTAAATGCTAAGAATATTCAATACCTTAATAAAGGAAAAATCACACTTACCATACCCCTTGGCAGCATCAAAAGAATTTCATATATTCAGGCAAAGGAAAGGTATGGCATTGCCATTTGGCTTAACAAACCTGTGGCAGATAAAGTCATGGTCCATCAGCCAAAATACAAACCGCAAAAAATCTCATTCATTAGATGCGATATTTTTTTGCCATATTTTAGCGAATATTCATGCACTGAACTTGTCAATGAAGTTTATGGCCATTCGGAATGGGCTGATCCGGTGTCACCAAAATAATCTCGCCAGCATCATTGGAAAGCCCCAAAACCAGCACTTCTGAAATAAATGTACCAATTTGTTTTGGAGGAAAATTCGTGACAGCAATCACCTGCTTTCCAACTAAGTTATCCTTATTGTAATGCTGAGTGATCTGAGCTGAAGACCTCTTTTTTCCAATGTGGCTACCAAAATCAATCACCAACTTAAGGGCAGGCTTTCTGGCTTGAGGAAACTCCTCAACGTTAATTACCGTTCCCACATTGATCTTCACTTTGCTGAAATCGTCGTAGCTAATAAGATTCTCGCTCATAATATTCCTTAGGAATTCAGAATCCTGAATTCAGAATTCAGAATTCAGAATGGTGAATGTATATGTAAATGAGTAATTCTAAATTCCTTATTCTGAATTCTGGATTCTGAATTCTGGATTCTGAATTCTGGATTCTAGCTTTATAAACCGGATTGAACAATGTCATGCAACTTGATCAGGCCATGCACTTTCTTTGATTCGTCGATAACCGGCATGCAGGTGATGGCATTTTTCGGATCAGATTCCATCATTTGCATGGCTTCCCAGGCAAGCTTGCTGGGGGATATGTGCCGAGGAGAACAAGTCATCAAGTCCTTGATCAATGAGTTCAAAACATTTGCACCATGTTTTAACAAAGCCCGGCGAAGATCGCCATCCGTAAAAATTCCCTGGAGGATCATCTCTTCATTCACAACAAGAAGACAGCCGCAGCGCTTGTTAGATAGCTCGACGAGGATATCAACCAGCTTATCCTGAGGTTTGCAAAGAGGGATAGCAGGGCCGCGCAACATGAGGTCCTGAACTTTGGTGGTGATGCGCTTGCCGATTCTTCCTGCAGGATGGTTCTTGGCATATTCATCAAGGCTGAAATTATGCATACGCATCAATGCTATTGTCAACACGTCGCCAAAGATCATCTGTATAACTGTCGATGTTGTCGGAGCCAAATCAAAAGGACATAATTCCTTTTCCATGGGCAAATGGACTGCCAGGTCGCATGCCTTGGCCAGCCTGCTCGAAGGATTGGAGAGAATCCCTACAATCTGCACATGTTTATTTCTCAGGGAAGGGATCAAATGCAGCAGCTCTTCCGTTTCACCGCTTTTGCTTAACATGATAAAAATATCTTTGCTGGTCAGAATTCCCAAATCGCCATGCAAAGCATTTGTCGGCGAAAGATAAAATGCCCGCGAACCTGTCGAAGTCATTGTCATCGCGATCTTTTTGGCGACAAGTCCGCTTTTGCCGACGCCTGTGAAGATCATTGTCCCCTGGCATTCATACAACATCTTCAACAGCTTTTCAGCCGTCTGCAAATCAAGATTTTCAAAAAAATAATCCAGATATAGATGCTTTTGCCTAAAAAGTTCCTGCAGCACAAAAAACCTTCGTATCGATTTAAACTAGTGACTGGATTTTAAATGAAAGTCCCATTACCCTCAAGACAGTAATATCTTTAACGAGGAATCAATCATGGCTTCAAAAAAAGTTTCTATTGCAGTCGCTGAAGGAGATGGCATCGGACCTGAGATCATGGCGGCAACTTTAAACATCCTTTCCCATGCTGGAGCCAACTTAGATATACAAAATGTTGAAATTGGAGAAAAAGTGTACCTGCGCGGCCAGCCGACCGGGATAGATCCTGCCACCTGGGATGTCATTCGCCATACTAAAGCTTTTTTAAAAGCCCCGATCACTACTCCTCAAGGCGGCGGCTTTAAGAGCCTCAATGTTACCGTACGAACTTCCCTCGGCCTCTATGCAAACGTCCGTCCCTGTGTTTCCTATTACCCATTCGTGGAAACCAAACATCCTAATATGGATGTCGTCATCGTCCGCGAAAATGAAGAAGATCTCTATACTGGCGTCGAATACCGCCAAACTCCTGAAAGCTACCACGCTCTCAAAATGATCACTCGGCCTGGCTGTGAAAAAATTATTCGCTATGCCTTCGAATATGCCAAGGCCAACGGTCGGAAAAAAGTGACCTGCTTTACTAAAGATAATATTTTAAAACTATCCGACGGCCTTTTTCATAAAATTTTTGATGAGATCGCTAAGGAATACCCAGACATCGTCAATGAACATTGGATCGTCGACATCGGCGCGGCCAAACTGGCCGACACACCTACGGCCTTCGATGTCATCGTCATGCCTAACCTCTACGGCGATATTTTATCTGATGTCGCTGCACAGATCAGCGGATCGGTCGGCCTAGCGGGTTCAGCTAACATCGGCGAACACGGGGCCATGTTCGAAGCCATCCATGGATCAGCCCCGCGGCGTGCCGGCCAAAATATGGCCAATCCTTCAGGCCTTCTGTTAGCTGGTGTACAAATGTTGGTGCATATCGGCCAGCCTGGCATAGCGTCGCTCATTCATAATGCCTGGCTGAAAACCCTGGAAGATGGCATCCATACTTATGACATTTTTAAAGAGAAAGTCAGCAAGCAAAAAGTTGGCACAAAGGAATTTGGCGAAGCGGTTATCAAACGCCTGGGACAAAAACCGGGTACTTTAAAATCAGTGGAATATGGAGCTTCCAAAACGATCCATAAGCCTTATATAAGCAAGAAATCTAATCTAAAAAAAGAAACCGTAGGCGTTGACGTCTTTGTTAACTCACATGACGATATCGAAAAAGTACATAAAAGCGTCGCCGGCGGCAATAATGGCGATCTAGCACTCACAATGATCAGCAACCGCGGTGTGAAAGTTTGGCCTAACAAAATGCCCGAAACCTTTTGCGTCGACAGCTGGCGCTGCCGATTCATGGCCCCTAAAAAAGGCTCCCCCATCAGCCATCAACATATTGCCGCCCTGCTAAATCGGCTCGCTGCTGCTGGCGTCGACTTCACCCACACCGAAAACCTCTGCACCTTCGACGGCACCCCGGGATACACCCTCGCCCAAGATGAGCAATAAGTTCAAAGTGCAAAGTGCATAGTTCAAAGTTCAAAGTGCTTTGGCACTCACATTAGCCCGTAAGGGCGTCTCTTTCGATAGCCCAGGTCAAGTGCGAGCGCGAAAGCGCGAGACACGCAGGCCTGGGTAAAGTTTGAAAATTTAAATTTAAAGCCTCCGTAGGAGGCGGCTCTTTCTAAAGTCTAAAAGCGAAGGGCTAAAGGCTAAAAATTATTTAGCCTTCATTTAGCCTTCAGACTTTTAAGAGTCGCCTCCTATGGAGGCTTTGTTTACTTATACATTTTAACCCAGGCCTGCGTGTCTCGCGCTTTCGCGCTCGCACTTGACCTGGGCTATCGAAAGAGACGCCCTTACGGGCTATGTGAGTGTCAAAGTACTATCCATTTCGTACTAAGCACTAAGCACTAAGAACTAAGCACTACCCTATGTACTTTAATAACAGTTAATTGGTTATTTATTGAAATTAATTAATAACTTTGTTATAATTTGTTTTTTTTAAATTAAGGGTGTTTATGAGTTTTCCAGCCAATGTTAATTTTGATGTTCTCGCAAGTTGTTCAGCAAATGGCTTTGAATTTTTATTTGATCAGGTTTTAGAAAAAGAGCGAAGCACTTGTCAAAATGAAGCAGATGCAATAGCTAATGTTGCTTTCGGCTGCCTTACTTATTTAATCACTTCATATAGAAAATGCTATCCAACAAAAGTTGAAGCCGATCAAAAAATGGATCAACGGCTCACACACCTTTTAAAAGAACATCCTAGATTTCTTAATGGATTAAAAACAGCCTGCCATACACATAAGTTGCCAAAAACTCTGCAAAAATGCATCGATGTTGAGAGCGAATTAAATCCCCAAACAAGCAGCAATTCTATTTCTGCCGCAGTCTCTGTGATCACAGTAGCTAGTTCGGAAGATCAAAAATTACAAGAACCCAGCAAATATTGTGGAAATCAAGCTAATTGTAAAAATATGAAAGAAGTGGCAATGAATTGTGCTCGTTGTAAAAAAGTATTTTATTGCAACAAGGTATGCCAAACAGCCCATTGGAAAGCCGAACACAAATTTACTTGTAAAGCTCCTCAAAAATAAACAGCGAGGCACAGGTTTTGCTATTAAATTTTTATAAATTAAAATTTTCTTTATTAAAAATAAGGGTGATATGATTATTAATTCTCAAGTTGAATCGCTTATTAGTAAATCTCCTTTTAAAACTGAAGAAGATCGATCGATAATTAGACGATGTGTTGGAACCTATTCGAAAATTAACTTAAGCTTTTCAAATATTATAGAAAGAATTTGGCAAGTGATTCTCAGTATTTTTAGTTGTTCAATTTGGGATAAAGCAGAGAAAGTTTATAGCGAATGTTTTATTGCTCAAATAGGACATAATTGCGAATCTAAAAAAATTGCTTTTATCAAAGCTAATCAATCTTTATTCAAAACTGGAACAAATGCAATTCAAACTTTAAATCAAAATTTTGATGTAAAAGGAATGTTTCAGAAATTAGAAACAGTAACAAAAAAGTTAAACACTTTAGAATTAGAAAAGCTCATTTTTTTAAATGAATTGACACCTAATATTTCCACAGAAGAGTATAATCAGATCAAATCAAAAGTTAAAACTGTCTTCGAAAAAGTTGCTGTTTTGTCCCAAGAAATGAATAAAATCATTAATGATACTTTTAATCGTTTAGTTCAAAATCTGACCAGGCTGCAATCACAAAACAGATAAAACATTTAAATCTTAAATTGCCTTTACAGTACACTGTAAGCATATTTTTTAATTAAATTTTCAATTTTAGTATTATTTTCTAACAAAAATTATCATAATTTTAAAAAAAATCCTTCAAGTTTTTAAATTTTTTTAAAATTTTTTTCAAGAATTGTAATTTGTTCTCTAGACTTCCTAATTCACTCATATTAAGAATGTTAAGTAAAGATTTTAACTGCCTGCTCTTGTGTTTTTTTTCATCCTATTAAAAAAACCTGTTCAAAATATGCTTTAAATGTTGCGCATAACCGTGCGGCTGAGTTATATAGAAAATAGTAATTGCTTTTTATTATCTAAATATTCTCACTCGGGCTAAAGCGCATCATGTCGGAAGTGCTAAAGATTAAAGGCGGAACCCCTCTACACGGCCATGTGAAGGCTGCCGGTGCCAAAAACGCAATCACAAAACTTTTAGTCGCCTCATTGCTTTCCGACAAAAAATGCCGCTTTTTCAACGTGCCTAACATCGGCGATGTCGAAGTCACTGTCGCACTTTGCCAGGAAATTGGCATGCAGGTCCACTGGGACCGCGAAGCCGGCATCATGGAAGTCATTACAAAAGAGCTCAAAACTTCCTACGTCCCCCAGCGCTTCTGCGGGGCCAATAGAATTCCCATTTTGATGATCGGAGCCCTCCTAGGCCGTACTGAAGAGGACATCATTGTCCCGACCGTCGGCGGATGCGGGATCGGCAAAAGGCCGGTCGACTTTCACATTCAAGCCCTTGAAAAACTAGGCGCTATCATCGAATACCGCGAAATGAAAAAAGAAGGCGCTTATTTTGCCCATGCTCATAATGGCCTGCGTGGAACGGAAATCACATTGCCTTATCCTTCAATCGGCGCGACTGAAAATACCATTTTGGCAGGCGTTACAGCCAGGGGATCAACGGTCATCAAAAATGCCGCCATCGAGCCGGAAATCGTTGAACTCATCCTCTTTTTGCAGAAGCTCGGCGCTATCATCACTCTTGATGTTGACCGAACCATCCGCATTCAGGGAACCAGAAGCTTTCATGAAGTCGAACACACCGTTATCCCGGACCGTATCGAAGCGGCGTCATGGGGAATGGCGGCCATCAGCTCGCGAGGACGCGTCTTTGTCGAGGGGGCCCAACACGTTCACATGATCACTTTCTTAAATAAGATCCGCGAAGTCGGCGGGGGTTTTGACATTAAGAGCAATGGCATAGAATTTTATTATGATGGCCCGCTCCAAGGGGGACTGCATTTAGAAACGGATGTCCACCCCGGTTTTATGACCGACTGGCAGCAGCCGTTTGTTGTTCTTCTCACTCAGGCTTCTGGAACTTCGGTTGTCCATGAAACTGTTTATGAAAATCGCTTTGGCTATACTGAAACTCTTGGCAAGATGGGCGCAGATATTACAACCTTCAGACAGTGCTTAGGCGGTAAATGCTGTCGTTTTGCTTCGAATACTTTTTCACACAGCTTGATCGTCAAGGGAGTTACTCCGCTCATAGGCCGCGAAGTTGTCATTCCTGACCTGCGCGCCGGCTTTGCCTATGTGATGGCCGCCACCCTGGCATCCGATATAACGTCAATTACCGGCCTTCATTTCTTGGACCGCGGCTATGAAAACCTCATTCAAAAACTCTGTCAGCTTGGAGTTGAGGCTACCAGGACCAAAGTTGAGGAACCCGTGCCAGTTCCGGTCGCCCCTCCCATCCGCAAGTCTGTCCTCGAGCTTCAGCCAGCTTAAAAGTGCTTAGTTCTTAGTTCTTAGTGCATAGTATAATTAGTGTCTATCTTACACTTTGACTAAGAACTAAGCACTAAGAACTAAGCACTAATCGGCACTTTCTCTTCAATTGACTTAATTTGGCGCGATGGCAATAATTCAATGCATATTTTCCAAAAGGAGTTACCATTATGGATGCAGTCACACAGCAACGATTGAAAGGTTTGGAAGAAAGAATCCTTCATATGTGGAGGTATCTTTGACTTGGCTTCGAAGGAAGCGCGAGTTAAAGAACTAGAAACATTGATGGCCGAGCCCAACTTTTGGGATGACAATGAGAAGGCGCAAAAGTTAATATCGGAAAGCAATCGGCTGAAAGGCTGGACAGTGCCCTACAGCCAGCTGAAACAGCGATTTAATGACGTCAAAGAATTATTGCCCGAAGCCATCGACAGTAATGAAACTGAACTTGTCGGCCAGATGCTTGCCGAGCTCGATAAAATTGAGAAAGAGTTAGGTGATTTAGAAGTCCGTAAAATGCTCTCAGGAGAGATGGACTTCAAAAATTGCTACCTCACCATCAATTCAGGAGCCGGTGGAACCGAATCTTGCGATTGGGTGTCGATGCTGTCGAGGATGTATCAGCGGTGGGCAGCCAAGCGGGAATGGAAGGTTGAGACCATCGACTTTGTCGAGGGAGATGTTGCAGGGCTAAAGAGCATCACTCTCAAGCTGACTGGCGACTTTGCCTATGGCTATGCTAAAGCCGAGAGGGGCGTTCATCGATTAGTACGCATATCCCCCTTTGACGCTAATGCTAAAAGGCATACAAGCTTTGCGTCGGTTGATGTGACGCCTGAGATCACCGATGATATCGTCATCGATATCAAGCCCGAAGATATTCGCATAGATACCTTTAGGGCCTCCGGAGCTGGCGGACAGCACGTTAACAGGACTGATTCGGCAGTAAGGATCACGCACTTGCTCACTGGCTTTGTGGTCTCGAGCCAATCGCAGCGAAGCCAGTTGCAAAACAAAGAAACTTGCTTTAAGATGCTGCGATCAAAATTGTATGAACAAGAGGTGACAGCCCGGGAAGAGTCTGTCAGGGCAATGAGCGGAGAAAAAAAAGATATTGCCTGGGGAAGCCAGATACGGAACTATGTATTTCAGCCCTACACACTTGTTAAAGATACTCGAACTAAATATGAAGTGGGAAATGTCCAGGCTGTCATGGATGGCGAAATAGATGATTTTATCAATGCATTTTTGAAGGAATTTGGGTGATAGAATGCCAAATGATGACGATGTTATAGCAAAGCTAGAAATCCGATACACCGAACCTACTGATGCGCCTCATCTAAAAGAATGGCTGACCGATCCCACTGTTGCCACATGGTTCCCAATGGCCGACGGCATTGAAATTGAAGATGCCGTCCAAAGATGGATAGGCTTTTCACGTTACCGCTGCAGCCTGACTGCAGTCCTGGAAGGAATTCCTTGCGGCATTGCTACACTATATCTGCAGCCATACCGCAAGCTTGCCCACCAATGCGAATTTGGTATTATTGTTGCCCCTAACTATCGTAACAAAGGAATTGGCGCCGATTTAATAAAAAACCTGGCTCACTTAGCCAAAGATTATTTTCATATTGAATTGCTGCACCTCCAGGTGTATGCAAATAACCCGGCCATTCGGCTCTATAAGCGGTGCGGCTTTCGAGAATTCGGTTGCCAAACACACTGGATTAAAGAAGCAGACGGTACATATACCGGACGCACATTCATGGAAAAATTTATTTAAAAAGAATACAGAATTCAGAATTCAGAATACAGAATAAGGAATACAGAATTGTTCTATTCCTATTCTGAATTCTGGATTCTGGATTCTGAATTCCTAAATAATAACAGATACATATAACAATATGACTCAATTTCAAAGAGAGCTGGAAGCCACTTCCGGAATGAAGCTTCAGCTTAAAATAAATGATAATCGCTCGACGATGCTAAGTGTACGATGGGAGCCCGATCACGCAAAGGTCTCCTTGCATAGAATGTTTTTACAAGCCCCAAAGAATATCATGGACTCTTTGGCTTGCTATTTGAGGAGAGAAGATGAGAATTTATCTCCAAACATACGTTCGTTTATTGAAGAAAATCTGCAAAAACTTGATTACACTCATCTTGTAAAACAGGAAAAGTTAGACACTCAGGGGAATGTGTATGATTTACAGCAGATCTATGATGATTTAAACGAAGAATATTTTGATAAAAAACTTAAACTTTTTATTACATGGTACGGAAAAGCGAAAAGAAATAAGTCCAAAGTTACTTTTGGACTCTATTATGATCCTTTGAAGCTCATCAAGATCAGCAGGCTTTTAGATAGTCCATCGTTCCCTGATTATGTCTTGGGCTATGTCATCTATCATGAGATGGTGCATCATGTATGTCCTTCTTATTTTGATAACAAGGGCGTTCATCGTGTTCACAGCAAAGAATTCAAGCAAATTGAAAAAAGATTTTATGCTTATGAGAAAGCTCAGAAGTGGATTAAAGAGCATCATAAATATCTTTTTTGCTAAACTATAGTAAAATAAAATGATAGGTTCTTTATGGCAGGTCACAGCAAATGGGCAAATATTAAACATCGCAAAGGAAAAGCCGACGCAAAAAAAGGCAAGGTGTTTTCCCGTATTGCCAAAGAGATCATCAGCGCTGTTAAAGTCGGTGGAAGCGGCGATCCAAAAAATAACCCTCGGCTTAGGCTCGTCCTCCAAAAAGCCAAAGTTGCCAACGTGCCCAATGACATCATCGATAGAAATATTAAAAAGGCCTCAAGCACTGACCAGGCCGACTTCCATGAACTTACCTATGAACTATATGGCCATGGCGGCGTGGGTATAATTGTCGATATTATGACCGACAATAAGAACCGGGTCTCTTCCGATATGCGGATTGCCACCAATAAGCGCGGAGGCAACATTGCCAGCCCAGGAGCGGTTGCTTTCAATTTTGACCGCAAAGGTGTCATCCAAATTGCAAAGAAACATGCTGTCGAAGATGAGATCTTTAAAATCGCCATTGAAGCCGGAGCGGAAGATTTTGAGTCCGAAGAGGACATGTATATCATCACCACTGACCCTGCTCATCTTTACAATGTGAAAGATGCTATCAATCATCTTGGCTTCGAATGCGATGAGGCTTCCTTGGAAATGATCCCCAAAAGCTATGTAGAATGCGACGAGGAGACCTATAAATCCAATATGGCCCTCATCGATTGGATCGAAGCTCTCGACGATGTCGACGCGGTCTACCACAACATGAAGCTGCCGGACGCCGCAGTCTAAAACAAAATTAAACGCAAAGGCGCAAAGGCGCAAAGAAAAATTTAGACACAGATGGCACAGATTTCACAGATAATCACAGATTAAAAAAATAAAAAAAAATCTGTGTTTATCTGTGAAATCTGTGTCATCTGTGTCTAATTTTTTTGGTATTTACGTCGAACTTATGAGCCACAAAATCTTGTTAGTTAAAGTGGTGCCGAACTCAAAGACCACCGAAATTGTCGGCTATGAAGGCGATGTATTGAAAATTCGCATTGCCGCTCCGCCCGACAAAGGCAAGGCCAATGATGAACTCATCGCCTTCCTAGCCAAAGAATACAAGATCAGCAAATCCCAAATTACCATCCTTCAAGGTCACACCAGTCGTCTAAAAAGAGTCTCCATAGAAGTATAGTACGTATCCAGGGCGTCCCGCCCTGGATAAAGGCTGGGAAGTTGGTAACTTTATAATTAAATAAATATTTTAGTAGAAAATTTATTATACTTTTTGCTATTATTTCTTTTTATTTATTTTTTTTGTTTAAAAAGGACATTATGCCAATAGGTAAAATTTATAATAATCCAAATCTATCTGGTGCAAATACTGCTGTTTCAGTTGCACCTCAAAAAACTTCAATTTCATTGAAAAATGCGAGCAAAACTAAGAAAACAAACACAATAGCCGCTCTTACCTTGCAATCGATCGATGATGGTGTGACTTTAAATCTTATAAAATATGTAAGTCCTAAAGATGCGGCAATGTTAAGGAATGCATGTAAGAATTTAAATCGAAAATTTGGTAGCGATCAATACTATCGCCTAGCTGCTGATATTATGGGTTGGAAGATACCAAAAACACTCGAATTTTCGGCATTCAAGCTTCAATTCATTCAATGTAACAGTGAAATGACGAGAATTAATGCAAGTGCCAGAAATGTACTACCAGGGCCTCTTGTAAAAACTATTGATAAAGACCCGGCCTATTTTAATGCCCAAATTAATAAATATATGAATGTTGCAATAAACCGCGACAGTTTAATGAAAGATTTTAAAGAACAATGGGCAACGTTTATTTCTAAAAAAGATACCAGCGCACTATCTCTTGCTGAACTGATTGAGATCGGCAATGAAATCATTAAGCAGCTGATAGATCTTATTGTGGTACTAAAACTAAAAAATCTCATAGAAGATCCATCAAAGTATTATGAATATTTGAGAAGAGCTTCCAATTTTGATGTTCCAAACACCATTCTTTTTGAGATGATTTTAGATCAGATGTTAGCTCGTCCAGCTAGTGCTGACTCTGAAAATGAACAGTTATTAAAAATAATATGTAAGGGTTGTATAGGTGGTTGGATTAAAACTAAATATCTTGATGTTATACTAAGAAAAATTTCTTTAGAAAGGATAAGTTCAATAATTGGAAATGAAATAGATCAGTTACTTAGGATGGACATGAGAGAATCTGGGTATCGTGATCAACATAGTACTAAACTTTTACTTCAATATAAAATAATGAGTCCAGAATATCTTCTCCAAAAAATGGAAGAATTCCAACGATTAGATGAAGCTAAAATTAAAGGTAACCTTGAATATATGCGATATGTCAATTGCGGGGGTACGGGAATTTATAGAGAATTGTGTGATGAAAACAGCGAACTTGAAGGTTATAAGGCTGCGTATGAAAAAATGACTGAAATGGCCCATGCTGCTAGAGCTGCTCTTGAAGCAGAGGCTAAAGCGGCTTCTAATCGGTCATCTGCTTCTAGCAGCTCTACAGGAACAAGAGCAGCATCTACCGCTACCACTGCAACATCAGTAACTGCTGCAAAAGGTACAACATCCAAATAAACTTTAGGCCGGCTCTGCCGGTCTTTCATCAGTTTTTAAGAGACAGAGACATTAGGGACCTTAGAGACAATAGAGACATTAGATCGCACTATTCCAAAAGTTTTTCCGTCTCTTGTCCCTTGACTAAGGTCTCTTCGTCTCATCGGGCCTATTATTCTTCTTTAACAACAAACAAAAAATATTTTGTTTACAGTTATTAAATAAATGTTTATAATTAATGTTATTATTTTAATTTTTTAAATAAATGGATAAATATGTCAACTAATTCTACTAGCTTGGTCCCGTATAATTCAGCAGCAACAGCTGTAAGTACTACAGCTTCAGAGCAAAGTGGAAGTTCTAATAGTGCTGCTGCTAAGAAAACAACCACAATTGCTGTTTTGACATTGCATTCTGTCGATGCAGGTGTGACTTTGAATATTGTAAAATATACGACTCCTAAAGAAGCCGCCTTTTTAAGAGAGGTGTGTAGAAATTTAAATGGAAAACTTGGCACCGATCAATACTATCGCCTAGCAGCTGGTATCATGGGTTGGAATCTACCAACAACAACTATGATCTCAGACGTTAAGCCCAATTTAAGGTTTCATTTCATCCAATGTAATAGAAATATGCTGGCGGTTAATACCAGCGCCAGAAATGAATTGCCAGGTACTACAATAGAAGAAATTGATAATGCAAATCCTGGTGAAGATCCAGGCTATTTTAATGCTCAGGTCAATAAATATGTTAATGACCCTAAAAATCGTGCCAATTTGATGAAAGATTTTAAAGAACAATGGGCTAACTTTGTTAACAAACTTGGAGGTGCCGACAACGATAACTACATGATTGACCTTCTTAATGTACTTAAACTAAAAAATATTGTTGAAAAACCCGAACAAATTTCTGACCTTTTATCGCGAGCAATGGCGTATTCTTTCAAACCAATTCTTTTTGAAACAATTTTAGATCAGTTATTGACTTGTACAAATCTAAATGATAATGAAAAAGATTCAATTTTAAAACACTTAATCTCTGATTTTATTTCTGGAAATTACATTAAATTTCTTGAAATGATTTTAAGGAAAATTCCTTTAGAAAAAGTAAGGTCAATTGTTGGCGATCATATTATTAAATATCATATTAAAGCCGATGTAGTGGATTGCCAAAAGAATGTTTGGAAAGGAACAAACTCTAACTATTATTTTGAAAATCAACCATATAGGACAAATCTTTTGCTCAAATCTAAAATAATGACTCCTGAATTTCTTCTAAAAACAATTGAGGAATTCAAGTTAAGCGACTTTAGATTACAAGACCCTAAAGCTCTTGAGGGTAAAGACACTCAATTAAAAGCCAGAAACGAAAAATACAATGCTGTTTATGAAAGAATGAAGGAAATAGCCCATGAGGCTCAAGCTGAAATTGAAGCAGAGGCTAAGGCTGGAAAACCTTCTCAGTCAACAGCTTCCAGCAGCTCCAGCACCGCAGTAGCTAGTGCAGTATCTAGCGCTTCTGCATCATCATCATCATCTGCAGCAACCGCCACCCATTCCAAATAGGCTTAAGGCCGGCTTCGCCGGCCTTTTTCATTGTATTGCTAACCAAAAAATTAACCACAGAGACACAGAGGCACAGAGATATAAATAGGAAAAAGCATTCGTAATCACAAGCTTTTACCCTATTTTTTCTCTGTGTCTTTGTGTCTTTGTGGTTGTTTTTTGAGTTATCCTAAATTCGGTAATGATTAATAGTCGGGCACGGGCACGGGCACGGGTTTAAATTCGGTAATGATTAATATTCGGGCAAGGGCACGGGTTTGGTCCTCTATAAACTTAGGTTAGTGATCTGCTTGCCGGTTAGGGCATTCCAGTAGCTGGTGTGGGTGGAACCGTCGGGGTTTTTCACGCACAGGCAGTAGACAGGCAAAAAGACCTCTGAGATACTCCTTATGCTGAATGCGCTGCCAAAGGCTGCTTTGGCGATACTTTCAATCTGACTTTTAGAATACTTTCGCGACAAACGCTGGCTATTGCTGTAGGGCTTTCGCACAAAAGATTTGGCCATCTTGGTTTGAGGGACAACCCAAATTTTTGGATCTTGCAAGTGGATGCGAAGCTCGCTGCCTACCGGCACAATCAGATGCTTTTTGATGGCGCTGTCGATCCAGGGATCGAGGGTATCTCTTTCCAGATGCAGCTCATTTTGCAGCTGGTCTCTTGTCAATGCACCGCCATTTTTTGACAAAGCGAATAAGATGCGGAAGTCATTGCGGTCAGCACCTACATTGATGGCGTCTTCATAGCCGTGGGTCCTTTCCCAACTCTCCGTATCCAAGACAAGTTCGCCATCGACCAGGCCCCATAAAAGAACGCCTTCTTTGGTACCTTTGTCGGCCATATTGTATTTAGAGTCGATGAGGAGATAGGGAGCATACTTAACAATTGGCTCGAGGAACGCATATTGCGTGCTAGGCAGGAGTTCCTTGCGATGCGCCGCCATGAGCTCTTCGGGGGTATAGCGCGCTTCTAAGGTCAAGAATTCGCCATTCTCAACATATTCTTGAAGGCCATCTTTAATCACATGATGGTTATGCCATACCCACCAGGCTGAAGCTCCGATTGCTATTGCCAGGGCACCCAAAAGAACTTTTCTCATATACACCTTATGCTAGTTTGAGTTTTTTAGTCTTTCATCGATAAGAGGAATTCGACGTTGCTCTTCGTTTTCTTGAGTCTGGTTAGCAAGAGGTTCATAGCATCGCCAGGAGATAGATCTGCCAGCGCTTGACGCAATAAGTAGATCTTTTCAAGTTCGTTAGGATGGTATAAAAGCTCTTCTTTACGGGTACCGCTCTTGATCAGATCGATACCGGGATAAATACGGCGGTCGGTCAAACGGCGATCGAGAACGAGCTCCATGTTGCCTGTGCCTTTGAATTCCTCAAAGATCACCTCGTCCATTCTGGAGCCTGTGTCGATCAAGGCTGTCGCGATGATCGTCAGAGATCCGCCTTGTTCGATATTTCGGGCTGAGCCGAAAAAGCGTTTAGGCTTATGCAAGGCGTTGGCATCGATACCGCCAGTTAGGATCTTGCCGGAATGCGGCTGCACGGTGTTGTAAGCGCGGGCAAGACGTGTGATCGAGTCAAGCAATATGACGACGTCATTGCCATGTTCGACAAGCCTTCTGGACTTTTCGAGAGCCATTTCAGCGACTTGGATGTGCCTTTCTGGTGGTTCGTCGAAGGTTGACGAGATCACTTCTCCGACCACAATACGCTGCATGTCGGTGACTTCTTCAGGACGCTCGTCGATCAGCAGTACAATCAAAACAATTTCAGGATTATTGGCCGCGATCGATTCGGAGATATTTTGCAGAAGAATGGTTTTACCTGTACGCGGCGGGGCGACGATCAAACCGCGCTGGCCTTTGCCGACCGGTGTCGCTAAATCGAGGACGCGCATCGATAAGTTCTCTTTGGTGGTCTCCATAACGATGCGTTTGTTAGGATAAAGCGGGGTTAAGTTTTCAAAGAGGATTCTTTCGCGCGCCTTTTCAGGGAGCTTGGCATTGATCTTATCGACTTTAAGCAGGGCGAAATACTTTTCTTTATCTTTGGGAGGGCGCATTGTGCCATTGACGGTATCGCCTTTCTTTAAGTCGAAGCGTCTTATTTGAGCAGGGGAGACATAGATATCTTCGGCGGAAGGCAAATAGTTGTAATTGGGAGATCTTAGGAAGCCGAAGCCATCCGGAAGAATTTCTAGAACGCCTTCGCCATAGAGAATCTGGTTAGGATTATCGGAAATGGCTTTAACGATTTCAAAAACCATTTGAGATCGTGTCAATGAGCCCAAATGCTTGAGGCCGATTTTTTTGCCGTATTGGTTCAGCTGATCGATCGTCATGCGCTGAATATCGGCGATTTTTACAATTTCTCCGGGAGCCTGTTCAGGTTCTCTTCTTTGATCGGATTGCTGGTCGGTTGCAGAAGAATTACAAGATTCTCCTTCTTCATAATCTTCTTGTGAACCTGGATTTTGATTTTCTGAACTCATTGTTTCAGTTAACTCCTATACTATAATTTCTTTATAAACTAATTCTACCTGACTTCGCAGGTCTTCTAATGATCCATTATTGTGAATAACGAAATCCGCCAGCTCGCTTTTTTTTGAGGTTTTCATTTGGCGCGACATACGTCTTTCATATTCTAAGCTGTCTTGCTTAGTAGCTTGTTTAAAACGCTCTCGGCAAATATCTTCATCGGCGCTCACGGTAATCGTATAATCGAAAAAATGGTCGCTGCCTGTCTCATAGAGCAAAGGTATTTCCGCTACGAAGAGTGTTGCAAGATCAGCCTCTTTGACTTCTTGATAACGATTTTCAATTTCATCCCGAACTGCTGGATGTAAGATGCTTTCAAGTTGTGTTAGTAGTTGGGGCTGGTTAAATACCTTCTTTGCAATAAGAGAGCGATCGATTTGTTGATTGACCACTATTTCGGGGCCTAATAGGCTGATTATTTTCTGGCCGTGATTAGATTTTGGTGATAACAACTGATGAACGATTTCATCAGCGCTGACAATATAGGCGCCGAGGCCCTTAAACATATGGCAGACGGTCGATTTTCCACAAGATAGGCCGCCTGTCACGGCTACTTTAACTAAATCTAACATTGTGCCCAATTTTTGCCAATAGTGATATCAACAACTAAAGGAACTTTCAGCGACATAACGCTCTGCATTGTATCCTGGACGAGAGTTCTCATTGTCTCAATTGCAGTATCCGGTATTTCGAAAATGAGCTCATCGTGAATTTGCAAGATCATATATCCGAGGGATCCTTTAGGATCTAACTTCTTATCAATTTGCAGCATGGCCATTTTAATCAGATCTGCTGCTGTGCCTTGAAGAGGGGTATTGATAGCCAGTCTTTCTGCAAAAGCCCTGAGCTGTCCATTGCGGCTGTGGATTTCCGGGATCAGACGCTCTCTTCCTGTATAGGTGACCGCCTTGCCGGTTTTGCGGGCCAGTTCTTTGCGGGACTCAAGGTATTCCTTAACATTAGGATATCTTCTGAAATAGGCCTCAATAAAAACTGCTGCTTCTCTGACATCAATGCCGAGTTCTTGAGCAAGCCCAAAAGCTTGTTGGCCGTAAATGATGCCAAAATTCACCGCTTTAGCGCCGTTTCGCTGCTCTTTAGTCACGCTTGCTAGCGGTATGTTAAATATATTTGCTGCGGTATGGGCATGGATGTCGGCGCCGTTCTGAAAGGCCTCTAGTAAGATCGGGTCCTCGCTCATATGGGCCAAAAGCCTTAATTCGATCTGGGAGTAGTCGGCAGCCAGAAAGGACCAATGTTCTCTTTGAGGCTTAAAGGCCCCGCGGATGGTCCTTCCTATCTCAGAGCGAATGGGAATATTCTGCAGGTTAGGTTCCTGGCAGGAAAGCCTTCCTGTAGCAGCCACAGTCTGATTAAAGGTGCAATGGATGCGATGGGTTTTGCCATAAACTTCGCCAGGCAGGGCGTCAAGGTATGTGGAGCGCAGTTTCTCAAGGGTTCGATATTCAAGGATCTTGCCGGCGATCGGATAATTATCTTTGAGGCTCTCGAGGACGTCGGCATTGGTTGACAGGCCGGTAGCAGTCTTCTTAGGAGCTCTAATTCCCATTTTAGTAAATAGGATATCGCTCAGCTGTTTTGGAGAATTAATATTAAATTTTTCTCCGGCCATTTCATGAATGGAATGTTCCAGCAATTCCAGCTGCTTGATGATTTCGACAGACATTTTTTTGAGGTAGGAAACATCGACGAAGATGCCATGTCTTTCCATTTTAGCCAGAACTTTAAACAATGGAATTTCAAGGTCTTTGAGCAGGGGCATGAGCTTTCTTTCATTGAGCTGCTTCTCTAAAATGTCTTTGAGCCTGATCGTATAATCGGCCTCTTCGCTGACGTAGCTGCAGACTTGGGCAATGGGAACTTCAGCCAGAGGCAGCAGTTTTTTGCCTTTTCCGATCAGTGTACTGAGAGGCATTTTGACTTTGCCGAAATTATCCAGCATCAGATGTTCAAGGGTGTGCTGGCGCAAGTGTGAGTTAAGCAAATAGGACGCTAAGCTGATATCGAAAGCGATATTTTGGAGTTTGATGCCGTAATTTTCTAAAAGGAGGATATCGAATTTGGCGTTGTGGCCGATGAACTGGAGATCAGGTTGTTCAAAAAGAGGTTTCAAGGCCTTTAACACAGCTTGCAAGCCCAGCCGCCCATTGACGGGTACATACCAGGCCTCTTTGGCTTTTACAGAGAAGCCGATGCCGATCATTTCGCATTTGACAGGCTGGCATTCTTCGTTTCCTTTGACTGTGATGGCGATTTCTTTATGTTTCGACAGGTAGTTGATCAGTTCTTTTAATGAGTCCTCATCGTCAACTAATGTATATTTAACGGGTTCGTCTGGAAATAGTTGTAGCTGCACTTCCTTAGCTGCTGGAGGGGTTGACTGCTCCAGTTCTTTGATCAATGAATTGAAGTTCATTGAGGCATAAAATTCCTTTAGCAATTTGGTATCGCAAGGCTTTATTTCAAAAAAACTGCTTTCCTTGGGAAAATCGACGTCGGTATGGATTGTCACTAGTTGCTTGCTTAGTCTGGCCTGATCAGCATGTTGAACAAACAGTTCTTGCTTTTTGCCTGGCAAAGATTGCGGGTTGTTTAATAAGTAATCCAGCGTTCCAAACTCTTTCAAAAGGGAGGCTGCTGTTTTGGGCCCTATGCCGGGAATGCCTGGGACATTGTCCGAACTGTCGCCAGTCATTGCCAAAAGGTCGATCATCAGATGAGGCGGTACACCGAAGTTTTCTTCAACTTCTTTAGGGCCTAAGATCAAGTTGTCTTTAAAGGTGTTCAGGATATTGATCTGGTCATTAACCATTTGGCAAAGGTCTTTATCGCTTGTGCACATGTAGACTTTGGCTTTTTGAGCCGCTGCCCATAACGCCACACTGCCCATAGTGTCATCAGCTTCTACTTCCGGGACCGAGAGGTAGGGGATGCCCATGAGCTCGCACACTTCCTGCGCCCAGCCGATTTGGTAACCCAGATCTTGCGGCATCGCATTGCGGTGGGCTTTATAGTCGGCGTATATATCTTCTCTTTTTTTGGTGCTGCGCGGCCCGTCAAAGATTGCGATTAAGTGATCGGGATTGAAATCCTTGCGCAGTTTCATGATTGAACGAATGAAACCGAACAGGGCATTGGTCGATTCGCCTTTGGAATTTGTGACGTTCCTTATCGCAAAATACGAGCGATAGATAAAGCCTGAAGCATCAAGGATATAAAGTGTTTTCATGAACTATGAAGGGAATTTTTTAACAAAGAAAGTTTAATTGCCCTTATCATAGCAAAATGCCTCACAATTTGCAACTTATTTTTATAGAATACAGAATTCAGAATACAGAATTCAGAATAGGAACAGTTGATTCCTTATTCTGAATTCTGGATTCTGAATTCCAAACTTTAAGGATGATATAAATACAAATAGTTCAGAATACAGAATTCAGAATACAGAATTCAGAATGGGGACAGTTAATTCCTTATTCTGAATTCTGGATTCTGAATTCCAAACTTTAAGGACGGTATAAATACAAAAACTGGTTTGCTAAATTCGGATCCAACTCAGTGCCCAAATCTAATTGATGCTTGACTTTGCCTTTCAGCAAAGAAGATTCGCTGCCAAAAAGCTCGGAATACCAGCTCTTATGCTGCATTTCAATGACTTGATAGTTATTGTCAGTGATTTTGACTTCCTCAAGCAGTTTTTTTAAAGCTTCCCTAGGTCCATATCCAGCTTCGTTAATAAAACCATATTCTTTAGCTTGGATTGGGTCAAACACTTTGGCGCCATAATCATCGACAAGTTTAGTCTTGTCAATTTCTGGACGGTTAGTAGTCACAATATTCACAAAAAGCTTGTAGTAGTAATCGATGATGTCCTGGATTTCTTTTTCTTCACCTGGCTTCCATGGGCGCAATGGGTTTAAGACGTCCTTGTCCTTACCGGCAGTCAAGGTCAATGCCTGCACGCCGATTTTACTGATCAAGTCAGTAAAATTTAAGAATGCCGGAGAAACAACGCCGACGCTGCCGATCAGACTGACGTCGCTGGCATAGATCTTATCTGCTGCCGCGGCCACATACATGCCTCCGGAAGCACATAATCCGTCAACATAGGCATAAACGGGGACCTTGTATTGTTCCTTATAGGTCTTCAAAGCACGGTAAATGCCATCAGCATCCACGACCGTGCCGCCTGGTGAATTAATATGTAATATTATCCCCTTGACTCGATCATTTTTTAAGTCGCCTTCTCTCGATTCCACCAAGAGCTTGCGGATCGTCTGCATGGTCAATCCTTCTGCGCCAATGATCCCATCGATGTTGAGTTGTAAAATGACGGGAACATCTTTCCCTAAGGTTGTCTTCCTTTCTCCTTCGGCATTAGCGACAACTTTTTGACTAAAGCTGGCTTCGGGCTCTGATAGAGTTGTGCTGGACATTGCTCCAATTGCAGCAATCAAAACAATTAAGCCTACGATGAATCCAAACACCCCGAAAAGGGCCACAAAAAATGCTCTAATTGTAGAGTAAAAAATCGAATCTCTCATAACTATCCTCAATGTATTTCCATAATGTTAGTCGCTAGTTCAATATTGTACAACCGAGAAAAATGGAGTTAGAATAAAATTCCTTGCCCTTGCCCTTGCCCGATCTTAATTATCTTAATCTTGATCTTGATCTTAATCTTAATCTTAATCTTAATCTTGATCTTAATCTTAATCTTGATCTTAATCTTAATCTTGATCTTAATCTTAATCTTAATCTTAATCTTGATCTTAATCTTAATCTTAATCTTAATCTTAATCTTGATCTTAATCTTAATCTTAATCTTGAACTTGAACTTATCTCCTCTTGATCTCGATTGATGAGATTAAGATCGAGGTAGTGATTAAGATTAAGATCAAGATTAAGATTAAGATCGGGCACGGGGTAATTCCTGACTCCTGACTCCTGACTTCTCTTTAATGATTGACAGTAAGGAAGCATGAGCTTAAACTTTCGTAGAAGCTGGAAAATTCCGTTTGGATTATTAATTTTTATTTTTTTTCTTTTTCCGGTTCATCTGACTTTTGGAGGAAATAATGAACAAGACGAAATTATGCCTGATCTATTTAACCAGCATGGCATTTTTTAGCGCTAGCGAATTGTCTGCTGGCTATACTTTTAAAGATGGCTGGTTCGTCGATACCGCCGATTTGGCAACCTTGTCTTTAGATGAACATTATAATCTTGGCGCCCAAGCCATGCAGTGCCAAAGATGGAGCGACGCCGCCAACCAATTCCGCATTGTCACATTAAACTTCCCCAATTCACCGCTAGGGCAAGAAAGTTATTTTTGGCTGGGCGTGGCCTATTATAATCTCAAAGAGCTGGACTTTGCAAACGATGCTTTCAGTTCATATTTAAGGGCTCAAAATACCCCACAATACTTTGAAGAAACGATTTATTATAAATACGACATCGCCGACCAATTCCGATGCGGCGCTAAAAAGCGTCTTTTCGGCACAAAGCAACTTCCTAAATGGGCTCCTGCATATGCTCTGGCGATAGAGATCTTTGATGAAGTGATTGCAGCAGTTCCCTGCCATGACCTGGCTGCCAAAGCGCTCTATATTAAAGGCTACTTGCTATGGCAAGACAATGACTTCAGAGGCAGCGTAGACGTATTTGTTCAATTGATCCGCCGCTTTCCCAAGCACGAGCTTGCTCCTGAAAGCTATCTTTCCATTACAAATATCTACTTAGAGCAAAGCCAGATCGAATTTCAAAACCCAGACCTTCTGGGGCTCGCAGAAATTAACGTGCGCCGATTTGAACAGGATTTTCCTGGCGATGAGAAGGTGGAGCAGGCCAGAATCAATCTGCAGACAATTAAAGAGACCTACGCCAGAGGCCTTTTCGAAACAGGCCAATTTTATGAAAGGACCGATAAGCCCTGGGCTGCGGTCATCTACTATAAAAGGGCAACAGCTCAGTTTCCTGATACCAATATCGCGCAATGCTGCTACAGGCGCTTAAATACCCTCTGGAAATATAATACTGTTGTGACCCCTATGGATGAATGCGAACAGGACAAAGCTATAGAACAGGAAAACGCTATAGATGAAGACCTATCATAGATTTTTTATCGCCTTTCTTTCACTTTGCATCATCTGCTGCGGATGCGGCTATCACGCCGGTCAGGGCAGTCATCTAAGCCCTTACCGCACAATTTCTATTCCTTATGTAAAAGGCGACTGGGACGGAACAATGACCGCTGAACTTGTCAAACAGGTCAGCCAGTCCGGAACTTTAACCTACGTTCATGATCATGGGTCATTGGTATTGAATGTTCAGCTCATAGATATGTACGATGAAAACGTGGGCTTTCGCTATGACCGATCTAAACATGGCGAAGTCAAAAAGGCGATCATTCCATCAGAAACAAGGCTTTTTGCTGTTGCTGAAGTTAGTTTGACCGAAGCAGGTACCGGCAGGATCATTCTGGGTCCAGTCAGGCTGTCTGCCGATACAGTCTTTGATCACGATTACTACACTGTCAGGGATGGCGTCAACGTTTTTTCTTTGGGCCAGGTGACTGATTATGATGAAGCTGAGGATGCCGCTCAAAGGCCTTTACATGCCAGATTAGCTAGTAAAATTGTCGATTTTATTAACAACAGTTGGTAATGGAAAAAAAATTCATCTCCTCACTTTCTAATCTCAGCGGAATGCTCGATTTTGTTTTAGAGAAAGCAATCTTGGCAGGACTAGACGCGAAAGGCCTTTCCCACGTGGAACTTTCTGTCGAGGAGGCCTTGGTCAACATCATTATGCACAGCGGAATAGATAACCAGGGCATTATCCACATTCGCTGCAGCATTACCGCCGAACCTCAGGGAATTGAAATCCAGCTTTATGATGAGGGCATTCCCTTCAACCCGCTAGATAATCCTGATCATCATCAAATTCAAATCAAAAGAGAGCGCGAAGAACCTGGTGGTTATGGCATCCATTTGTACACGCAATACATGGATAAAATCGAATATCGCCGCATTGGGGATAACATCAATGCGTTGACAATGACTAAATATGTCACGAAATAGAAATTTAGTGCGCGAGTGCGCCAGTGCGCCAGTGCTCGAGTAAAGTGACCTTGCGTGCAGATAGCGCGAGTGATTGAGTTAGTGACTAATATGAAAGCTTGTGCACTTTTACTCGCGCACTCGCGCACTTGAGCACTACTTTGCAAGGCTAAAGCAAAGTCTTTTCAGCTCATTGAGATAGGGTGAATTTTGTATTACAAATCCGGTGGCTGTCTGACTACTTCCATCAACCCCTCTGCGAATGGTAATATTTTCAAGAATAGTCATTAATTCTAAGCATTCCCGATGGGTGATTTCTCTGTTGACAATAGCTGTGACAAGGGCATTCGTTAATACTGAAATATCTTTTTCAGTGATTTTATTATGTTTGGAGTTTAAATTAAAATCGAATTTCAAAGTTTGTTTTCCGATTTTCAGTATTATTCTGCCATTTGTCCAGGATTGGTTGCGACGATAGTACCTATTCCAGTATCCGCTAGAACGCGCTTCAAATTGATAGCTCACCAGAGGATTCACATCACTTGCTTGTTTATAGTCTGCTTCTGTTTTGCCGAATAAGAATTCATAAGTTTTATTAACGAGGTTTGAAATCATACCGCGATTATGAACAACATGAACTCCAGCTTCTAAACCTATTACCAATCCAAGCGGTCCACCTAAACAATTTCCGACTACAGCTCCAATTCCTCCGCCAAAAAGAATGCTCACATGACCGAATTTTTTGCCTTGTACCCTCTTTGCGTCTTTTAAATCATTGGAAATTTGTTTTAGGAGTTTGTGCTTATCTGCATCTCGGTCTTTAACAACAACAAGTTCAGTGCTCACTGCATCAAGTTTTTTAGCGCATTCTTCATTAGCTATGCTTTTTACTGCGATAAGCTTCAAACAATTTTCAGCTTCGATGTATGCGTCTTTAGCCGCCATTGTTGCCTTAAATTGCATTGCATAGGCATCCGCAAACAAAGCAACGCCAGATTCTCTTGCTGAATTGCTCTTTTTAAGGAGGTTAGCGATAATCGCAGATCGATCGCTAATAATTTTAGCAAACATACAGAATTGCTTGAAACCTTCCTCACCACCCTTATTAACAGCAGCAACAAGTTTATTATGAGTAACAATGTTATCTCCTAACTTTTTATTAACTTTTTCGGCAAAGATGCTGCTGTCTTTAAAGTTTTTATTAGCTTCAGAAAATAATAAAGCGGCACTTTCACAAACTTTTTTAGCAACAGACTTATATTCAGCTATCCTTCCTTCACCATTGTCGGCTATGCCTTTAATACTCTCTAAAAGTTTATTAAGGTTTTCAACTTCCTTCCCTACCTGAACAACATTAGTTTGGATATCACGTAAAGATGAACTATTTGCCTTTTCCAAATGGTTAATCATTACGACGCCAGATTGGGCGTTTTCCAACAAGCCGGATAATGTGTCCTTCGGTGTATTTGTTATAATCTTGCAAAATTCTGCAATACCGCAAGTAGCCAAAGCTGCAGCTGTGATGTTGTTGCCAGAAATAAAACTGGATGCTGCTGCAGTCAGTGTTGTTACTGCGCATACTGCGCCAGTTCCTTTTTCAAAATAAACCTTTGCTTCGGTTGCAAAATTAGCAACCTTAAGAGAATGTTCTGCAAGACGTGTGCCTAATTGAACCCTTTCAGGTGCATTAGATACTGCTATAGACAATGCGGATGAAGCAGCAGTGTTATTTAGGCTTGATTGAATAGCTGACATAAGATTTCACCAATTTTTTATTAATTTGTGGTGAAATTATATAGTTAATACTATTAATAAGCAAGGAAATTAGGAGTAAATTTTATTAATAAATAAAAAATATTAAAGAAATAATTACTTTGCTTTGCTCTTAATACCTTGCAAAACATCCTCATTTTCCTGGATCTCAAGAAGGAACTTCTCGAGGACATTCATGACCAGATGGGATGTATTATAGACGCCCGAAGAAATGAAAGCCATTTCGAGCTTGGGATGATCTTTTTGATTGAGAGCTATCAACGTAAAGGTAGATACAGTATCTTCCACTCGCCGCGAAGTGATCCAGATGAAAAATTGTTCATTGATCAAAGTAATACGATCACTTGCCTCTATCAATTGAAAATAACGGGTAACACCCGGTTCAAATTGCCCGGGATGATGAAAATTAAGCAGATCGAGATCTTGCAGCAGGTTAAGATCAACAGTAATAATACTGTCTGGAATTAATTTATCAAGATTATTAATAAAATTCTTATAACAAGAATCTAATTCAGAGATATCAATCATAACTACCTCTAACTATTATTATAATACATTATTTACTTATATTGCAAATTTCAGGAGTCAGGAGCCAGGAGTCAGGAGTCAGAAGTGTTAAGAAAAAGGAATTAATGTTTTAAATAAACTTAGTCTAAACACTTCTGACTCCTGGCTCCTGACTCCTGGCTCCTTTTAGTTGACTGCTATAAACTAATTTTCTATACTGCGACATCTTACCGAGGTGAGGTTATGAGAAAACTTTTATTGCTACTGATGGTGATTGCAGGGTCTTTACAGGCGGAACAACTCAATTGTACAGTGAATGCTGAAGCCGCGATTTTAATGAATGCCGATACAGGGGTGATTCTTTTCGAGAAGAATGCTCATGATCTTCATTTTCCGGCCAGCATAACTAAAATAGCGACAGCATCTTATGCATTAAAGAACAATGGCGATAAGCTTGATGAAGTGATCACGGTTGAACAGGAAGCCGTGGCCTCAATTTCGGAAGAAAAAAAACGCAAAAACAATTATGAGGCCTCTTCTTACTTGCTAGTTCCAGGCGGCACCCACATAGGCTTAAAAAAAGGGGAGGAAATGTCCCTTATCGACCTTTTGTATGGGATGATGCTAGCCTCAGGCAATGATGCAGCTAATGTTATCGCGCAGCACATCGGAGGCACTATCCCAGCCTTTGTAGACAATCTGAATGTGTACTTGAAGGAGATCGGCTGCAAAAATACCACGTTTTTGAATCCCCATGGTCTGCACCATCCTAAGCATCAGACTACAGCCTTTGATATGGCAATGATGGCTAAAGAGGCCCTGAAAGATCCGGTATTTAGGAAAATTGTGGCGACAGTGAGGTATCCAAGGCCTAAAACAAACAAACAAGAGTCTACAACATTAGTCCAAACAAACCGCTTGCTAAAGAAAGGTAAGTATTTCTACGCAAAGGCAATTGGAGTTAAGACCGGTCAAACGTCTTTAGCGGGCAGCACGCTTGTAGCGGCCGCAAAAAATGGAGACCGCACATTGATAGCCGTGATGTTGAAATGCAAGGAGAGAGAAGACACCTTAAAGGATGCTACAGCGTTGTTTGATGCAGCTTTTAATCAGACGAAAGTCAAAAAAGTGCTGCTAAGAAAAGGCCCGCAAACCTTTGCGATCGATGTGCCGGGAGCCAAAAATGGCATTGCGACCATGATCCCGGAAGATTTGAGCATCGAATATTATCCGGCAGAAGAACCGAAAGTGAAATCTTTCCTCACTTGGGCGGCTGTGACTCCACCGGTTAAACAAGGACAGCCTGTCGGTGAAGTATATTTGCAGACGGAAGATGGAACCAAATTGAATTCCATACCACTGCTAGCGCAAGATAATGTAGACTCGACCTGGCTTTGGTCGTTTAAGGAAACCTTTAAGGGCGGCTCCTCCTTCCTGAAATGGCTGGGCGTGATCATAGCGTTGGCATTTTTGGGAGGATTATTCCTCTTATTGCGTAGACAAAGCTAAAATTGAACCACAGAGGACACAGAGAAACAAGCACAGAGAAACACAGAGAAATAGTTGTTGGTTTAAGCTAATATAGTGTCAACTATTCAATTCTCCTCTGTGTTTCTCTGTGCTTGTTTCTCTGTGTCCTCTGTGGTTATTTTTGTTGGTGTATACTCATTCATTGAGCATTCTAAAAAGGTCCAGGAAATTGTCTAACGAAAGTTCCTCCGGCCTAGCTTGAGGATTAATTTTCAACGCCTTTAGCGCCTCAGATATCTTTTCCGCAGTATAAAGCTCTTTTAATGAGCCTCTAAGCATCTTGCGGCGCTGTTGAAAGGCTGTGCGGGTCATTTCGAAGAAATTATCTTGATCGGCCACTTTTGGAGGCTCTTTTAAGTCCAAAATGATCACTGCCGACTGCACCCCAGGGACCGGGTAAAAACAATTTTTGCTGACCTGGAAGCCATATTTTGGCGTTGAAAAGAAATTTAAGAAAACTGTGATCGACCCGTATTCGCTTGTTCCAGGTTCGGCTACATAGCGTCTGGCGACTTCATCCTGGACCATGAGCACCAATTTGGAAATCTGTTTGTGCCTTGTAACCAGATCGATCAGAATGGGGGTCGTAAGATGATAGGGCAGGTTGGCGATGACTTTGGCTTTCTGCCTTGGCTTGAGATGTTCTTTAAGCTTTTCTTCCAGAGGGAATTCTAAAATATCCTCGGAGTAGACAGTCAGTTTGTTTTCTGGATTATTCAGCCTATGGAGTGCCTTGGCGAGGGTGTCGTCCTTCTCAACAGCTATCACGGAAGCTCCGGTCGACAGCAAGCATTCCGTCAAAGAACCCGGTCCAGGGCCAATTTCCAAAACAACATCATCTGCTGTCACTTCAGCAGTCGCTGCAATTTTGCGGATGATATTTCCATCGATAAGGAAATTTTGCGACAGCCCCTTCTTAGGTCTGATGTTAAAGCTCTCTAAGAATTCCCTCAGTTCGCTCGGCTTATATATCGGCATGGTTTACTTGAGCACAAAAGGTTCGAAGCTGCCTGTGAGCTCCTTTAAGTCACTTTCTTGTACGTTATAGTGGCGGCGCATCTTTTTTAAATAATCAGCCGTTTCTTTGTCGATCACCTCATCAAGCAGCTGCTCTTTTAATTTATTTTCGACTTCGTTAAAGGGGACGACGCCTCCGGGAACCATTTCCTTTAAGTAAAAGATGCGGCATACGGTGCTGTTGTCTTTGCGGCTCACTTGTGCAATAGGCTGGCTATATGTGTTAGCAGCTAACTGAGAAAGATATTCTTTATAGTTTGGCGCGAGATCTTTTTCAGTGTGGTTAAATTCTTCGGAAACATTTAATTTTGTTTTACTGCTCCAATCGGCAAATGTCGTAATATGAGCTGGCAGATCCTTCAAAGGCACTTTCTTGTCCGTCAACAGGTGAAAGGCGAACTGGGCAGTCTCGGCGCCTTTAGCTGGATCGGGATTTCTTATCGAAACCACTTGATAATGCCACTCGTCATTTTTTATGTTATTCTTGGCATATTCTTCATATGCCTCCCTGACATCCTTGGGAGTCACTTTTCGTAAGGCTTTAGAGTGGACGCGCACATAGATCATTCTTTTTAAAGTGATATCATCCTGCACCATCTTCCAAGCTTCATCGAAGGTAAGGCCAACTTTATCTAAGTTAACGATGATGTTTGGGCCGAAAAGGTTTTCCAATTCCTGGCGTACATCACCGCTGCTTATAACCAGTTTGTTTTCGGTGGCATCGGCAATGATCAGTTCTTTATCGATCAATTCGCTAAGAACGCTTTTCCAGCTCATTTGGTAAAATTGAAACCGAGCCATGGCAGAAGAAGTGTATTGTGGATACATCTTGTAAAAATGCATGTCCATCTTCTTCATAATGTCGATCACCGAAATGGCTTTGCCGTTCACCTTGGCCAAAATACGGTTATTCACAAAGACCTGCTTCTCTTTTTCCGCACCTGAAAGCGAGAAGTTTTCAGATACAGCAGGAAGAGCTGTATTGACCAATGAGAAGGTAAGAAGAAGAAATATTAAAATTTTATACATATTAATTTATTTTTATTCCAATGTTTGCATTTAAAATATACTCGAGAGAGAGATATTTTGAAAGGGCTATTCAGAGCTTTGATAATTAATGACATAACCATTAACATCTCTTGGTTTCGGTTCTTTGGGGTTGCCATAAAAAAAACGGCTCGTAATCCGCATCACTTGATAGACGCAAAAGTTTAAACCAAGAGGAGGCATATCCCGGATGGCTGACTCAACAGTATTTAAATGTGTATCTAAAGTTAGTTTAAATTGGGTTCTTAATCTTACGAAACCGGGCCAAACACGCTTTTCCCCTTCTAAAGGAAAAGGACCTTTATCATAACTGGCAACATATTTTTCACCTGCAGCAAATGCTTCAACGTCATCGAGTTCAACGGTGGCTCTTTTTTCGACTAAAAACTTTAAATATTTAAGTTTTTCATCTTGAGGCAGCCAAATAAGAGGTCTGAACTCTTTAATGAGCTCCGTTGCCTTATTATCGAAAACATAGGACCCATCATGAAAATGTCTGGAAAGAGTATAGACTGCCGAACGACCTAGTAAGTCTTTGCCGTTAACATTGGCTCCTAGCTCAACCAACTTTCTCCCAATCAAAGGCGGGACCATAGTGATCAATGCAGGGACAGTTTTTGAGCCATTAACATTGATCTTTTCTTTAAAAACTTTTTCGATGAGTTTTATGACTTCAGCTAAAAGCGGCTCATTGCATGCATCATGATTGCTTGGGAAAGGCCGGCAGCTCCATACTCTTATAGCATTGATTTGAGCGTTATGGTCTTTTGCCAGCGGTATTAAGTGATAGGCAAGATCTACCCTGCAGTAAACCAAAAATGATCCTTCATCGACCATGCCTTCCTTGGCAGGCTTGAGATTAGCTGCAGCGCTAAGTTTGCCCATAAAATTAATAGTAGAATCTGCTTTTATCTTGTCCCATGCCTCTATTGCCTTTTGAGCCCATCCCGCAAATAAAGGCGCGGTATGATAGCAGGTTGTCAACTTTTCAAAATCCTCGCTAATCCGGCTGATGATTTTCTCTTGTAGCATTCCCCGCGATTCTTCCAGAGAAGAGACGACATCAGCACTTGCTGAGCTTATCATCTGAGAAACCCGGGCAATTTTATCGAAAATCTCAGAAGTGCTTTCATTGTCCTCATGCAGAGCTGCTGCATTTGACGCTGGAGCACTTAATTGAGAAATGTATGATGCTGGTGTACTGGTTCGTGAAAGAGTTAGAGAGTCGTTAGTACTTGGACTTACCGTTGCTGCCACCGCTGCCATAATTTTTACCTATAAGCTGATTGAATTCAAATATCATAATTTAGAATAGATTTGAAATCAACAACTCTACTTTTTATATCATTCTTCTTTTGAGATTCATCTAATTTAATTCATCTAATTTGATTTGAATTAAATCAAAAAAGCATGTATAATACTAAAGTATTTTTTGGAATTTTTACATTTTTTGAGGAATCTCATGGCTGCTCTTACAAATGCGTCTGCTTCTATAGCGGCTACCAATGCTACTATTCAGAAAAAAGCTGCAGAAGGAACATCTGCAGGAGGATCATCTCATGTCGATCACTCAAAGAATTCCAAGACACAAGAAGTTGATAAATTAACCACTGCTGTAGCCGCAACTGCTTTAGCTGCAACCCCAGCATCAGTGGCCACAGTACAGAATAATCAGATTGTGAGGAAACCTCAGACGATCATTATTGAGAATATCGATTCCTTTGAAGATTATTACGAATCAATCCCTGAGATCATTGCTCTAGTTAGCGATGGAAAACTCTCTTTTCCCAATGCCCTTCTTAATCACAAGCTTCATGACCATGTCACTAAGGTCACTTTACAAGCCAGAAATGATCCAAAAATTAAATCTATTTGGCAGAACTTTTTAAATCAGCTTCATCAAATACAAGCGATCTTTCCTGATAATCTGCCTCAGACTTTGGACTTCTCACGTGAAATAGAATATTTTAATGACACTAGGCTAATGCCAAATGCCCTCAAATTTAAGGTAGAAAAGATTTTCATTGATACTCCAAACCTTGATG